>Ga0247608_10004999_pt1 | contig 14565 bp, 13 predicted proteins | sample 176DNAGHGlowgp2_FD_193490 | JGI IMG/M metagenome (GOLD analysis project Ga0247608, IMG submission 193490) | Sheep rumen microbial communities from Palmerston North, Manawatu-Wanganui, New Zealand - 1766 DNA GHGlow gp2 | ecosystem: Host-associated > Mammals > Digestive system > Stomach > Rumen ...
CCGATGGAATTTGCAGAATAATAAGTGATTAGGGACTTACTTTTGGAAAACGCAACTCACTATCGCATATAATCAGCGATTGAAAGCCACTTCTTTAACAATAAAAACTTTTACCGGACACCAATAAGAGATTATAAGTGGTACATGGTAAACAAATTCGTATTCATTATTAGGCAGATGAAAAAAATACTGCCATCTTCACAGACAGCAGCATTCGACTTTATTGAATCTGGAAAAGTATCCTCCATGAAAGATATTTCGGATGTATTTACCTCAAGAACAGTTGAATGTTTATATCTTTTTGGGAAAAATTAACATCTTGTACATAAATCACTGAAAAAGTCTTCTTGAGTTGCTGTATCTCGGCCAGATGAACGACAAGCTGGTTGTTACCAGACTCTTCTACAACCCCTGTCATTTGTTCCTTAAACCATACCAAAGCCCCTTTTACAAGCAACTCTATACCAAAACCTGCCTGATAGGAGAGGGTTATGTCGCTGCCTACAACTTGGATTACCGACAAATTAATGCTTACGGTTTTTGTGGCAAACAGAACCTTCATGTCCCTACTCACACAAAATGTATTGTTGTTCACGTTAGTCAGTCTTACCGATTGTCGATATTTTCTCTCGACATAGTCCTCGATTTCACGGTATGGAATTTGAATGTTCATAAAATAGTGGATGTTTTTTAATTCGTTGTTTTTCGATTTTTGTCATCATCAATCTGGAAATAAGGACTTTATGCATTGCCTTTAACCATCGCTTCTAACTGTTTGACACGTTCCTCAGTGATTCCATTCGTTTGTCGAATCTTTTCGAGGAAACGACGGTCGCGTTCTGACAACTCGCCTTCGGAAACCATCTCACGATACTCCTTCAAGTATTCCTGTTCACCTTCAGAAATCGCAGGCAGTTCAGCCATTTCCTCCAATTGCTTGGCACGGGCCTCTGAGATTCCATTAGATTTCCTAATCTTCTCAAGAAAACGTCGGTCGCGGTCAGAGATTTCACCATCCGCCTTCATTTCCTGGTATTCGTTCAGATATTCCTGCTCTCCTGCTGTCAGGCTGTTGGGAGAAGATGGTGCTTCTTGTTGCTCGCCTTCCTTAATTGCAAATGCAAGTTCAGATGGAATGAGGTCGGGGTCTACATCAATGATTAATCCCACCGAATCGCCAGCTTCAGCTTCGTCCAATATTTTTTCAAATAGTTCAACCTTTTCTATTTTAGCAGGTATTGGTTCTTCATTCTCAGCACATAACAAGATGATGTCTCCTGTGGCGATGCTTCCAGACTCTATGACACCAATCAGATATACTCCAACCTCGTCATCTGTTCCGTAATAGTAGATATTCAGGTGGAAGGGCTCATCATTACCGCCATGAGGAAGGGTGGTTATAAAATTGTGCCACTTGCAAAGATCCCAATCCACTTCGTCCATTAAGATGTCCGCCAGATTATCTTCCTGAGTCAGTTCAACCTCCGCTCCTGTATCTTCAGCAATTCTTTGATAGAGTTCTTCCACGGTCGTAAACTCCATAGTATGCAGATAATTCACATAATGTTCTATACAAGAACGTTTTCGATAGTAGAAATAAGCTTCTAATGTTGTATCATCATCGTCTTCTTCATCCTCATCATCTTCATCGTTCTCTTCATAGTTTTCTTCACTTAAATGGCTCATGATGCAACGATAAGCATCGCCGACAGTTTTGATTTGCAAGGCTTCTTCGTCCGGGACCATGATGCCGAAAGCATTTTCGAATTCCATAAATAGTTCGACTGCGTCAAGAGAATCTGCTCCCAAATCATTAAAAATATTTGCTTCCGGAGTAATCTCGGCTTCATCAACCCCCAATTTGTCTTGAATGATTAATTTCATATTTGAAAAAAATTTATCATTCACATCAATGTCAACCTTACTATTTGCTATGCTGACACGACTTGTCCACTTATATCCACATTTGGGGCATAAAAACTCATATTGCTCATCCTTAATGAATGAATCAGCCGTTTTGTCAACGAGGTTATTGATTTTGTCGCCATATACTGCATCAATAGCAGCACCGGCCAAGAATCCAGAGACCGTGCCAAATCCAGGAACGACAGTACCTGCGGCGGCTAAGGTGGCTTTCATACCGCCTTTCTTAATAACACCTCTGACTCCTTTACTGATGGTTGAACGCTTGATTTTACCATCGACCACGTTCCCGCATTTGGGACAGGTTTCTACTTTTGAAAAACTCATAATTTATATAATTAATCTGAATTAAAAGTTATTTTTTATAGTTTTTCTTAGCCGTATCAATAAACTCTTTAATGACACTCTTCTCTTTTAACACTCGCTTGACAGCATCCGACAATCCTGACATGTCAAGATTTTTTCCATTCTTTTCAGCCATGTAAGTCAGAGCTTTCAAGTAAACATAACCTGAGGCTAGCGTCATTGCATAAATGGTTGCACTCATTAACACCGCTCCAGTTATCGTACCAATGCCGGGAATAAACTTTAAGGCACTAGCTACACCTGCAGTGGCAGCATATGATGCCAAGTTAGTAGCAACGCCTGATGCAATCGTTTTCAGAGCATTATCTTTTGCGGATAGCCCAATTTTGTTGTTAATACGTACATACATACTCCAGATGGAAGCAGCACCAGCAGCAACGTCGGCTCCTGGGACTGGAATCCATGCTGAACCAAGGGCAAGTTTACTGTGTAGTTTAACTACATCTACAATTTGTTGGGGAAGCATCGTTTCTGCTCCTTTATCAAGCAGTTTGACTAGCTTGATAGATGTCTTTAACAAAGACGAAATTTCATTTCCTTCCATTGTCAATTTATGTTTATATTCCCCAATATTATATTTGCTTTATTTACCTCTTTGGCCAATTGTGTCTACTTCTCCATTAGATTTCCTAATGGTCGTTAATCCACAATTACAACATTTCCAATGTGATATGCCTGCGATATTTGCAATCCTAGTTATTTGAAAGACATCCAATGCAGCTCCCAGATACTTCATTCCCTTTCCTCCCATGTCGGGGTTAATTGCACAAAATTCTGCAAGGGTTATTTTTGTATGTTGCGTACGTTTGCCACAATGGGGGCACTGAAACGAAGTAATAGAACTATTACTTGTACCGATAAAGTTAAATAAATCCATAAATAAATCTTGTAAAATTTAAGTTAAACAAATGTTCTCTTGAAGTTCTTCAAATAATAATTATTGAGAATTATAGACTTTTTATTTTTTCTTATTCGATTCTTTCCACATTCAATCTTGACGTTGTCAGTGCGTTGGCACGTCGGAGGTCAACGCCGTAGATACGCATGAAGGCATCGGCGACGGCTTGGCCGCCGTTGGTGGTGACGGGGTTGGCGAACGACGAGGTGTTGACATTGACGCTCATTCCGGGAGTCAGATAGACACCATTGGAGTTGACGACGTTCTTGACGGTGACTCTGAAAAGTGGCATAGGCAATACTCCTTCCTGCTGTTCAGAGCCCGAGAGACAGCAATTTTAGATTCGGTGATTAGGTGAATAAGAATGGTCGTGCCTATATACAAAAGACGTGGGCTCAGCTTACATTCGCTTGTCCCACTCTTTCAGGTCTTCGCACTACCTTCCTCGTAAAGACAAGCAATGCGAACGACCCACGCCGAATATGATATATGCCATGGGTCAGGGGAAAAACAGAGGCCCCATGCCATAAATATATCTATACCCAGAGTGGCGTCACCATTGCCTTTCATGACGAGGATTTCAAAGGTGCGAAGTTTGAAAGAGTCAATCAAAGCGTAGTAAACGCCATTTATATATAACTACCGCTCCTCCCAACAACAGAGGATTTGGATAACCTGGGCAAATTTACATGATTTTTATCGAAACTACAATGATTTACTCTTTTTTTTATAATTTCTTTGCAAAGAAACGGTTTTTCTTATGCTTGACAAAAATATCGCAGAAGGAATTTTTGCGAAAAATCGATTTTATTTCTTACTCCGTAAGATAAAGCGGAATAGCCGCACTACTCATCTTGATTCGGCAGCCTTCGTCAGAAAATTCTCATATTCTTTATCTGTATAATTTTGGACAAATTTGGATAATTTCCCGCCATTGGCGGTTGTAAGCATCAGCAGCCTCCAGCTGGAAATTTATCAAATTAAAAACAAATTGATCAAATTCTATATCTGTATAATTTTGGATAAATTTGGATAATTTCCCGCCATTGGCGGATATAATATCCATCAGCAGCCTTCGGCTGGAAATTTATCAAATTAACAACAAATTAGACAAATTGAGGATAGCGTTTGGTCAACAACAAGGAAACAAAAAATGCAGCCGGAAGGCTGCATTATAAAATAAGGTGGATAAATCTTTTATCTACTTTATCTCACCCGAAGCAAGTCGCCAGGCAGAGGTTGGTAGTCTTCGTCCTTGAAATTAAGCTTGTACAGATTGCGCAAGCGTATGCCATAGCGTTGGGCGATGGAATACATCGAGTCGTCGGCAGTGACTTTGTGCCATTGCCCCTTCATGTCCTTTGGACCTTTGCTGGCTTTCTTTTGCAAATAGATGAAGTCTCCATCATGAATCGGCACATCATCGAAGGCCTCGTTGAATTCGAGCAGTTTGTGAAGGGGCATGTGCAGATCTTCCGCCAGCAATTCCCATGTGTCACCCTTACGGGCAATGGTGCACGAAAGGTTGTTATTGAGCGTGCGCACCCGATAATTGAGATGAATCTCGGGGGTCGGTTCGATGGGTTCAGGGATATAGATGCGTGGATTGTTCGGGTCTTCGTCCAGGTCGTTGAGCTTATACAATTCAATGAGTTCGATAAGCCGATCGGCATAGACAGGACTTGTGGCATATCCGCAAGCCTTGAGTCCACGTGCCCAACCCTTGTAGTCGAGGATGCTCAAACGGAACAAACGCTGGTAGCGTTCGCGCAACAGGAAACGCGAGTGGTCTTCGAAACTCTCTTCGACGCTGTCGTATTTTCTGAAATGCTCACCACGCTGATCATCATGATGGGTGACGGTCGGTCCCTGCCAATCACTTCCGCGCTTGATTCCAAAGTGGTTGTTGCTCTTTTGTGCCAATTCGCTACGCCCTGCCCCACTCTCAAGTATTCCTTGAGCCAACGTGATGCTGGCTGGAATCTTATGGCGTTGCATCTGTTCGATGGCGATTCCTTTATACTTTTCAATATAGGCTTCATAGGCGCTGTTGCGCTGTTGTGCCATGGAAAGGACGAAGGACGAAGTAGAAAGTAAAGCGAAGAGGATGATACGTTTCATCATGTCATAATATTATTTTTAACAGACATACGTCGCTTTTTACAGGAAACTTCCGTCAAAATGAACAGGAAGCATGTCGCGTGCCGAATTGAGGATGTAGATACCTTCCTGTCCATAAAGTAAGATACGGATGTCTTGCTGGTATCTGTACTCGGTTTCAACCATCACCTGACGGCAAGAGCCGCAGGGTGCTACGGGACGTTCCGTAAACTGACCAGAAGTGTCTCGCGCCGCGATGCACAAGGCTTTGACGGCATGGTCGGGATAGCGGCTGTTGGCATAGAACAATGCCGTTCGTTCGGCACAAAGTCCGGACGGGAAGGCTGAGTTTTCCTGGTTCGATCCACAGACAATCGTACCATCATCGAGCAACAGAGCTGCTCCGACGCTAAAATGGGAATACGGGGAGTAGCTGCGATGTGTGGCCTCCTTCGCCTCTGTGAGCAGCTTCCGCTCCTGTTCATCCAGTTCATCTTCCTGCTTGAAGTCAACTGGAATGTCAATGTTCAGATGTTTCATGGTGTATATAGTAGAGATAAGTGAAAAACGTAAAGTGAAAAGTGAGCAGTGAAGTGTTGAAGGTGAAGTGTGAAGCGTTGAACGTGAAGCGACGTCAACAGTATTCACTTCACACTTCACGATAAACGAAAGATTTTCAATTTTCAATTATTTAATCCGTAAATCGTCTGCCGTAAAGCCTTGATGTCGTCCGATTCGATGTAATCGTCATACTCCATCAACTTGTCGATATGTCCCTTAGGACCGAGTTCGATGATGCGATCGGCCACCGTCTGGATGAATTCGTGGTCATGGCTGGCAAAGAGAATATTTCCCTTGAACTGACGCAGATTATTATTGAATGCCTGAATGGATTCGAGGTCGAGATGGTTGGTCGGCGTGTCGAGTATCAGGCAGTTTGCATTCTTCAGTTGCATACGCGCAATCATACAACGCATCTTTTCACCACCGCTCAGCACATTCACCTTCTTCAGCACCTCCTCACCACTGAAGAGCATACGTCCGAGATAGCCTTTGAAAAACACCTCGTTGCCCTCTCCGAATTGACCGAGCCAATCGACCAGATTCAAGTCGGATTGGAAGAACTCCGTGTTGTCCAGTGGCAGATAGGCCGTTGTGATGGTTACGCCCCATCGGTAAGTCCCCGCCTGCGGTTCACGTTTTCCGTTGATAATCTCAAACAGCGCTGTCATGGCACGGGGATTATGACTCAAGAACACGACCTTCTGTCCCTTTTCGACCACAAACGAGAGGTCTTGGAACAAAATCGTTCCGTCGTCCTCGACAGCGGTCAGGCCCTCAACTTCCAGAATCTGATTGCCTGGCTCACGTTCCATCGTGAAGATGATGCCTGGATACTTACGGGTAGAAGGTTGAATCTCAGCAACATTCAACTTCTCCAGCATCTTCTTACGGCTCGTCGTCTGCTTGCTCTTGGCTGCATTGGCAGAGAAACGGCGAATAAACTCTTCCAGTTCGCGCTTTTTCTCCTCGGCCTTGGCCTTCTGGTTCTGCAACTGCTTCAGAGCGAGCTGCGACGACTGATACCAGAACGAGTAGTTGCCCGCAAAGAGGTTCACCTTGCCATAGTCGATATCGACCGTGTGTGTGGAGACAGCATCGAGGAAGTGGCGGTCGTGGCTCACTACGAGCACCGTGTGTTCAAAGTTAGCGAGGAAATCTTCCAGCCACGTAACCGTATCGAGGTCGAGATCGTTGGTCGGTTCGTCGAGCAGCAAATTGTCGGGATTGCCATACAGAGCCTGCGCCAGCATCACGCGCACCTTCTCCTTACCCGTCAGCTCCGACATCATCTTGTAGTGAAGGTCTTCCTTGATTCCAAGTCCGCTCAGCAGAATGGCCGCATCGCTCTCGGCATTCCAACCGTCCAGCTCTGCAAACTTTTCTTCCAGTTCTGCCGCACGCACGCCATCCTCGTCGGTGAAATCCTCCTTGGCATAGAGTGCATCCTTCTCCTGCATGATGTCCCAGAGCACTGAGTGGCCCATCATCACCGTATTGATTACCGTACAGTTATCGAACTTGAAGTGGTCCTGCGACAGCACCGAGAGGCGTTCGCCAGGACCGAGCGTAATGGTACCCTTTGCAGGTTCCAGTTCGCCACTGATAGCCTTGAGCAACGTCGATTTGCCAGCTCCGTTGGCACCAATCACACCATAGATATTTCCATTCGTGAACTTCAGGTTCACATCCTTGTAAAGCGTACGCTTTCCAAACTGAATCGCTAAATCCGAAATTGTTATCATTCTACCTTAAATATGTATATTCTTTGCAAAGGTACGACAATAAATTGAAAATTGAAAATTGAGAATTAAAAAATCTGCTGAACACAGGGGGACATCATATATAATTCTTCATGAATTAAGTTAAAGAAACAAGGATTTTAACATTTCAGCACTCTGTTTTTGTGGGAGAAATTCGAGCAATATAGAATCTCTGAATGTTAAATAGCATGTTTTTCTCACGCAGAAATTGAGTTTTTTATTTCACAGAAATCACGGAAATACACAGAAAGGGCGCAACTATTTAAGAATGTAAAGAATATAAAGATTAAATTATCCTCATCAGAATTAAAGATAATAAATTTCTGTGTATTTCTGTGATTTCTGCGTGCCAACTAAATATAATTCTGTATGCAGGAATCTGACTATTGAGCTACGTCAAACGGTCGTCTCATTGTCGTCAGAATGCCGTCTGAACGCTAATTAGAGTGCCGTCTGAAAGTCAGCAGAGCGCTGTCTGACGGTTGACAGAGTGCCGTCTGACGGTTGGCAAAGCGCCGTTTAGTGGTGGTTTAGAGCGCCGTTTGCCGACGGTGAAACGACCGTCTGCCGACAACGTGTAGGAGGAAGGGTGTTGTGAGGTCTAAACTTAGCGCTTTATGCTGGCGCTATTTACATGCCAAAGGTCGGTTGCTGACTTTTGCGCGATTCTCAGACGATGACGACGAGAATGCGAAGTTGACAAAAATGCAAGTAAAAATGATTGAAAGTTAAAAAGGGAAAATGAAAAATGAAATGGGGGTCAGAACATCATGCGCATGGCGATTCGGATGCCCTGACGGTGGGTGTTGGGATTGTGGAGGTAGGTGAGGCGGCGTACGTACTCCACATAGAAAAGTTTGAAGATGTTGCCGATGCCCAGACGAAGTTCGACGTAAGGTCGGGAGGTGTCCATCGGTACGGTGTTGCTCTCATAGGTGATGGTGCCGTCGGGACCTGTGACGAAGTGGCCAGGGAAGTAGAGAAGGCGGGAGTCGGTGTAGCCGCTGGCAGCAGGATTGTTCTTGTCGCTGAGCTGTCCCCAAAGGAGGTTGAAACCGATGGTTTCGCGCCACTGGAGGCGACGAAGCAGGGGGATGCGGTTGAAGATCTTGCCGTGCAGGTTCCACTTGACCATGGCTTGCGCGTAACGGTCGTTGAGGAACTCGAGGGGCGAGATGAGCATGAAAGTGTTGTCCATGATGAGGTAGGACTGGTTGGCGGCGGGGTGGATGAGCAGGGGGAAAGGTACGCGGTTCCACTGGATGCCTGCCTTGAGGTCGGTGTCGATAAATCCCCACCCGCCTGGGACGTAAAGACGTTTGAAGATGCTGGCTTCAGTTACGTTGTACCAACTGCCACCAATGCTGGCGGCACGGTTGAGGTGGCCGACGGTGTGGCTGAGGGTGATGACGGGTGCGTCTTTGTTGACCTTGATGCGGCGTTGCTTGGTGTTGATGTAGGTAGCACCTGGTTCGAACTCAAGGCCTATGCGGAGTTCGGTGGTGCGAAGACAAGAGATGTGATGTGCGGGGTCGAAGGCCAGTTGGGAGAGGTCGTGAGACGCTGTGACGAGCGGGTCGGTGCCGAGGGGTTGGTAGAAGAGTGCATCGACAGGTCGGTTGCTGCTGTGGCTAACATTGGCACTGAACTTGGTACCGCCGTACCACTCACGCTCGTAGTTAAGGGAGAGTTCACGAGTGTGAGTATATTGATCGACTTTGGAGGCGCGAAGTGTGGTGAAAACGTTGTCCTTGTCGGTCGGAATGAAACGGTCGAAGGGGGAGATGATGTCGTTCCAGTAGCTGAAGGTGAGGTTGTTCTTGGGAAATTCGCGCTGGAGATATGCTTTGCGGTTAAAACTGTAGGTGAGTTGGGTACGTCCGTAGAAGTTGTGTGTATGCGTGCCGTAGGCGAGGTAACCGCTCCAGAAAAGGTGGGGATTGAGATGAGCCGTGGTAAGTCCGGAGATACGCAGGCGCAGACGATCGTAGTCGTTGTGACTGATGATGGTGTTGATGGGACCGAAGTCGAACTTGTTGTTTTGGAGGGAGTCGGAGGTTTCGACAAAGTTTTCGAGCAGCGCTTTGACGCCCACCATCAGGTATTTGAAACCACGGATGTGGGTAAGGCGGTCGAGGAAGGATTCCATCTTCTGCTCGCTCTGGGTGAGTTCGACGGGACGGAAGGACTTCCAATAGTTGTCGTCGGTGTGCATACCGGCATCGGGTTCGATGAAGGTGGTGCCTTTGATGTACTTGAAGAGGGTTTGCGGTATCTCCTCGAAGGCATAGTCGAACTTGCGGGTGGTATATTGCACTTGGAGTTTTCCGAGCCATGAATTGACACGGAGTTCGATGAGCATATCGCCGTTGACAGCTACTCGGTGGTTGTTGCCAACCTCTTGGTAATCTTGGGTGATAGTCATGGATTCGACCCAGTTGACATCGCTGCGGCGGGGGATGCTGAGCTCGACGCGGCGCACTTGATAGGTGGAATCTTTCATGACATAGACATGGCCGGAGAAACCGATGTCCTGGGCATTGTTGGGGATGAATCCGACGTCGATGACACTGTCGCCGTCGATGGCGAGTGTGTCTTGCAGATAATAGCGGTAGAAGCCGATGGCACTATTTGCGATAGGGCTCTTGAAGCGGAGACGGACGAGTTTGCACTCTTCGTCGTAGATATTGACATCGGTGAAGCAATCCTTGAGTACGGTGTTCAGGATTTCGCCGGTGTTGATGAGTTCGTTGATACCGCGTGAGTTCTTGGCCTTGACGAGGGTCTTCTCGGTGCGAGGGTCGAGACGGTAGTAGGTGCTGGAGAGGGTTTCGTCAACAGTCAGTGGGAGGATGAGTTTGCCCGTCTGTGCGCAGTATTCGACATGGTCTTTCAGAAAGGAGAACTGCTTGGCGGAGTCGATGTCGAAGACTTTGTCGGTGACTTCGTTGATGGAGAACGTCATCTTCTCGTATTTGGAGAAAGAGACGTAGGGCTGGGAATGGAGGTCGTTGCTCCGCTTGTGGGCAATGACACGCCGCATGAGTTCGACGGCGGGGTTGTTCTTTCGGCTATAGCGCGTTTTTCGGGATTCGATGGTGACGGTAGCGAGTTCACGGGGTTGGGGTTCGAGACGCACGGTGAGGTTTTTGGTGCGCCCTGGCTGTAGCCGTACTGTCTGCGTGACATAACCGAGGGAGGAGACGGTGAGGATATTCCATCCCTCATGCTCGCTCACAATGAAGCGTCCGCGTTCGTCGGCCGTGACTCCAACGCCTTTGCCGTCGTAGAAGACGTTGGCATAGTCAACGGGCTTACGGGTCTTGGCATCGAGAACGGTGCCGGTGACTTGTGCAAATGAGTTGAATGTTGAAAATTGAAAAATGAAGAATATCAACAGAGACAATAAGAACAGGCGAGAAATCTTATTTGATTTCCCTGACAAATTGCATATATGATAATATTCATTTTTCATTTTTTTTCAATCCATTTCTTCGTCTGCCTCGTAACCTCCCATCTCGCGCAGGGCATTCTTGAGCATGGTGTACTGTTGATAGAGGTGGTTGACGGGGAGTTCGCCTCGCGTGTAGTCATGCTGAGGCGACTTGAGGAAGAAGGAAAGGAATCGCTGGGTGCCACTACGGCCGGCACGTGCAGCGAGGTCGATGAGCAGGCAGAGGTCGAGACATAGGGGAGCGGCAAGGATGGAGTCGCGGCAGAGGAAGTTGATCTTCACTTGCATCGGATAACCCATCCATCCGAAGATGTCGATGTTGTCCCACCCCTCTTTACGGTCGCCACGAGGAGGATAGTAGTTGATGCGCACCTTGTGGTAATACTGCGTATCGTCGTCGTTGCCGTGGCCATAGAGGTCGGGTTGGAGGTCGGGACGCAGGATGGTTTCGAGGGTTGAGAGTTTCGACACTTCCTTGGTGCGGAAGTTCTCGGGTTCATCGAGTACAAGGCCGTCGCGGTTGCCGAGAATGTTGGTGGAGAACCAGCCGTTGAGTCCCAGGCAACGGGTGCCGATGATGGGTGCAAATCCCGACTTCACCAGTGTCTGACCGGTCTTGAAATCCTTGCCGGCGATAGGTACCTGCTGCTGCTCTGCCAATTCCCACATGGCGGGTATATCAACCGTCGTGTTCGGTGCTCCCATCACGAAGGGAACTCCCTCCATGAGGGCGGCATAGGCGTAGCACATCGAGGGTGCGATGTGTTGGCGGTCGTCTTGACGCATGGCCGCCTCGAGGTCAGATAGGTGATAATGAACCTGTTCGTTGACAGGTACGTAAATCTCGGTCGATGCCGCCCATAGCACCACAAGACGCGCACATTGATGCTGATCGCGGAAGTGGCGAATGTCCTTACGAAGTTGTTCGACCATCTGCCAGCGAGTGGGCATTTTGCCGTCGGCCGTCGTCATGACGTGGGTACCGTCAAGACGTTTGGCATAGTTGCGGTCGAAGGCGGCAGGCATGGGGACAATTTGTTCCAACTCATCGCGAACGGGCAGGATATCTTTTTCCTGCAACACCTCGGCATACATCGCTGCCTGAAATGCATTCTGGGGATAAACGTCCCACGTGCCGAACACAATGTCGTCTAACTTCGGCATCGGCACCAATTCGTTGTAATGGAGATAACGCTTCTCGTCGCCACGTCCCACACGGATTTTGTCCATCTGAGTCATCGAGCCAATGGGCTTGGCCAATCCTTTACGAGCCATCAGCACACCGGTCATAAAGGTTGTTGCCACCGCACCATTTCCTACAATCATAATGCCGAGACGTCCCTCGGCTGGTAATACTTGCTGTTGTTTCATTATTTTCGTGTATATTAAATTTTCGACAAAGATACTGAAAACGAATGACGCAGAGAAAGTTTTTCTGATAAAAAAACTTAAATCATCCCACGCCAATGACATACGGAGCAGAAATGCCATCTATTTAGCCATTCGAAGGGAGAAGGTCAAGCAACTGCGCAAGACGTGTGATGCAATGTGTTACGCACTGAGGAACGGTTTCCGGCAAGGAGGGTTGTAGCCACACTGTCGGACAACCAAGTTCGTGAGCGGGAAGAATGTCGTTCTTCATGCTGTCACCAACAACGAGTACATCTTCAGGCAAAAGTCGGTTGCGCTCGAGTGCAAGTCGGAAAATGGCGGGGTCAGGCTTTCGAAGTCCTACAGCGGCCGATTCGATGACATCGGAGAAAAAAGGAGCGAGTTCGTAGTCGCGAAGGACGGATGGGAGGTTGCCATAGAAATTGCTGACGAGAATGAGGGTGTGTCGTTGGGCAAGTCGTTGCAACACCGTGCGAGTTTGCTCAAGCGTTCGCTGAACATGATTCAAGAGAAGGTCAAGCACTTGCGTCTGCCGTTTTCCATCGTTGATGCTCAAAGCCTCGAATTGCATCTGAAGCTTGGTGCGAAGCACATCGGGGAACGTATGCGAGGGGCGGATAATAGGTTCTTGTCCGAGGCGTCGCTCTGTATCGACGTAAGCCGAGTAGTATATGTCATGTCCGACACCGATGCCTGCCTGCTGGTATGCTTGCCAGATGAGGTCGGCCCAGTGAATGCCGCCCGTGTCGAGGGTGCCGCCGTAGTCGAAAATGGGGGACATTGAAAATTAAAAATTGAAAATTAAAAATTAGTAATTACAATCTCGTGCATTTCGCGACTCAGACGTTCGTGTCGCCAGTGGAGGTAGAAATAGACGGCGGAGAGCACGATGATTTCGAAGACGGGATAGAACCAGGGATGGTCGGTGAGAACAGCGATGTAAAGGGCGAATGCACGAATGTTGAAGGTGATGAAGTTGCAATACTTCATCAGGGGAAGGCTGCGACGTCGGAACTCATGGCGAATTTCGTCGGGCAGATTTCCGTCGGGATAACGCTGGCGAAGGGCATGCCAGAGTTTCTGGAAATGTGGGGTGGAACGCTCTTGACCTGCCGTATGACGGACGTAGAACCACTGAAAGAGTTTGGCAATGAAGTCGTGACGCCACGAGAGCTGTTGGTATTTCTGGCGTTCGGCATCGGCGCGGTCGAGACGTGTGCCATCAAGGAAATGAAGGTGGATGGTACGGTAATAATCGGATTGCCGACATTGAATGGCATGGCATACAAAGCCCGAAAAAGCACAAAGGACAAATGACCAGATGCCCCAAGTGATATTGGCGTGAGGGAGTAACTCAATGGGCTTGTCGCACAGACGAAAGGCAATAGCGAAATAGACGCAGACAAACCAGAAGTCACCGGCAGCACCGTCGAGGATGCGTCCGAGTTGCGATTTCTTGCCCGACATACGCGCCAGTTGTCCGTCAGCACTGTCGTAGATGTCTGCCCAGACGAAGAGCAGCACACCTACTATATTAAGAAGAAGCCCCTTCGGCGTATCGGCATCGTAATGGAAAAACCAAGCAGCACTGCATCCGAGAATGATGGAGAGTGAGGTGACGGTGTTGGGGTGAACGCCGAAATGATTGAACAGACGTGCCCACAGATAACCGAGCGGACGATTGAAGATGAGGTCGAACCACTCTTCGGTGTCGGAGGATTTGGTGTAGAGAAAGGGGAGCTTCATGGTTTTGGGTATGGCAATGGAAAGTGTGGAAGATGTCGAAGGTACTAATTGTCACAAAGTCACAGTCACAAAGTCACACTCTCTTTACTTCGGGAGGAATTTTGTTGTCAATATATTGAGCGATGGAGAGAGCCGCCGATTCGCGACAGGTAGAGAAGGACGGCCAGTCGTTGATGTCAATGATGAAAGTGCGGCCATCGGAGGTGTGGATGGCGTCACCACCATAGATGGGGAGAATATCGGAAAGCACACCGTTGCCTGGGCGATAGAACTTTTCGTGGCGGCCTTCGATATGAGTGGAGGCGACGACACAGAGGATGCCATCCGGATGGATGAAATGTTGAAGAGCTGTGAGGGCCTCC
>Ga0247608_10005000_pt1 | contig 14564 bp, 25 predicted proteins | sample 176DNAGHGlowgp2_FD_193490 | JGI IMG/M metagenome (GOLD analysis project Ga0247608, IMG submission 193490) | Sheep rumen microbial communities from Palmerston North, Manawatu-Wanganui, New Zealand - 1766 DNA GHGlow gp2 | ecosystem: Host-associated > Mammals > Digestive system > Stomach > Rumen ...
AGGGGCTATTTCGTTAGGATGAGATGGCAAGAATCTCATTACCACTTCGTATGAACCATCCTTGATGACTGGTGTGAAAGCATTTTCTACCTTATATGATTTCTTTTCTGTACCACCTGCATTACCTGCATGTTGAATCTGTGAAAAGTAATCATTGAAATCGCGTTTAATTGGCATATTTTATCTCCTGTTATTGTTCACCATTAAAACTAAATCAAATTTAAAAAACTATTCTATGCGAAAAATAAAAAAATTAAAATTTTTATGCTTCACATTTTCAACAAAACTCTCTGATTTAATTCTAATGATAGTTTATGTTAATTTGTACATGTTATGTCTAATGATCTTCATATATTGAACGAACATACGATAATCTTCGTCAGTAATCTTTTTCTCATCTATTTCAAATTTGTGGTCATGCCACGCTATAATGAAATGAATTAGATTGACCTTACCGGATTTAATCCATTCATACAATACATTTTTTTGATCTTCTCCGACTTGATATACATCTAGTTTTGTTTGAGTGAATTCGGCAAAAACATCTTCTGTATTCACCGATGATTCAATTTCTCTATTTATAAATTCTTTTTGTTTTTCCATTTCAAATGGTGTATAAAATTTATTTAAATTCTCCAACAATACAATACTATTCAATTGTTTTTGTGTTAAGGTTTTTTGCTTCATAATGTAGTAACCAATGAAGATCACACAGAACGCATCCAGTGAAAAATGTCCACTGTTGATAGCATTTGCTAGAGTAGTAAAATTATTTGCTCCCTTTTCCCAACCTTTTGTTTTATTGTAATAGAAGTCAGTAAAATACTTAAAATAGTTTGTTGTAAATTTCTTCACAACACCTTTAGTTGGATTGAGAAGCATCTTTCTCAATTCACGATAAAGATTATACAAACCATCTTTAGTAATCATACACTAATTCAAGAAATCCAAGATTGACAAATCCTGTTTTTCTGCTGATTTAATTTTGAACTTTTCTTTCAATTCGGTTGTCAAAGCAACATAGTTCAATTCATCCAAACACTTCAATGCCAATGTTGGTTCAAGATAATCTTCAACCAGAATGGATAATGCTTCTAGTATATTGACTTGTTTGTTCTTATGTAGTTTCGCAAGTAATATATTGAACTTATTGAATTCTTCGGTATCATTATCTATTACTGGTATCAAGAATTTTGGTAGCTTTGTTGCTTCATCAATATCATAAAAATCAAAACCATTCATTGCCATGATTTTGAAAAATCTTTCTTTTTGGTTTTGGGTATTGGTTTGACCTTCGCCATCTTCTATAAAATCATTCAAATCCATTACATACTCCTTTAAAATGCTGTTTCATTTACAGAACTCATGTCTTTCTCTCCGCTTGTTCCACTAAGAGTTGAAAATGGTGTAGAGCCAAGACTATTAAAATCAATCTTGCTATCAACAATACTTGTTGTTCTAGCCGCTACACTAGATGAAGAATTCAAGTCAAAAATTCTCTGCTTTTCAACATCTACACCAATTGTTACTACTTGTCCTCTCTGATTACCATAACGGGTCTTCAATAGTTGTACACTATACATTCCTTGATCTTTCATTTCTGGTGTCTGTGTTACTGCAAATACAGCATCGGCCTTCATATTTTGACCAAATGAATCCGCAGCATCACTCAATGAAATTTCTGCTGTTCCATAACCACCTCTATTTGTCTGAGAAGCAGATACTACAGGGAATCCATATTTCATACCCAATGCTCTAACTTGTTGTGCTGCCAATGTCAATAGTGTATTGGAATTCATATTTGGATTTGGTTTTCCATTTGGAATCATACATCCAATATAATCAACAAGCATAATATCAGGTACAAACTTCTTTTTGTCCTTCAAATCTTTCAATAGTGCTTCAAGATGTAGAGCATTGATAGTTCCTTCAGGATATTCCTTGATGATTAGATTGTGCTTTGCCATTTCAGCATCTTTAAAATGCTTTCTTACTTTTTCCAATGCTTGCCCATATGCTGTTCTAAAATTATCTTTTGACATTGCTTTGTACTGTTGCTGTGTAACATCAAACATATTCTGTGCTATACGAGTAGCAATCTTGTTTTCACTATCTTCAAATGTTACATACAATACACGATAGCCATGTAGTATAAAATTGGTGGCAAGCGAGCACATTATCAGAGTCTTTCCGAACATTGGTTCCGGGACATGACAAGGGTCAATGACTTTTCGTGTAATCCACCACCAATCAAGTCATCAATGGTCTTCAATCCTGTCTTGAATATGACTTCTTTCGTATTGGCATCTTCATACAGTCTTTTGACCTCTGTAAAGAAGTCAAAACCAATGTTGTCATCAAATGTAAATGCTTCAGCCGCAGCTACATTGTCAGCAAATGATTCTTTTTGTGTACCACCAGATACATAATTCTGTATCTCACCGGGCTTCATTATAAAGTAATTTCTTTCTTACAAATTCTTCTATCTCGCTCTTAATGAATGGTGTATTTACTTCTTCATCTTTTATGTCTAGTGTTTCATTCAATACACCCAAAGTCTTTTCATCTGTAATTAACCTTTTCAATTCAATAGCATTTGGCATACTACTGTATTTTGTATTGAAATCAATTATCTTTTCTACAATGGCCTTGGTGTCATATTCACTAAACCATTTTACAGATAGTGCTGGTAGAACCTTTGAACAAATTGTTGGGTTTGCGAACAATGTTTTAATTATAATCTTCTCAAAATCTTTCGTAATCATATTATCTCCAAATATAACAAAATTTTGTGAATTTTTTCTAAAATTATTTTATTGGAACTTTTGATAATAGTGTTATGTGTTCTGGTGGTATGTTGTGCTGTATGTAGCATCCATAAGAATACATAGACAAATCATTGAAAATTTTTGTTTCATTGTTTTTCAAGTAGCTCAAATCTATTTCATAGACATAATATAGATTTTTCTTATACAAATTGTGGAATTTTTTAATTAGCTGCATTATAATAGTAGAAGATTTTATCCCATTGTACTTACACATAAATTCAGATATAAGATAACATCTACCAGAATGTTTTTCAAATCTACTAAAATCTGGTTGTGCTTTTGCTCTCAACCCTGTAACACTTATTATGTCTGGTGATTTGTCAGTAATATGGTATAGTCTATCTGAAATTATATTTTGTTTGAATCTATCTCGTTTTGAATCTTCTTTTCTAAAATAAGTATAATCAAATGGAACTACTGTAATATGGTCTTTCTTTACCATACTTACATACCATTGATAAGTTTCTATATAATTTTCAAAATCAGGATAGTCTTTCATAATTGAAGGAACAAAATACAGGTGTAAATTATCGCCAGCATCAATATAGTATTTTTCTAAGTATGGTATTTTATTTTTCAATCGTTTAAGTAATACATCATATTCTACTGGAAATATACTTTCCACCATTGGTGACTGTATCATTCCTGTTTCTTCATCTATTTTTATGTTCATATCAAAAAATCCTCTACATTGCAATTTTCTAGTGCTTCATTTGCCAACTTCACATAATTTTCTGATATATCAAATCCAATGTAGTTGTGGCCTAATTCTTTCGCTACCTTAGCAGTTGTGCCACTACCAATATACGGGTCCAATATGGTCAAGTTTTCCCCATCCAATGCTAGTAAACATCTTCTTACAATTTCTTCTGGATAGGCACAAGGATGGCCACTCTCCTTGTTGTTCTTTGGACTAATAGTCCATATGTTCGTCATTGAAGCCACAGTATTCTTGATTTCCTGTTGTTTTAAGGATTTTTTCTGCAACCAATAGATTCTCTCGTCAACAGTCCAAAAACGCCAGCCACGTGTATTTGCTGTTAATTGTCTGTTCCAAATTATTTCTTCCCTAATGTTGTAGTCTGTCTTACTTAGCCAATACAATGGAGATATGAGATTACCTAGTTCATATCTGTTCTTGTGGTTGTAGAATATGTGACCATCGTCCTTCAAGACTCTGTGCAGTTCATTAAATAGTTCAATCTGACCAGCTTGATACTCTTCTTCAGATATATCGTCAGAATACTTGTCATACTTCATGTTCGTATTCTCGCCAGTTTGATTGTGCTTGTTGTATGGTGGACTCGTTACAACACAGTCAATGCTCTTGTCATCTAACTGTCTAATACCTTCAATACAATCTAGCAAATAGATCTTATTTAATTCTAGCATATAAAAAGAAAATGCAGTACACCCATTACAGGAATACTGCATTTCTCCTTCATTTATTATTCTTCGTCATCGTCTACAGGTTCAACAACTTCCTTACTATTTGTAGGAACTTCTGCTTTACCATTAATCATGTCCATCACATTCTGTGTTGATGTGATTAACTCCTGATCTTCAAAAGCAAATTTAGCTTCTACAAAATGACGGAAGTTTTCTGTCTTGTAGATTGGTACCCAGAACTCAGGACAATAGAGTTCTTCTTCTCGCCACATCTTTGTGACTTCACCTGTTTCCTTATCCACATCAAAATTGGTTCTAGAATAGTAACCAGGCTTTGGCTTGTAGACTTCGCCACATTCCATTGCTTCATCAAGCAATCCAAAATATGGAGATACACCACCATTGTGAAGGATTAGATACTTGGTCTTCACAAATTCCTTGGCAGCACGGCCCTTCTTTACACTAGCAGTAATGATTTTACCTAGAATGTTACCTTCTTTATCCTTGTCTTTTGCTGCACTAGATGCGAGAACAATAGCATCTGAATTAAAAAAGATGCGTTTTCCGGCCAGGTATCGCAAAAGCATCGCCATACTGCTGCAATGAAGCATACACATGGTTTAATACCAATGTTGTAAAGTTACAAGCAAGCAACACATTAGCCAATTCATTCTTGAAACGAGCTGTACTACCCATATCAGCAGCTGAACTAGCTTCTTCTGCTTTTTCCATTACTTGTTCAGTAACAAGTGGTCCCCATGAATCTATCAAAAGAAAAACATTACTAGCTTCTTCCCTAGACAATCCTTTAGCCAACTTAGCAAGGATTTGTTTTACTTCAGGAATTCTATTGGTCTTAAAAACACCAACATCATCCATATTTACACCTAGAGAAGTCAATACATCGTAATTCGTAGCATTTTCTGTATCAACAATAAAACAATCCATTCCACTATCATAAGCAGATTTCAAAACGGAATATCCTAGCATGCTCTTGCCCCATCCGTGAATCTGCACAGAGCATGCTTATACAACCTTTCTTAATTCCGTCCTTGGATTTTACCACTTAGCAACAAATTAACTGAAATACAATTTGTTGATAACCATTCGGCTTCTTTATGTTCTGTACTTAAAACATCAAGGAAAGCCTTTTCCTTTTTCATCTTAGCCAACAATTTATTAGCCATATTTTTACCTCTTTTATTTTATTCGTTTAACTACCTTAGGTGAGCTTTCTTCGTTATCCTGCTTACACCCTTCGGTCACTATAAAATATAGTAATGTATTTATAGTTTATTTTAAAAATGTAAAAAATTTGAACTTCTTATTCAAAATCCTTTTCAATTTTATTCATTTGATTTTTCAGTTGTCGCAGTTTCAATTCCTTTTCAAATACACCTTTCAATGCTATATTCTCTTTTGGTATAATGATTGTTACTGTTTTAAATTCTTCATTCAAATCTATTCCATGCAACATGGATATTTCTTGCATAGTATCATTTTTAAAACACACAGGTTCTATCTTAAAATGTGGCATATATTTGTCTTTATCCAAGTCCAATGTTATGTAGTCTGCTAATTCATTAGATTTATTGATTGTTTTTATGTTATAAAAACCTTCATATGTAGCACAAACAAAACCAAAAGCAAGATTAGTTTCATCTATAATTTCTGTATTCAATCTGAATGGTAGTCTTTCGCCATTTATATAAAGATGATTATCTTTTATCTTGTACATTCTAGAAGTCCTCGTCAAGTCTAATTAGTTTCTTATATGAATGGTATGTTGCTCTTAATGGAGTGTCTTTTATTTTTTCGTATTGTTTTACTAGAAAATCATATATCTTTCTTGCATCATCTGATTCCATGTTGAAAGTCAACAATACACTTTTTAAGTCACAGATTGTAACATGGTCTTTGGGTGGATTGTATTTTTCCAAGTCAAAATTACTTTTTAAATGTTTTGCAGTATAGATTCCGTGGTAATTGTTCAATTTCTGTTGTGAATTTTATTCTAGCAGACAAATCCAATGGGTCAATATATGGTTCAAGCTCACTACCCATATAAACACCTATAATCTTATTCTCATCCACAATTTTTATGGGGAACAAGTAAACTGGTTTATCGTCTACATAATAAAAATCATTGTCAACCGAAATCTTCATTAATCTTCCATATCTTATACTTTTCTTGAATTTTCTTCAATTTTAAATCATCTTTCACATGATGTTCTAGCAATTGGCAAAACGAAGCATACAATACATTTTGAAAATTTGTTCCAGTTATCTTATTGTTATAAGTAGAATAACCGGACAGATAACCATCACTATATTCTGTTACTTCAAATGAATGAGTTATTGAAGGTTTAGATTCATAGAATCGTCTTCTTTCCCATGCTTTGTTTTTCCTATCGTTCCATATTACTTCATCGCATCTTGTCAGTTCGTTGTTCTTATAATAAGCAGCATACACATTTTCATCTGTGTATTTGATTTTCTTAATGTGTAGTTCTAAAAATTTACAGAACTTTTTCCAGTATTCAAATTCACTCATTCAAAGAACTCCGTCAATCCATTTGATTCAGGTTCTACTTCAACTTGTTGATCTTCTACTCTTTTCAATGCAATGTTGTAATACTTCTCGTTAATCTCGCTACCTATAAAATTACGATTTAGTTTTTTACAAGCAGCTGCCGTTGTTCCACTACCCAAATACAAATCAACCACCAACTGTTCTTGTTTTGAACTATTCCTTATTAGTTTCTCTATCATGTGCTGTGGCTTGATTGTTGGGTGTTCCCATATTTGCTTGTCCTTGGCATTTATTGGTTCAAACCAATATGTCTTGGCATCTTCATAGTTCTTTGGCATACACAATCCACCATCACGAAAATACAAACAATACTCAGTATCTGTTAGGTATTTGTTGGAATATGTTGGTACAGCATTGGTCTTTATCCAATTCAAAATGTCGAATTTACAACCTAGTTCATTAACATAAAAATTGAAATACTCTGGTATCTGTTTCTTGTTACACCAAAAATATACATTCATCTTTTTCATTACTCGGACTATTTCTTTTCCAACTTTACGAATGTCATAACCTTCATTGATGTTTAAGTCAACCAAGTCTTCTCCCATAGTAGCAATCTTATGTCCTTGTGAGCCACCACCACCTGTACAAGCAACATCGTATGGTGGGTCAGTAATAATCAAATCTACACTATTGTCAGGCAAATTACCAAGCATTTCCATACAATCAGAATTATAGATTTTTATACTCATTCAAAATCCCTATTCAATCTATCCATTTTCTTTTTTGATTCTACTAACTTCTGTCTTCTAACAAATTCTGTTAAAACCTTATCTATTAATTCACCTACATTAGTTGTATTCAATCTAGTAGATATGTCACAGAATTCTATACATTTTCCTTCAAGATTATTTTCATCTGAACAAATACCAAAATCCCAAACACAAGAATTTTTTCTTTCTTCTATAGAAACATAAAAATAATCGTATCCTGGTTTATTAATCATACTTAAAAAACCTAAGACATTTTCTGCCGTAGGTTTTTCACGGTATGCTATTTCTATTAGACTAGAGTGTTCCTTCATCTTCTTCCATTACTGTATCAATCCACTTGATGTGTTTCTTTCCTTCTTCGTCAGCTTCTTTCAATTTAAGGAAGTAGGAAAGTTTAGTATCAATGTCCTTATCAAGTGATTTAATGAAGTTTAGATTGTACTCGGTATATGCACTGCCATCCTTTGTATGTTTAACAGTAGCATTGATGCTCTCTAACTTGGCACCAAATTCAAGACCACCAAATGTAATCTTGTAACCAAGGTTGTAGTCTTCTGCTGGAATGTTGATCTTATTGAATACATCGTTTGTAGCAACAGAATCAAATACACCCAAGTCAATGGTATGGAATTGTCCTGGGAATGTTCTTACTGATGAATCTTCAATGACCTTCAATGTGAAACATGCATACACATCATCCTTCTTGATGTTGGATGAAATCTTGGTCATTGTGCTTGAAAAACGAATGGTATCTGCCATATTAGTATTCCTCTCTTTTATCTGTTATTGTGAATGTATATTCTGTCCTTGTTCTTTCAATTTCGTAAATCCTGAGATTGTATTCATCACATATTAAATTTGCATCAACTACATTGTGCTCTTCCAACAATGCGATGTATAGTTCCTGTGGAATTTCCTTGGAACTTTTGTTTATGATCTTGTATATCAAATTCTCAGGCATATTACAAATATAGATTTGTTTTTGATTATTGTTTTAAAATTTGGTTTTTATTGAACTTACATAAAGAAGTCATCCAATCCACTACTTTCAATCTCAATCTTTTCTTTTGGTTTAATCCAACCACTAATCTCAAACATACTCTCTATTACTGGCATGAATGATTTACGGAACATCTTCTCATAGTCAATCTCAAAGTATTCATCAAATTCCTTAGGCCAATTTCCCATAAATGCGATTGCTTCTATATTGTTCCTATTGTTGGGCTTCACATACAAGTAATTAAACTTAGAACCATTAACAATTGGTTGATAACGAAGTTTATATCTAGTAATCATGTAGTTATATGACAATGCTACTTTACTCTGGAATATACCACCTATCTTCTTATAGTCAAATCCATTATCAATGTAGTATTCAATTGGTTCAGGTACATACTTGGTATATTCCTTTACTGACTTATGACCACAAATGTCCTCTAGTTTTTGTTCCTTAAATCCTTTGAATGCTTCTCTAATGTATTCCAATGATTTTTCATAACCTTGTCCAGATGCTATATCAAAGGCTAGTTTTTCGTCAGCTTCTTTACAGTAATCTGGGCTATCTCCGCCTTTTAATTGGTACGCCCATAATCTTATGTTTTGGTTTATCAAATGAATACTTGTCACCTTCGCTATCTATTACACTTCCAATGTATAATTTTTTAGCAAAACAAAACATGTTCGTAAAAATGTTTTCTCTATTGAAAACTATTTTGTTTGTTGTATTAGATTTCTTGGCACGAATATCAAGGACTTTGTTGAAGAAATTTTGATATACATTTTCAATATGAGAATATACTTCTCGCTTTTCAGCTTCAGTGTTAAATTTGATTCCTTCTTCTTTAAGGCGATTTATGGCTTCATTAAAACATAGATACGTACTATCAGTATCTCCGGTGGACTGTACATATATCTCTATTTTGTGGTATTAAAGGATTTTCATTTTTAAATTTTAATACATTTAATTTTGTATTATCACACTTTATAAATCTCATAAATTACAATTTTCCTTTATTATATTAACGCATTTTTCTATAACACCATCTTTATCATTTAAATAATCATTATTCCAAATATAGAAAATTTTATAACCATTTCTTTCAGCACACAATTTTTTATTTTCATCTAACTTCCATTGTTCTTCTGCTGTTAATTCAGGACAAAATGGATTACAAAAATCTTTATCATCTGGTGATTTTGCATGAAATTTTTCGCCATTATATTCAATAATTATCTTATGTTTTGTATCAGTAAAATCATATTTATTATACTTTTTATTTACAGTATCATATAAACCTAATTCTTTATCAGCATATTTGAATTTTATATTTGGTAATTTTGATTGTATTCTATCAAACATTTCTTTACTTATTTTGCTGAAAAAACCACCATTATGTTGTATATAATTTTCATATCTTACTTTTCCTTCTTTTTCGCCATATATTCTAATCATATTATCTAAAGTTATTACTTTATGGCTTATCATTTCTTCATATTTTTTTCTACCATCTACTTCACCATATTTCTCTATAAAGTATTCTAATTTACATCCAACATAACTTTGTTTTTCACAGTATTCATTAAATCGTTTTGTTCCTTCTTCTTCACCGTATTTGGCTATTTGATTTTCTAATGTTGTTGCTCGTTTTTTATTAAAATTATCAAAATCTTCTTTTGTCCATCCAAATTTTTCTTTTTTGTATTCATAAGTATTTGATTTAGATTGTAGTTCACAGTAATGATTCCATTTCTTTAATCCTTCTTCTTTACCGAACATTAAAATCCAATGTTCTTTTGTTGGTTGTGAGCATTTTCTATGAACATGTCTTCTAAAACCTTTTTCATAGAAAAATGCAAATTTTCTACCATTTGTTTCTAATGGTTCACCACAAACTAAACATTTTCCATATTTTTCATCTGGTTCTTTTAATAAGTATCGTCTAAAATACTCTACTGCACCAACATCTTTATGACATTCATCTATATGTTTTTGTAAATGTATTGGGTATTTAAATGTCTGTCCGACATATTTCACATTTATATTTTAATTCCATAAGGCTTCCGCTCCTTTATAAAGAAATGGATGATGTTGTGCAATTAAATGCGGAAGTCATCACACAACATCTCCCAAATTGTTTTTACAAAATATAGCATAAATTAAAGACTTCCGCAAATCTAATTTACATATTATTTATAACTTTTAATCTTCAATACCTAATAAATCAGTTTCTTTATTAAACTTATTTGCTGGTATTTTCATTTCTTCACCATTTCTTTGTATAGTAATTTCCTCATTATATCCAAATTTGTATTCAGTACCATCAGCAATAATGGTAACTGTGCTAAATTCTTTTTCCAAATCAGATATAAATCCTTTAGTAGGATAGTATTCACTAATTGAACCAGTCAACCAATCTCTTAAAGTACATCTTGCACATCTAGTAATTGCTCTAGCACAATCTACAGAATACAAATGGAATGTTGAAGATAGACAAGTTCCAAATAAGCTGTTTATTATAATTTTCTTGACACCGTTGACGTGCCTCAAATAGATCTTCCAAATCTTTATTTCCTGCTTTATGTGCTTCTTTTTTCAGTTTCTTAAAATGTTTTCTTTCATCAAATACCTGTTTAATGATAGTAGGTAGAATGGCATTGTTTGTCCTTCTAAAACCAACTTCATTTACATCAGACAAAATGACTTCACCTGATTTAATCTGTTCTTTTGTTGGGTGGATTACCAATGTTTCAGGAGATATATTGAACTGCATAATGTGGTGTGGGTACGAAGAAGTAATGTCAAAAGACATGCAGTTATCGTATCGGCCTGGATAATCGTAACAATAGCCAGCTTTCAAGTGGAAGGCACTAAATGGATGTGGATCTGTCTTAAATTTGTTATAATCCATGCCAAACAGTTCCATAGAAGATTTCAATATACCATCTATTTTTGTTGGTTTCCATAGATTTTCAATTTTGGATTCCAGTTCTGGTGTCATTGTTTCGGTTTCGGAAAATTCTTTCAAGCACAGATAGTTTTGAAATTTTTCAGTTTCCCAGTCAGTATTTTGATAGTAGTCATTTCCATTTTTATCTTTTACGATATAGCATTTTTCATCTCGCCACCAGTCTGTATGTTTTGCAGGTCTATCATTCATTACCATGTTATTGTTATGGAGATACTTGATTACATAACCTTCATTGGTGGGGACAGTCAACATTACTTTGTCTATAGTTGTAACACAGTCATAACAGAATTCAACAATCAAGTTCAATAGTAAACATTTGGCTTCCAATTTTACGATTAGCAATACGTCCTTGATGTTATATTCCACAAATGTATTCCAATCATGCTTGTAAGTATCAAGAATTGAACCTTCGTAATCCAATTTACCTTCACCCAAATCCTTCATAGTAACATAATTCAATGAATATGTAGGAAGTGGGTCATGTTTTGCGAACTTCTTGTAGAGATTCATATAATCGTGATGTAATAGTCCTGGAACATCATATGTTACACCCATTACTGAATCAGATGTCTTATCTTTTACTTCACGCAGTTGTGGATCTTGACCAACATCAGACAATTGGTTTTCAATTGGTCCTTTTATATTGTAAATGGTTCTCAATTTCTTAATTCTATTGATGATATAAGGAACGTCAAATAGTTCTGAGTTCCATCCAGTCCACATATCAAAACATTGTTCGTGAAACCATTTCAACCAGTCCTTCAACATGTCAATTTCTCGGTTGAAGTATCTGTAATTGGTTACTGTTGGATCTGTTCCTGTGTATGGTTCTAGTCCCCATGTGTATGTCTGCTTTGTCTTTGTAGCATAGCAAGTAATCAAGTTGATTGGTACTTCTGCTTTCTCTGCGTATGGGAATCCTTCAATGCTAACATAGCATGAATCTGTGAATGGAAGCCATTGTTGTGCTTCTTCATCAAATACTACAGGATTTTTCTTTCTAAATGTTTCGTTAATTTGACTACAAGTAATAGTATATTCTTTATCTTGAAGTCTAACTTTTATTTTGTGGTCATCTTTGTATTTACCAGATACAGCAACTTCTATATCAAATATACAGAAATTCCATTTGGAAAGATCTACTTCTAGTTTCTCAGCATCGTATTGCTGGTGTAAAAATTTTACCTCTTCCTTGAGGTCGCTCTCGCATACAACAATACCAGCAGACTTTAATTGCTCTACTGTTTCCTTATCATAATTGGTTTTCCTAATTACAGGAATTCCGGTAAATGTCAGTTATCTTTGATTCGCCAGTTGGATCTTTTACCCAATAATCTTTCTTGTATGGTATTTTCTTGAAGTGGTCATCTGCAGTAGTTCTCAAATATATCGTCTTGTTGAATTTGTTGTAAAAACAATGCTTATAAGCGTCCATAAAAATCCTTTAAAATATATATCCAAACCAAATATAACAAAAAACCCGCATTGTGCGGGAATTTTCTATTTTTTGATTTCCTTCAATCTTTCTATAAAAGAATCTATATCTTTGAATTCGTCATTGTTTATGTGGGCAAGCAACATCTTATCGCCCTTCATATACACCCAACCTAAATCATGTGGGTCTGGGCCATACTTGATCTTGATAAAGGAATCGTAAACACCACTACATTCTCTAGTAATCGGTTGGAATCCAGCTTCTATTAATTTTTCTAATATACTTTCCATTATTCAAAATCTCCTTCTATCTCTTCTATTTTTGCTGCTTCTTGTGCTTTTATGTATGTTTCAATGAATTTGTTAATCAACAAATCTATTAGTTCTGGATAAGCATATTCATAATAAATGCATGGTGGTAGTACACTTGATGATTTTCTTTTCCAGTTTATGTTTACATCAAATTCGCCAGTCTTCTTGACCATCAATGTTCCAAAATATATGGCCGCTGAACCAGTATACAAAATTGGATTTACAAATGAATAGCCCTTCAACCAATACTGATTGGTAAATCCTTTCTTTGTGTAAAGCAAAGGATGGTTCTTGATGTGGTTAACTGTTATATCTTTTGAATTTGTTAGAATCATAGTTCTATGTCCTCTATCTTCTTGTGCTTACCACAGCATTGTTGTTCTGTACAAAATACCAAGTTCTCGTTCCTATACTTATAAATCTCGCATTGAGGTACGAACAAAGCATTTGCTATCCAAGCCCATTCCTCATCAATCTCTGCTAACTTGTTTTTCAAATCAATGGCAAATTCCCTAATCTCTTTAAGTGCCCTATTACACAGTCTTTTTGACATGAAGTTCACCAATGATCTTAGATTGATTTTCCAGACCATTTTCGTATTCATCCCCAATGGAAGTAGATTTGCTGCATCTTCTTTAGCTATACCTCTCTCCAGTAGAGTATTGTATGAATCTTGAATTTGCTGCATTCCAAGTGTGTATAGCATTTCTGTTTCTGGTTGTGCAGCTATCTTTGGTGGTATATAGTAATCAAAACCATTTTCTTCAGATATATATCTGGTTGATGCTTGTAGACGGGTAACTCCAGCAATGTGAGTATAGATTTCCCTAGCACATCTAGCAGATATACCACTAACTACTACTTCAACTTCAACAAATTCCATTACTCTACCGTGGCCTGCTTTGATACAGGAGATTGCTCGTTTCTTGTTCTTCTCAGCATCATCCAACGGAGCTCCCCAGCACACCCCAGCTCTGTATCCGAATCTTCTGTAATGGGTTCTTTGTTGTACCATCCAAAATTTCAATCATAAAATCACCTTTAATTTTAAAAACAATTCCAAATTAGCCAACCGATTATACCTAAAACGATTAGCATCCAAATACCAATCAAGAATCTAAAAAATATTTCCAATTTTTCAAATACTTTTTCAGTCATTTTTTGTTCAATCCTTGACTGCGGTATAAAAATTCAATTTTGTCTTTAAGTTCTTTAATTTTCAATTCATCTCTTTTGGTCATAGCATCATATAAGAATTCCAGTAGTTTGCGAAGTTCATACTGATATTCGTATTTATTCATGATTTTCCTTTTAAAAATAAATTGTT
>Ga0247608_10005002_pt1 | contig 14561 bp, 27 predicted proteins | sample 176DNAGHGlowgp2_FD_193490 | JGI IMG/M metagenome (GOLD analysis project Ga0247608, IMG submission 193490) | Sheep rumen microbial communities from Palmerston North, Manawatu-Wanganui, New Zealand - 1766 DNA GHGlow gp2 | ecosystem: Host-associated > Mammals > Digestive system > Stomach > Rumen ...
ACCAATGTTTACCGATCCTCGTACTCCTTAGCCAACAGCCTTTGCCCAAAGGAGACGGAAGGGGCTCCTCGCCCCTAAAGACCCTCGCCAAGAGGGGTAAACCCCCTTGGATCGCCCTATTCTCCCACCCACCCACCCAGTCAAGAGGCTTCTCGCCTCTGACAGACTCTCGGCAAGAGGGGTAAACCCCCTTGCAACTCCCCACCATTGGAAGGGGGCTTCTCGCCCCCTAAGGACCCCTCGCCCACCCACCCACCCGACAAGCTTGCCTGCCACTCATCCTATTACCTATGGTCTTCACTCAAATAAATAAAAAAACGGCAAAGTGATTATTATGAATTGTAATTACTACCTTGGTCTCGTTATAGACCTAATAGCTAATTTGCCTGAGTTTCAGAACATAGTTGAAAACACCTGCCCAACCATGTGGCTTGACGGTTCCATCTGCCCTCCGGCAGATGATACAATAAACAAGGCCTTCATGGAGGCCGAGTTTATCATTGAACTCATTAAATGAGTTCAATTATTTTTTTATCCGTGGCCCACCCACCCCGTTCCACTCCCCCTCCTCCAATGGTTTGCCGATCCTATCCATCGGAGCTTCCTTTCCTTAGCCAACAGCCTTAGCCCAAAGGAAAGGAAGACCAATGAGGGACGTATCGCCGTCCCTCATACACCCTCACTCTTGGTGGGGGACGGTTCATCGTCCCCCAGCGCCCCCTCAAGCTCCTACGCGGAAGCGCCAACCTCCCCTCTGCGAGCACCGGTTGGATAGGCCCACCCTTCACTCGCTTTGCTCGCCCGCTCTGCAGTAGACTACATCCTACATTAACTAATTGAAATAATAAAAAAACGGCAAAGTGATAATTATGTTTAATATAGATTTAAGCCTCGTTAGGGCCTACGAACGTAACTTATTAGTCGAACTTGTTCACAATCATGAACTCACCATCGAAGATGGCATCTGGTTCATGATCGATATGGAGGACTTCTTATAGTTCTTCATATTTAATAAAAAAACGGAAAGATGATTCAAATGATTTCAGAGATTAAATCTCGCCTCGTTAAAGGCAAAAAGTCATTGTGGAACTTCGTGTTCCCAATGAAAGTACTCGGTCGTAAAACTCAACTTGGCGGTATCGGCCCTAAAGCCGTAACCATCAAGTTACAGTCATCCAAGGCTTACGAGCACTTGGATATTAAATGCTTCCTCATGTGGGAAGATTACGACTCATGGACCGTCGAAGAAAAAGCTTTAGTCGATGCTCTCCTGGAGCACCTTGACTCTCAATAGCTTTTTCTTTTTTTAATTTTTTTATTATGGATGCCGATCCCATCCATCGGAGCTTCCTTCCCTTAGCCAGCGGCCTACCCAAAGGGAAGGAAGACCATAAGCTTTCTCTTTGAGTTGCAAAGAGAAAGCTTAACCAAAGAGAAACAACAAGCCACGCCCTTGATCCACACATTTGACTTTTGTCTTGATACAAAAGTCAAGCAAAAAATCAAGTTCTTTTGACTGGCCAAAAGAACCAAAAGCCACAAACTTTCTTGTAAGAAAGTTTGACAAAGAACCTTTTCGACTTTTGTCTTGATACAAAAGTCGAGCAAAAAATCAAGTTCTTTCTTTGCCTTGATGCAAAGAAAGAACCAAAGAAAAATCAAGGAGGGGTAAACCCCACCGCCCCAATCTATCCTACTTAGCATGCTGTCGCGAAACCCATGATTTATTATTTTTTAGTGTTATGGGTTTCGCTTAACAATAGCAAAAAGGGGGAGTAGGGCGGCCGCCGTGTGAATGAGAGGCGGCCGTACAGACTCCCCCAACTCAACCGAAAAAAAGATATATAGGCTTGTGCCCCTATCCTCACAAACCTCGCCGTATTTTATTTATTTTTATTGTTACGGCGAGGTCGTGTGAGCACACACGAGTGAGAATAGGGGTTCGTCCTACAAACCTATTATATCATCTTTTTCGGTTGAAGTCCGCAGAAATAAAAAATTTCTGCGGTTGACGAGCCCTCCGACCTGCGGGTTCTAGACCCCCATTAAGGGGGTCAGAGCCATCAGGTCATCCCCCTCGATCCTCCCCCGAGGCCGACATAATCTTCATTTGATTGCCCGATCTACGAGGTGTGGGGGGGGACATTTCATTATTATTATGTGCATACAAAATCTCGGAGCACCCCCCTTCGCCTCATTGGAGGCGAAGGCGAAGGGGGGATAGCTCCGCCTTCGGAATTTTTTATAGGTGATAAATATGATAGTAAATAAATATAGTATAAAAAACCAACAAAAAATTACCGTTGGTATACTGCAATCTGGATTCTATACAACTTTCAAATGGTTTCATAAATTTGATTCTAAAAAAGAAACCATTGTAAAAGTCGAACTCAGTTCCATTGACATAGAAAAAGTCTTCAGCAGAAGCCTTTTCTACAAAAATGGTTTAACTGGAACTGAGTACACAGAGTGCTTACTTGAAGATATTATTGACCGTAATATCTACATTCCTTATCAAGTAAGCAACATGCAACTTGGTCATCGCATTCTTCTTAAAAGAAAACTGACCCATGATAATCTTCACATCAGCATTTACTGTTTTAAAGGTACTCTTAAAGCTATAAATGCTTTATTAGAAGTTAACAAGTTACCATGGAGTAGCAAAGCTACAAGAACTGATGAAGAAAATAGAATCATCAGTTCTATGAAATTTAGAAAATCTTTAAACTTCTTTGATATCAAAGATTTACTTATCAATGATTTAGACTATGAAGTCATTGATAAAATCTACGATATAGAAACCATGGAACTTCTATTAGAAGATGATGAAGTTCCATTCAAAGAGTTAATAGCTCAAAGATTAGCTGAGTTCACTGAGTCACAGGACATGGACACAGCAACCTACATAGAAGACTACTAAGTCTTCTATATTTTTTTTTATTACATAATGGAGACCGATTCCATCTAACGGAGCTATCTTCCTTTAGCCTACAGCCAACCCAAAAGGAAGATAGACCATCGAGAACGTATCGCCGTTCTCGAACTCTTCACTCCTAATGGAGGACGGCTCATCGTCCTCCAAGCCACCTCAAGCCCCTATGCGGGAGCACCGTCTTCCCCCCTGCGAGCAACAGACGGCTGGCCCCACCCATTCCTCCTCACACATTTATTTGTTTTTAATGTAGTGTTCGTCGCCCGCCTGCCCTTGAGTTACCAACTATCCTTAACATAGACGGCTGGTGCTATTTGGTTTTTTTGTTTTTTCCTTGCTCTGATATCGAATTTTTTTTGAACAGCTAATAGTTTTGAATCCATTTTGGTGGTATATATAAATAAAACGGTGGGTTGAGAAGGTCGAAGTTAGCTCTGCCGTGTCGGCAACTATACCTTATATCTTTTCATAATCGAGCGATAGGCCTTAAGCTCGATTATGCTCTTATTCTTAATTATAAACGGTTGGATGATTATTATGATAATAGACGAATTTCCAAAACTCAAAAATGGTAACTTTGTTGTTGATGTACACAATGGCTTTGAACACCTCTTCTGGTTGGTTGTTCCTCACCAAATGGTTTACAGAAGGAAAAACTTCTGGGGAGCTGAGGTTACCCATATGCAATATGGACCTATCAAACCTGATGGCTCATACAATAAGCCTGCGACAGAAAAAATCTTGGAGTACATCACCGATACTCCTCAGACTGTCGACGAAATCAATCGTCAACTTCGTGCCGATGGATATAACACTCACTTTGATACCGATATCAAATCACATATATATCGGCTCAAACTGGACAACAAAGTTGTCATAGAATACAACAATAAAGTTATGATAGTAAAACTATCATAACCTTTTTTATTAATCCGTGGCCCACCCACCCCGCTTCGCTCCCCCACAACGGACTAAAATGGGGGCTCCCGTTGGTCGCCCCGGCGAGGCCTCGCCTATCGGCTCGGCCGCACCATCTGCTTCTCCTTCTACAACACAATACACTCTCTTCTCTTATTAATAATAAAAAAACGGCAAAGTGGTTTTTATGTCTTTTAGTCGTGTTTCTAGGGGTTCCGTTGGCCCCTTCGGTTCTTTGTTTGTTGTTGGTCGCTCTGCTCTTCTCGGCTCCGCTTTCGCTTCTCGTCGCTTTGCGGTGGCTGGGGCTCGCGACATATCCACCGCTTCCTCCGCTTGGCTCCGTCAGCAGGTGGAAAAGCTCACCCCAGACCATGTGCTTGTCTCTGGTCTTGCTCGCGGTGCGGACACCGTCGCCCATCGCGCTGCTCTGGAGCGAGGTGTCCCGCAGGTCGCGGTGCTCCCGTCCGGAGTCGATAATGTCTACCCTCGCTCCAACCTTCGGTTGGCTCGGGACATAGTCGACTCCGGTGGTTGTCTCGTGTCCCTGCTTCCTCCCCAAGCGGGCCCGTCCCGTAGCTCCTTCGTCGCACGGAACGAGGTTATTGCCCACTTGGGGCATATGTTGCTCGTTCCGCAGTGTGCTCCTCGCTCCGGCACCATGCACACAGTTCGCTTCGCTCGTGGCATGGGCCGTCGTGTGCTCTTCCGTCGTGCCGGTGCTTCGCACCTCGTGGGGGTTGGGGGGTGTTCCCCTCTTTAGTTTTTCTTTTTTTAAATAGAGAAACGGTTAAGTGGAGATTGTTCTTAATAGCTATCTCTCTTATTTTCTTTTGGCTATTAAGAGAATGCTCATGAACTGTCAGAATGCAGATATAATCTGCATAGACACACATCGGACTTGGTTCATCCGACATATTCCTTTTTTTATAAACGGAATAATGAATTAGAATTTGATGTTTTTTATCTAATTCATATTTGTTTTTGTAAATCATCACCAAATCCTAACCTAACGGTTAGGTGAACTCCTTCAGGTCGTCATGGTGAGCCTGAAGTGAGCAGTCCCCTTGGTGGTTCTTGGGGGCGAAAATCCTCAGGGGGTGGTGCCCCTGAGGTCATATTCATAGTAGCTATTATACCATTGTTGTTTAGATAGCAATGATATAATCGTTATTATAATAATTAAACGGTTAGTTGATAATTATGTATACAATCACTAATGAGCTCGTTAAAGCTCGCTACGAATACTTCCTTCAGTTCTTCAAAGAGGAAGTAGCTTACGAAATGGCAACCGAAAGACTTCCTAATGGAAAGTTTATGTGGGCTTCTGGGGTGGACCCTTAAGTCCATTTTACTAAACGGTGAGATGATAATTATGAGTTATCTTGATAAATGTACCAGACCGTTAACTGGAACTGAAATCAAAGCAATCAGGTTCGTATCCGGACCTGATCAAAAAGTTGTATTTGAAAATGGTAACAAAGTCACCGCAGTCTTCCGTGGTGGCAAAGCCTTTGTCCATCCAAAGGCAATTACCATTTAATTTTATTTTTTTAAACGGTTCAAGTGATAATCATGACAGTATCAAAAATAGAGTTCGTTAAAACTCACAAGTCCGAGTGGGATAAAAAAACTGAAATCAATGCAGATAATAAATTATTTAAAATTATAGGCATTGGACCGAAGGCCTTCAAGGTTCTTTGGTTCGGCCCAACACCAGGAACCAAACACCCTGTTTGGAACCAGTGTTGGTGGAATTACAACGACCTTGATGCAATAGCTGAAAAAGTCGTTGAGAAAATGTACAACAAGTTATCAGGTGGACAAACCACCTTATAACTTCCTTCTACAAAAACGGAAAGATGATAACTATGAATTGTAAAGATACCGTACTCGTTAAAGTACTCTTAAAAATGATTGCTGAACACCTCACAAGCGACTTCGATGTCGACAGGTGGACAACAATCACTATCATGTTCGACGAACACTTGTCCCCTAAAGCACAACAAGTTGTGCTTGATAACATTTACATACCACAAAATGAACAACACAAATGTAGCATCAGCGAAATGGCTGATGTTCACGAATCATTAAGGATTAGAACTACGTTCTAATCCTTAATTTTTTTTTGCTGGGCCGTTTGGTCTGGGCTTCGCCCAGATCCAAACGGCCCAGTTAATTTTCATCGACGGCGATTCACGTACTCTCGCCGTCATTTTTATTGTGAAGACTCGGCTCTTATCGAACCTCAAACATATGAGAATGGAGGGGCAATTCGGCCCCATAGCCCACGAAGTTTTTCCGATCCTTGTATTCCTTAGCCTTTCTGCCAAGCCCAAAGGAAATGGAGGGGGCAATGCGGCCCCCAAAGCCCCTCGCCCCACCCACCCACCCGATAATCCTAGATAGCCCCCGAGCACAGAAGGAGCACTTCGCTATCCTGTTTTTGATGTTTTCCTCCTCTCGCATCGACAAAATTTTTTTGAATAGCTTTAATTTTTAAATCCATTTTGAGATTTTTATAGAAAGAAACGGTGGGGTGGTGTTAATTATGAGAATGAATTTCACAAATTATTACAATTCAATCAATCGCAAAGACATGTTAAACAAAAGAATAGCTTATTGCAATAACCTTGGTTTGCACAAGCAAATCAATCAAAATACTAAATATAACGATTTTGCTTATTGTAATAGCTTTGGTTGTGCAATATGTGTACATCCATTAAGATAGAAAACGGTAGAATGATTTATATGATTAATATTGAATTTGTGTTCCAAACCGTTAATGGAACTGAAATCAAAGACATCTATGAAAACTTTACAGATGGCACTTGTAACCTCATCGCAACTGAGTTTAAAAGCCCAAATTGCGGCTGGAAGCCTGATTCAGTAAACCCTGAATGTTGCAATGGCTGCGAAGGTTGTGTTTATACAAATAATTTAATTGATATGATTGGTGATATCTAATCATATCTCCTTTTAATTTAAACGGTTAAATGAGTTGATTATCATGAGAAATACAATGTTAAATCACAAAAATGATATTAAGTACAAAGACTACGAATACAAAGGCAAATCCCTCACCATCTTAGGTGTTGGAGCAAAAGCCATTAAATATTCCATTGACAATGGAGACCCTGAGTTCGCATATCACGACTCACCTGAAGGTCATTGGATTTCAATAGCTGTTCTAACCTCATTCGAAAATGAGGTTTGGAACAAAAATATCAGAGCAAATATCAAAGCTCAAAAAGAGTTCTGCGAAAATGGCGGCGGACCACACTTCGCACCCGAAGATGGCTTTTGTTGGTCTTGTGGTCACCAGATCCATACAAAAATTAGCTTAGAAAAAGCATCTAATGAGCTCATCACAGGATGTCCACATTGCATGAGGAGTTATTGCGATTAAGCAATAGCTTCTTATTAAAATAAAAAAACGGTTAAGTGAGGTTGATAAATATGTTAAAATTCACAGTAGAAGTTAGAGTAATAGCAAATGCACCTGAAAATGAAGAAATGAAAAACATCTTTATGAAAAATGCAGAAGATGTTATCCAAAAAGGACTCGAAGCAATGACAGTACCTGATTGGAAAGCAACCGTAGTTGACATTGAAGAGGAAGATGATTTCTTCCTTTAAATCTATTTTTAATAAAACGGAATAGTGAGGTTAGATATTATGTTTAGTAAAGAAGAAGCAATCAAAAAATTGACTGATAAACAGAATAAAAAAGCTCTTTGGGATTTCGCATTTCCAAGCAAAGTATGTGGTCGTAAGGCTACACTCAGAGGCCTTGGAAGTCAAGCGATAGCTATCAAGCTTGACTCCACTCAGAAATATCCGCACTTAGATATCAAGTGCTTTTTAAACTATGATAGCTTTGAAGATTGGACTGATGAAGAGAAAAAATTGGTTGAGGTTTTACTCAATCAATTATAATTTTTTTTAAAAAAACGGATTAATGAGTTGATAATATGGTTAAAATTACTTTCAGAGACGGAGTAAGCATCGAACTCCATAACGACGGTACAATCGATGTAATCGAACTTTCCAAATCAGATGTGGAATTCAACTATTTCGCATCTGTTGATGGCAAAGAAGCACAACTCTTCAATGCCATCAACAATAGGTTAGGTGGGGTCTTAACCCCCTAACCAAAACGGTAAAATGGTGATTATCATGGAATGCAATAAATTAATCAAATCAATTCTAAGAACAAATGTAAACTGCACTCAAAATGTATTTGAAATCTTTTGCTTATTCACAAATGGAATCATGAGCTTTGAAGATGTCCTTACTGCTGCAAAGCATGACAACATCGATTTCAAAGCATTATGCGAAAATTGTAATGTTGATTATGAATTAATAAGTAATAGGGAATAATCTCTATTACTTAAAACGGTTAAGTGAGGTTTTATTATGGTTTTTGTTAGAAACGACATCGTTAATGTCGCTAAAGAAATCGGTTTAGACGAATTAGATGGTATGAAATACGGTGACATTCACACCAAACTTCTTAAAGAAGTTCCTGGTTTACATAGCCGTAAAGAGCTTAAAGCTCTTGCTCAGCAATTAACCGATAAATTAATTGATGAATATGGGTTTGATGCATACAGAATCTATGCTCAGTATCCTTTAATTAGAACCAAAGAATACAATGGATTCCAAGAAGTGTATCTCTACAAAGAGATTCATAAAGCCATGGGGTATTCATCAAAAGCATTCTGCACAATGCATCAAGTGAATCACAAACTTGACTTAAGCATTTTAGAACACGAATTCTCCAAAATTTATGGAGATAAATATGGGTTCTTGAGTACCTTCACAGATGACTGTGAAGATTTGGTTCACATCATGAAGCTTCTTCGTAACAATAACTTCAATCCAGATCTAATTAAAATCATTAGATTGGATATTGAAGATGCTCTAATTAAAGCTGGAGATAAGTTCTTTTACAAACAGGACTTAACCGACATGCAGACTATCACTCACCTATACAAGATAGTTGGTGAGAGATATGGTCTTGATGGCTATAGATTCGACATATTCCATGATTACGATGGATATGGACATGTGGTATTTAAACTATAAATACCATTTATTTTTTATTTAAATCATCGTGGCCGATTCACGTACTCTCGGCCACAGTTTTATCTGACGGCGCAAAGCGCCTACTCGCGCCTTATCGGCGCTCAAACAAATGAGATTGGAGGGGGCAATGCGGCCCCCAAAGCCCCGCGCTTGAACTATCCTAGGATGCCCCCATGAACATAGAATGGGGCACGGCGCCATCCTTGTTTTGATGTTTTCCTCCTGTCGTATCGAAAAAATTTTTTGAAACGGTATATTGAATTTTATTTTTTCATTCTCAAGTTTTAATAGCTATACCCCCTATAACAATCTTTATATATAGGTTGGTATAAAAATATTATTAAAACGGTATAATGAATTATTAATATAGGAGTTGTTATTAATGAAACGTAGAGAACCTGTAAGATTAGCAAAAAAAGAAGAACCAAAACCATTAATTAAAGTAGAAAACGGTATGATAGCTGGCATACCATTGGAGTTTATTCTAATTACAATCATAATGGTTTGTGTTTTTGGTCTTATTATAGCATTTATGGGACCATGTACAGATAGTGGACTTGTTTATAATGGTAAATTTGTTTAAAACGGTTAAATGAAAATTAAGGAGTTGATATAAATGCAATATGAAGCATCAATTATTAGAGAAAATAAAAGAATAGCTGATTTTACTCTTGCTCCAAATCAAGAGTTAGATTTATTTTTCAGATCTCACGAAAGAAGCTATGGAGATGACCAATGGTTTTGTATACCTGATCTGACACAAGAAGATGTTAAGACAATTAATAGCTTATGTGAAACAGATGAAGAAAAAGAACTGTTAGGAGATATAAAAGAAGGAGATATGATTGACATTCTGCTTCACTTTTATGTTTATGTGAAAAACGGTTAGGTGGTGATTATTATGTTATTTGAAAGAGAATTAAACCATTGGGGTAAAGGATTAACTGGACTTGAATTAAGCAATAGCTTAGCTCACGATGAAATTATCATGATAAGAGCAGTTGAGCAAGAAGCTTCTAACATAACAAAAGACCCTGAGATTCTGCATCCTTGCAGATTTGACAGAAAAAAAATGATTCACATCTATGAAGAATATTGTGCTACAAAATGCACAGAAGAAAGAAACGAAAAGGGTGAAATTATTGATTTACCAAATGTTTCTGTAAATCTTATTGGAGAAGCCGTTAATTTGGCTTTTCTCCATATTTAATTTTTTAAAAAACGGTATAATGGAGTTGATAAAATGACTTATATAAATATTACAAACGACGATAATGAAGAATTCGATATGGAAGAAGATTTAGAGCAATTAGAATTATATCCATGGATTGTATTAAATATCCAAGAGATAGGTTCCAATATAGCTGCAAATCTCTTTTATGCAGAATATGATATTACACAAGAAATGTTGGATGAAGAAATCAATGATTATTTCTCTCATATTCATGAAAGAATCATTGAACAAGCCATTCAAAAGTTAGAGGATAATAATATTACTGTTTATTAAAACGGTAATATGAATTATCATTTAGGAGTTGATAACTATGAAAAGTATTATTAGAGAAATTGGAAGTCATCACTTCCCTGGTTTTTATGAAAGCATTTTCTGTTATTCAGACGAATTTATCGATATGGAATCTGAATTAGCAAATGAATTTAATATAGACGCAGACCTGATTCATTATGAATATACTGATTTTGATGCATATAAAATAGCTATTGGTAAACAATTTATGGAATTATATGTAGAAGCAATCCATGATGTTCTACCATATGAAATCACAGAAGATGAAAGTTTTGAACTTGAAATCATCGAAGAAGACATCGTTATAATATCTCCGAAATATTATAACTATGATACAGACCATTGTTATTGTAAAATCAAAACAAATAGAGAGACTCTTCAGATGATCAAAGATTATGCTCTCAAGCTCAAAGGAGCAAACAATTATATCATCAGACACTTCACAAGTCGCGATGGATTCATATCATTTATCAGTAATGATATAAACTATTGGAAATCTTTAGATATCTGCGAATACGAAGAAAATATGTTAATAGCTTTATTTGATATGCTTTTAAAAGTCTCAGATGATGAAATTTTTAGAGACATTAGCTATGATACAGAAGAACGTGTATGCAGATATGAATATGCGAAGCCAATGGTGTATTTCAATAAAAAAGATTACAACCTATATGAATTCGTTGAATTAAAACAAAAAGAGGTATCATTAAAATGATATCTCCAATATTTCTTTTTATATTTTGTAGTCTCTTTTTTAGTAAATCAATTGTATTATATTTAAACGGTTAAATGAGGTGTTTGATATAGATGAAATGCTCAATAAAATATTTGAAAAAGTTAGAAATAAATTAAACGAAAAATTGAATTAAATATAGGAGTTGGTAATTATGATGAAAAGTCAAAGTCAATTTATTGAAGAAGTAAACGTTTTAGTACAAGCATTAGATATCTCTGCACAAGATGCAATGGAAATCATTAACATTTATTTTGAATGTTTCGCAGATGGTTGGATATATACACAATATCTATGGGACAACATCAGAGTCATCAAAGATATTGAAGAAAACCAACAGATGATAGCAGAGCTTGATACCATTGAAGATGCTTGCCTTTTCGAAGGAGATGGGTATTATATGCTTACAAATTATCATGAACTGATTGAAAGTGGGGAAATCGGAGATTGTCTCCGTAACCCATTTTAAATTTTTTAAACGGTAAAGTGGTGATTTAAATGATGTATAGTGTTTTTTGTGAAATAGATACCATTGTAAGAAGACATACAGAAGCTTTCTCTTTAAGCAATAGACCTTCAGACCTTAAAGTAGTGTTAATAGCTTCAGTAACTGATGAAGAAAAAGAATGCATTTTAAATGATATAGATTATGTATTAAGAGACTTGGTAGAATTTTCTCATACTTATGAAAACGGTAAAATGCAAATTATTTTTAATTAAGGAGTTGATATAAATGTCAAGATTAAGAGCAATCAAAGATTTAGCAGATATGAATTACGAACAAGGTTTATTCTCAGGTAGATGGGAAGATGAGCAATGCAGAGAAGATTGTGTTGAAGATTATCTCAATTCAATGAAAAGCTTTGCAGATGAGTATGATATTGAATACTCAACAGATTTATCTGATTATCAATTCGATAAGGATGAAGCCGATTATGAATTAAAAGAACATATGGGTTATGAGTTATTCTGTTTAGTACAAGACAAACTTAATAGCATTGTGACTGATTCCCTGATCAGAACCCACAATGAAATTAGCTCATCAAATCCATATGAGCAAGAAGTAGCATCTCTTGAGGCTATCTTAAAAAGCTACAAAGAAGAGAGATACAATAATGTCTTTGTTCTTATTATGAACTATTTAGGTCACATAGACCATTATTGTGGACATTCTGGCTTAGTTTACAGAATGTTGAACAATCTCACCTTTAGCTTAGAAAAGAAAGCAAGAGGTGAATTAACAGAAGAAAATGATGGATTTAAAAAATTCGTAGAAAGCCGTTTATTACATGCAAGAGAGGGCTTATAACTCTCTTGTAAAACGGTTTAATGTAAATTATGGAGGTATGTTATGTATAAAGAAAGTAAAGAATATGTTGAAATGAAAATAGAGTTCGATAGTGCGATTGCTTCCGTAACTGTCGAAAAAGGATTAAGTAATGTAGAAGCATTTAAGGAAAGATATCAAAAGGCATTTGACCAAATAGCCCCAATTCCACACATAGCCTTTGGAAATAAAAAGGTTCCAGAGACTACAGCAATTGTAAACACAACTTCTTGGTTCCTATGCCCAGGAAGATTACAAGGATTTTGTGAACTCTGCGAAGTTTGTTACGATAAATGCAGAGAAGTAATGGGGTCAGTTTGTAAAAGCAGATTGAATCACGACCTATGGTGGAGAATGAATGATGCTAATATAATAGCACAGTTTTATATCTATAGTATTCAGGCTCAATCATTAAAACATCCAGATGCTCCAATCAATCTTGTAAGATTCCAAGAGGTTGGTGACTTCAGAACACAAGAAGATGTCACCAAAATGATTGAGGTATCAAATCTCATATATGATGCATTAGGCATTAATAGCTATACATACACTCATAACAGAGATTTAGATTATTCACAAGATAGACCACACCTTACAATCAATGGCAGTGGGTTTATGATTGATAATCAGTTCACTGTAGTCTCACCTAAAGAATATGAACGGTATGTTGAAGAACACGATTGTTTCCAATGTCCACAAAAATGTAAGATGTGTAACTCAATCTGTTCTCGCAAATTAGGTATAGAAATCGTGGAGGTGGAAAAGTGAAACTGGAAACAATAAATGAATTCGGATTGTTTATAATTTTATTGTTTATCAGTTGCTTATTATTCACTTGTGGTCTTGATGTAATCATACAGATAATATTTTGGATAATATCTTGTCTACCAAGGAGTTGATATTATGGATATTATCCAAAAATGGAAAGAGGAAGCCCAAGAGGCTTTCTCTGAATACAAGAAAAGAGATTGTGGAACAAGAGTTTATACGAAAGATAGCATTTGTAAACGAGCCGAATATGCAATCATAAATGCATATTTAGATTATCTCTGTTTTACAAAGGGCCCAAGAATAGCTGGTAATCATAGAAGATATATAAATCGAGGAGAAAGAGAACGAAAAGATGAAGTACAAATAATAGTTAGAGAGTGGAATCTCTCTTAATTATTATTTAAACGGTATATTGGAGTTGATATAAATGATGTCTGAAAAATGTAATGAATTATTTCACGAACTATGGTGGTTAAGCGACGACGAAGATGCTATGAAAAAATTTGTTGAAGCAATGAAATATTGGGTTGTTATTCATAACAAAGGAAACATTAAAATATGCTTAATTGATTTACATGAGCAAGAAAGCAGTTTCCCAAGAGGACACTTATACATTGGATATGATGATTGTGGTGGTTGTACAAACCCAATGATATATAGCACAAGTGAATTTATTGAATACATTCAAGATGTATATAATGATAATTCAAATTCATATTTAGAAGATTATTGGATTAATAAATTAAACGGTATATTGAATAATTAAAGGAGTTGATAGATATGTTTAAAACTATGAGATTAAAATTAGTTGGTTGTAATTTCCAAAAACCATCTGTAGAGCCAGAACCACACGATGTAGTAACAATCAAACTTGAAAAAGATAATAAGTTTGATAAAGATGCAGTAGCCGTATTCAATCACAGAAATGAAAGAATTGGATATGTTGGAACTGCTAAAACCGTTTCAGAAGGTAACAGAAGAAACGGTTGTATTGATAATTTAGACTTAAAATCCATTGTGGATTTGGAGAATGACGATTATCTCGCAATCATCACTAAATTCAGAGGATACTTTGGATTTATTGATATTACCGTGGACGACATATAAGTCCACGGCGATTGTGATTTTTTGTTTTGTTAAAGGTATTTTGAAAAAATTTTTAAGAAGGTGATAATTATGGTAGAAGAATTTAGTTTTAGAGTTACAGAAAAAGGGTGTAATACAAGAGCAGAAATAGAATGTAGTGATTTCTTTAATGAAATGTTAA
>Ga0247608_10005003_pt1 | contig 14558 bp, 9 predicted proteins | sample 176DNAGHGlowgp2_FD_193490 | JGI IMG/M metagenome (GOLD analysis project Ga0247608, IMG submission 193490) | Sheep rumen microbial communities from Palmerston North, Manawatu-Wanganui, New Zealand - 1766 DNA GHGlow gp2 | ecosystem: Host-associated > Mammals > Digestive system > Stomach > Rumen ...
CCAAGATGAACGAGCGTGGCCAAATCAAAGGTTGCATGGTGGAAGGTCCTATCAGTCTCGACCTCGCCTTGGATGCCGAAACCGCTGCCATCAAGGGCATGAAGAGCCCCGTGGCTGGCGACGCCGACTGCCTGGTGTTCCCCAACCTCGAAGCCTCCAACGTGTTCTACAAGTGCTGCTCGAAGTTCGACAAGAGCGAAATCGGTGCCATGTTGATGGGTGCCAAGGTGCCTTGCGTGCTTAGCTCGCGCGGCGACACGTCGAAGACGAAATTGTATTCCATTGCCCTTGCAGCAATGCTGGCCTAAAGAAAATGGTTTGTAGAGACGCGATTAATCGCGTCTCTACCAGAAAACATATAAAAATATAACATCATGTCATACAAAATATTAACCATCAATCCCGGTTCCACCTCGACGAAAATCGCCGTCTTTGACGGGGAGGAACAAGTCTTCAAGAAGAACCTCAAGCACAGCGCCGAGGAAGTCGCAAAATATGAGCATATCTCCGACCAAAAGCCCTTCCGCACCGAAGCCATCAAGCGCGAGCTGAAGGAGGCTGGCATCGACTTGAGCGAAATGGCTTGTGTCGTGGGTCGTGGTGGCTTGCTCCGTCCGCTCGTCTCGGGTGTCTACGAAGTGAACGACCTCATGATCAAGGACCTCATGGAAGGCTACAATGGCGAACACGCCTCCAACCTCGGCGGCTTGATTGCCAACGACATCGCCAAGGAACTCGGCGTGAAAGCCTATATCGCCGACCCCGTCGTGGTCGACGAGATGGACGAAGTGGCACGCTACTCGGGCCACCCGCTGTTCCCGCGCATCTCCATCTTCCATGCCTTGAACCAAAAGATCATCGCCCGTCAGTTGGCGAAAGACCTGGGCCGCAAGTATGAGGACATGAACATCATCGCCATCCACCTCGGTGGTGGCATCTCGGTCAGCGCCCACAAGAAAGGTCGCGTGGTCGACACCAACAATGCGTTGAACGGTGACGGCCCCTTCACCCCCGAACGCGCTGGTTCGTTGCCTGCCGGCTTACTCGTCGATGCCTGCTTCAGCGGCAAGTACACCAAGAAGGAAATCGGCCAGATGCTGAAAGGCAAGGGCGGCTTTGTCGCTTACCTCGGCACCAACGATGCCCTTGAAGTTGAAAACGCCGTGAAGGCTGGCAACAAGGAATGGGAGAAGGTCTACAAAGCCATGGCCTACCAAGTGGCCAAGGAAGTCGGCGGTCTCGCCGCTTCGGCCATGAGCATGGATGTCGACGCCATCTTCCTCACGGGTGGCATGGCCTACGATAAGGGCTTCTGCGCTTTGGTGAAGAGCCATGTGGAGAAGATCGCCCCCGTGTATGTCTATCCCGGCGAGGACGAGATGAAAGCCTTGGCCTTGAACGGCCTGATGGTCCTCAATGGAGAGACAGAAGTTAAGGTCTACAAATGATTTGTAGAGACGTTGCGTGCAACGTCAAAACAAAAAACCACCGCTTTCAAACGAAGGCGGTGGTTTTTTTAATGGATTCTGAACGTGGGTTTATTCAACCGGGGTCAAGGCGGTGAGCACTTCGTTCAGCTTGGCTTCGGCGGCTTGAGCGCGCTGCTGCAACTCGGGAAGCACGTTGTCGTATTCGCCCCAAGGTTTCAAAGCGGCTTCGGCGGCCTCGAAGTCTGCCGTCAGATTATGGAAAGCCTCCATGTCGGCGTTGCTTGCAGCTTCGCACAAGGCGTTGACAGCTTTCTCGTAGGTGTCGATGCAAGGCGTGAGGAATTCAGCAGCCTTGTTGGCTTCTACCTTGTTGTACTCGGTGGCGATGTCGGAGAGTTTGGATTGAAGTTCGTCTAACTCTTCTTCAGTCAAGCCCTTGATGTTGCCTTCCTCATCCACATAGTCAGCGAAGAGGTTTTGGCTGAAATCATCTCTTTCTTTGTTGAAGTTGTTGACGAAAGCTAAGAAGTCCTCGGCGCTTTGGATGGACGAGAGCTTGGTCTTGGCTTGATCGAAGAACTCTTGAGTGGCCTTGAGGATGGTTTCGGTCGGCGCTACTTTGGTGCCGCATGAGGCCATGACAAAGCCCATGATGATGGCGGCAATGGCCAGTGTAATCTTTTTCATTGTGTTTGAATTTTAAGGTTAGTTTTCTTTTGATAATTAAATTTGCTGCAAAAGTAGTGATTTGTTGGTTGGCACGGCAAAAAATAGTAAAAAAAGCATCAATTTCCGGCACAAGCGGCTGTAGCGGCACTCATCGTGAGGCCAGGAATGCTTTCCAATGCATGGGCACACGACTCCAAGGTGGCGCCCGTAGTCAACACATCGTCTATTAGTAATATGTGTTTTCCTTCGAGTTCTTTGGCAAAACGCACTTTGAAGATGTCTTTCACGTTTTTGAAGCGTTCTTCGGCCGACTTGTGGGTCTGCGTCTCGGTGTAAATCTCTCTGACTAGGTACTTGTCGCCAATCGGGATGCTGGTCACCTCGTGGATGCCTTGGCATATCATCAGGCTTTGGTTGTAGCCACGTTGCTTCTCGCGCTTGGCATGGAGCGGCACGGGGATGAGGTAGTCGATGCCTTGAAACAAAGGCGCATCCTTGATGGTTTTGCCCAATTCTTGTCCGAGGAAAACGCCCGCCGACTTGTTGCCTTTGTATTTCAGCTCATGGATGAGGTGCTGCACCTTGCCCGACTTGGCGAAAAAGAAGCAAGCCGTCACGGCGTGAAACTTGACACGGCCATAGAAGGTCTGTGCCAAGGGGTTCTCCGGGTTGAGTTCATAGCTGGTTTTGGGCAAAAGATAGCGGCATTTCAGGCAGACGGTCTCCTCGTCCTTGAGTAGAGGCTCGCCGCAGGCGGCACACACGCGAGGGTAGAACAGGTTGACGATGCTATGGAGCCATTCACGGACGGTCATGAGCTTGCTTTAGTTTCCCCACTTGATGTATTTCTTTCTCGGGACCATCGGCTTGGGCTTACCCACCATGCTCGTTGTGTCGAGTTCATTCTTGCGCTTCTGGGCTTCGGCGGCTTCGTCGAGTTCATACATCTTGTAGTTGATGGTGAAATTCAATGAGTCGGGAAGAAGCTCGTCGGTTCGGCCTTGTTCGCGCAGCACTTCGTTATAGGTCTTTCGGTTGCGGAGCAGGGTGGCCTGACGGCGGGCCGAGGCGTTGTATTTGTCGTAGAGGTATTGTATGGGGCTGGCGCTGACGGTGACCATGCCGCGGCCCGAGGGTGTACGGCTGAGCCAGAGCTCGTCGAGTTCATCATTCATTCGTTTAATCTCGTCAGGAGTCTCAATGCTCGGCATCGAGATGAGGTATTCCTTGAAGCCCTCGTAGTTGCTGAACGGCAACACGGTCACCTCGCGCAGTGTGATGGTCTCTGGGTGCAGGCGGATAACGAGAGTATCTCTTGTTGAGACTGTCGTGTCGATGGTGACGAGGCGGCGCGAATAGCCGACGCAGCTCACCCAGAGCGTGTCGACTTGTCGTGCCTGGATGTGGAACCACCCTTGTCGGTCGGTGATGGTGCCGCAGTGCGCCAACTTACTGATGACGTGTGTGTTGCGAATGGGACGCAGGCTGTCGGCCGTGACCACATAGCCATAAAAGTCGAGGCGCTTGGGTTCTTCGTCTTTGCCTTGCGCAAAGGTAGCGGCGCAATACAACAATAATAATATGGTGAGCAGATGTTTCACTCCTTAGTTTTGGGTAGCGAAGATACAACATTTTGAAAACGGCGGCAAATATTTTTTATTTTTCCCGTCAAAAAATCATTGTGGTAAAAAATGCCACAAATCTATGGCATTTCTTACCCTTATTTTGGCGGTGCGGATAAATCTTTGTCGAAATCGATGATTTGTTGTAATTTTGCCCGATAAAACGCTAAAACTATCAACAAAAAGGGAATACGATAGATTGACATATTGAAGGGCATTTGATCCGTTGCACTGTGGCTTGGGAATCAGCAAAATTATCAAGTTAACCACATAATAACCGCCAAATGTTCGCGACCAATGGTCGTGGACGGTTGTTTATTGGGTTAACGGGTATTGCTGAACCTCCAAGCCGATGAAGACGGGTTCACGGCCATTCTATATGCCATGGTGCAAAAACAAGGCATGGCAAAGACGAAGGTTCATATCGGCAATATGATTCGCAGGAAACTGAAGGAGCAAGGGCGGAGCGTCACATGGTTTGCTTCGGCCATCCATAGCGACCGTTCCAATACTTACAAGATGTTGAAGCGCGAAAGTATCGATCTTGCCTTGTTGATGTATATTTCCGAACTGCTGCATTACGACTTCCTATACGAGTGTTCCCAGCTGCTTGATTTCGGTCCGGAAAACGAACGCGCCAAATCCGAAAACTAGGCTTTATAGTGTGAAAGCGATGGCTTGCGCTGCAAAGGTAATAAAACAACGAAAGACACGCCAATGCCCGTCCGTTGAGGTAAAAAATACCACAATAATATGGTGACATTTGCCAATTACAACTCATTATTATTCAATGTGTTAGTTGTAATTTTGTATCCGATTTATGCACACACGAACATACCATGATGCCTACACCTATTAATAATAGCCGACACGACGAGTTGGGGCACGACGACGACTTCCACGCAGGCCATTTCCTGCGCGAGACGCTTGATGCCTGCGGCCACGACACAGTTTGGCTTGCCGCCCGCACAAACCGCACCGTGACCTATATCGAGGACCTCCTCGAGCAGCCCAACATGGACGCCGAGCTTTTCGTGCGCATAGGTATGCCTATGGAGCCGCTGTTTATGCGGCGGGTGGATGAGATGGTGCTTGGACAGCAGCCTGTTTAATCGGAAAAACAAAAACCCAGAAAGTGAGACCTTTTTGTGCTTTATCCCGATTTTTTTGCAAGATAAAGTACATTTTGCTCGCATTTTTTCTCTAAAAAAGCCCCGCAAACCTCGACCGCCTTTTACATGAAATAACCACTTCGGACGCCCATGCATACAAAAAGTGGTAAAATCTACCACAAACAAGTGGTATATTATGCCAATCCTAATACATTGTTTATCAATGCGTTAACAGTACTTTTGCAGCGAAAAACCACGCTTTTACAGCGATTTTCATCTGTTTGAGTATCAGATAGATGGATTGTCGGGTATGTTGGATTGTGTTCTGTGGAGGCGTGGCGAAGGAACAATTGAAAGAAAACCGACACGCAATGCGCCGGGATAAAAGTGTAATGCAAATGAACGATATGAAAACTCTTCAACACCCTAGAAATATTAATGACGGCCTGACCATAGGACCGCTGCTTATGCAACGGGTGGACGAGATGATTTTTGGCCAAACTAAAGCAATGGCCTAACTTTTTTGGCATTTATAAACAATCATACAAATGGGAAACGAAAAGAGACACCTAATTATATTATTGACGCTGGTAGTGTGCTTTCTGATGTGGGGAAGCAATGCTTTGGCAGCCTATCCTTCAGCTCCGACCTTACCCACTTCCGGCTCGGCAGCATATAGGACTATTGCTGGTGCTATTAATGGCTGGAAAAATGCGTGGACAGCCGGCACTAACAACTCCAACAATACCAATGATGCGTGGACTCATCGTAGTGCTATCATTGACCAAGTGGAAGCCACGCTTTTGGCTGCTGGTAAAGGCACAATAACCGATGCAGAATACGATGATTTGGCTGATGCTTTGTATTTCTGGCTGCACCAAGTGGCTGATGAAGGCGCTAAGGCCGAAAATAATGGAGGGCACTATAACAACCAATCAGGCTGGTATATCAGTGGTATCGGTATTCCAGAGCATTTTTTTAGTCATCCAAACTATGGCACAATTAACTGTGTGTGGGAACTAACCAATGCCACAGTTGGCATTGGTGGTACAGGAGCTAATGGATATGGCCCCATGCTTGGCCCAAATACACGTATGGTGCTTATTACTAACCTTGAGGAATCCACTATTGTGAGAAGCCATGCTCGTTGCAATGTCATGTTCAGCACTAATGGGGTGAATTCCAAGCTGCTTATTTTGGGCAGAAAGAACCATAGAATCGCATTAAAGGGTAGCCAGGGTTGGTCAGAACCAGCTTCTTATAATGATGTGCTCAACCGAACTGTTTCTACCGCTGATGGGCGTGGACAAGAAGTTGTGGTAAACGGTGGCAGTTTGATGACCGCTTATACTACTTTCCATCAGAATATATCAACCAGTTCTAAGTGCAGATACCATGTGTTTACTAATGCTAACAATGTACCTCCTGCTGATACAACAAAACTGGTCACTTACTCGGAGGGCGGAGCCATTGGTGTGACCGGTGCCATGAATTGCTGCTCTTTTTATTACACTACCATTAAGAACAATTCCACTTCCGAGAATAGTAGATTCGGCGGAGGTATTGGCTTTACTGGCGTTAAAGCAAAAACCGCAGGGACCGATGGCAATGTCTATTTCAACCACTGCACCATCAAGGGTAATCGCAATGGCAGCCATGGCGGCGGTCTGGCATTTTATTACAACACTGCCGCTGATGGGCGCAATGTTTACTTAAAGAATACAGAAATCAGCTACAATTGCCAAAAATCTTTCGATGCAAGTGGGGCTCAGATTGAAGCCCATGGCGGCGGTTTATGGGTGGTGAATGCCTACGACAGCGACATCAGCAAGCAAAGGAAGGTCTATTTCGACGGCTGCACGTTCACGGGCAACTATTCCACAGGAAAGACAGCTGCAGGAGGTGCCATTTCAAACGAAGGGACGATTGAATTGACAGGCTGTGCTTTCAACAACAACGTTGCCGACAATTCCTTTGGCGGTGCCATTTACAATCGTCCGCAGATGGCCGATGGGAACGAAAAGGGTGTCGACCTTACATTGAAGGGTTGCTCCTTCACCGGCAACCAATGCACCTGGACGGGCGATTTGGACATAGACGACAACGATCCGATCTCCAATCCCACCAGAGGCTCAGGCGGTGCCATCATGATCGACATCTACAGGAAGAACAGCTACGCGGTGTCCGAGAGCTACGTCGTCAAGCTGGACATCGAGGACAACTGCACGTTCACGAACAACCACGCCGACCGTAGCGGCGGCGCCATCGCGGTGGCGGCATGCAGGGACATGGAGTCGTGGTTAGACAATCCGCCAACAGGCCACGGCACACTGACTTCCAACATGGAAATCAAGTCGGCGACGATGAGCGGCAACACGGCGGGCAAGAACGTGACCTGGCCGTCGGGCCGCGGCAACTACGGCGGGGCCATTTACCTTTCCTACACCAACCTTAACGTGACGGGCAATAACAGCAACGTCCAAATCAAGAACAACGGCAATGTCGGCAGCCATACGGCCACCCAATATGGTGGCGCAGTGGCCATCTACAAGGGCGACTTGACGCTTAGCGGAGGCACTTTCGGCGCTTCGGGCAACGGCAACAAAGCCACATACGGTGGCGCTTTCTACATCAACCAAGGCACGGTCAACCTCAATGGCGGCCTCATCGACTACAATACCGCTACCGAGCAAGGAGGCGGATTGTACGCCACGGGTAATGGCTCCATCACCGTCAATGGGGTCACGATGAGCAACAACACGGCCAAATCAGGCGGCGGCATTTTCACTAACAATAGTGCAGCCACCAATTTCAACATGAGCAACGGCACCATCAGCGGCAACTCGGCCACCAACGGCAATGGCGGCGGCGTTTGTCTCGATGCCAACACTACGCTCAACCTTTCAGGTTCAGGCTCAGTGACGGGCAATAGTGCGACCAACGGTCAAGGCGGTGGCATCTATATGGGAGGAGCCATGACCGTAGATGGCAGCTCTCTCACTGTTACAGGCAATACCGTCAACTCAAGCAGCAACAATGTTTATCTGCCTTCAGGAAAAATGATTACCGCGGGTTCAAGCCTCAACCCCAATGTCAACATGGGTATTTTCACACAAAACGAGGCAACAGTCGGCAACCCCATCCCCGTCTTTACCGGCACAAGTGCGAAGCTGAGCGAACTTTATACTGCCATGCATGGTGGTGCATCAATGATTCGTGATGACCGACGACTACACCTTCCCTATTACCCAGCATCGCCAGGAGATATATTGTATTTTGCTTTGGTTGAATTTGACGACGGCCCATATTCGGAAGATTTTTCTGGCGATATTAACACATGGCAAAAACTCTATCAGTTCATGTGTTGGGTGAATGGGGTGAATGGTTACACAACAACCCATCCCAATGCCTCTGGAAACGTAACCGCCGACATCGACATGACCGCCGTTACAAAAATGTGGATTCCCATTGGCGAGAACAATGTGATAGGCTCAACACTGCCTTATACAGGTGTATTCTCCGGCAATGGGCATGTGATCAGCGGCCTCACGATGACCAAGTCCAATTATCTGTATGCAAATTACGGTTTGTTTGGTTCCACAGAAGAAGCTACTATCCAAGACCTTTTTGTCACGGGTTGTAACTTTGTAAAAAGCGGTGCGGGTACAGTGGGATGTATAGTAGGCAAGATGAATGGAGGCGCTTTGAAAAACAGCGGAGGGTCTGGCGCAATTACCGCTACCTCAGATGATTGCATCATCGGTGGCTTAGTGGGCCAGACGACGGGGGGCACTATCCATTCCAGCTTTGCCACCGCTACAATGACAGGCTACCAAATGGGCGGCCTTGTGGGTCAGATGGCCACGGGCACGAACCTCTACAACAGCTTCGCCAACGGCAGGTTCACGGCGCAGACGGGCAGCGACAAATACATGGGCGGCCTTGTGGGTGTCAATGCGGGACGCATCGAGAACTGCTATGCCCGCATCCAAAACGCCTCCAATCCTTCTTCCACCTATTTCGGATGGATCGCAGGACAGAACAACAGCGGTACCATCACCTACTGCTACATCCCCACCACCGATTATAGTGCGACTTACGTGAAGAACGGCACTGCGGCAGACAACAAATGCACAAGTTTTGGCCCGACGGTGACACCTTATCAATATAAGCACGCCGACAACCAGATGACGGCCAACGCCAACAACACGAACATCGTCAACGGTGCTTTCGACCGGAACGGTCTGAAAGGCCTGCTCGCCACGCTCAACAAGTGGGTAGGCAGCAGCGCCACCTACGCCAAGTGGATGCGCACCAGTGCCAGCCCCATCAACGGCGACTACCCGCTGCACGACTATACGGGCTATGTCTGCGTAGGTTCGAAAGACAATGTCACGCTGGAATACAGTGCCGACTTCAACACCAAGTTCAAAGATTACATCACTGCCAACAGCGGCACCATATACCTCTACCAGTCGCCCACTGCAGCCGTCACCCCGACGCTGAGCAACAGCGGTGGCGTGCCTGCCCTCTACATCCACGAGGACGTGGTGATGATGCACACCAGCACCATCAAAGCCCATGTGGGCATCACCTTGGACAACTCGGCCGGCACCGCTGGTGCCAACCCAAGTTTCGCTGGCCAAGGCTACACAGACAACATCGACTGGCACTTCTTCTCAAGCGCCCTGAAGGACTCCCCAATTGGGCTGCACTATGGCGCTGCGGGCGAAACTGAAGACACAGAACAATACCAGGCCTATGTGTATCCCTCGTGGAACGCCACCTTCACCAACGCCAACGGCTACTTCCCACTCAACCTAAACGACTATTACGCCGACTGGGATCTCTACGCCTACTGCGAGCCTGACTACCATTGGATCAACCTGAAGCGCAACAGCGCGAGCCACTGGCACGAGGACTACCCCGGCATCAACATCCCCTACAACAACGACACCGAATTTGTGCCCGGCAAGGGCTACATGGTGGCGCTGAAGGAGGAAGGCTACCTGCAGGCCTACGGCACGCTGAACAGCAACACGGGCGAGGGCAGCGACTACATCAGCGTCCCCGTCACCTGCACGTCAAGCATAGGCTGGACGACGCGTGAGGGCCACAACCTGTTGGGCAACCCCTACCAGAGCTACCTCGACTTCGACGCGTTCGTAAGGAAGAACGAATCGCTATGGAAAGAGGGAAGGGACCCGTTCTACATCATCATGGACGAGGACAACAAGGACTACGTCCTCTATACCGTTGGGCAGTCGCCCAACGCGGAGCAGGCCTCTCGCTTCCTGCACCCGCACCAAGGCTTCATGATAGACAGCAACTTCTCGGGAACGGCCAAATTCGACAACGGGATGCGTACGACGAGCACGACGACCACGGGCGACAGCCCTGTGACATGGGAAGGCCACTTCCGAGGCGAGGAGACCCCATGCTACCCGCTGGTGAACCTGATGGCCACCGACGGCGACGGCAACCGCGACATCGTGACGGTGGAGCTGGGTCGTCCCGACAAGGGCGGCGCCTTGAAGCAGGACGCCATGCACTCGGGCAAGGGCAGCCTGTGGTGCCGTTACGAGGACGAGGACTACGCCCTCGTGTTCACGCAGCCCGGCCTCGACGCGGCCAACATCCGCTTCGCCAGCGACGAGGACGCCGAGTTCACGATGACGTGGAGCACGCACAACGGCGAGTTCAGCTACCTTCACCTGATAGATAACCTGACGGGTGCGGACATCGACTGCCTGACGGCAAGCGAATACAGGTTCAGCGCACATGAATCCGACTACAACAGCCGTTTCCGCCTCGTGTTCGACTACACGGGCATCGACGACCATGAGGTCCCTGAGCCTGTCGAAGGGCCGGCCACCTTTGCCTATTACGCCAACGGCGAAATCCACCTGATGGCAACGCCTGACGCAACTGCACAGCTGCAAATCATCGACATGACGGGACGCACCATCGTCAGTAGAGACGGTGTGCACACCGTCTCTACCACAGGCCTGGCCGCAGGCGTGTACGTGTTGCGCCTGACCGACGGCAACGGAACGAGAACGCAGAAAATCATCTTGAACTAAGGAATCATGAAAAAGATACTACTCATATTCACTTTATTCCTCGCCTTGGCGGCCCCGATGCACGCCCAGGTGTTCATTATGGAAGAAGACGAGAACGACAGAGTCAATAACGTGTTCGGCAACGGCGAGTGGAACAATATCATCGTCCACGGCAGTGCCGACGACCAGGCCAACTTTGTGCCCTTGGGCGAAGCGGTGCTGCTACTCTCCGCCTTGGGAGGGGCATACCTGCTGAAAAAGAGGAAACGCGAATGAAACCCCTGATAAACAAGAGAACAAGTTAAACAAATAATAAGAGTAATAATTTAGTACGAATCGAAAATGAAGACAATTCGAAAATTGAAGTGGATGCTCGTCATAGCATTGATGGGCTGGACGAGTTTGGGGTATGCGCAATATCCAGGGGCACCTCAAATCACAACAAGTGGCTCAGCGGCTTATACGCCAATAGCCACAGCTATTAACAGTTGGAAAGATGCATGGACTGCCGGCACCAATGCTTCCAACAACAATAATGATGCTTTTACACATAGGTCTACTATCATCGACCAAGTGGAAGCCACATTGGTTGCGGCTGGTAAAGCCACCATTACCGATGCAGAATATGATGTTTTGGCCGATGCACTTTATTTCTGGTTGCACCGCGTAGCCGATGAGGGCGCAAGACAATCAAACACTGGCGGACACTACAACAACCGCGCTGGTTGGTATATTAGCGGGATTGGCATCCCTGAGCATTTCTTTGGGAAGTATTCAACTACTCAGGACTACAACAATAGCCAATGTGTTTGGGAACTGGTTAATCCCACTTGTCCTATTGCTGGAAGTGGCGGCAACGGTTATGGTCCAATGTTAGGTTCCAACACGCGTATGGTTCTTGTCACTAATCAAGCGGAATGCAGTATCTATAGAGCACACACGAAGTGCAATGTTATGTTCAGTACAAACGGTGAGAATTCCAAGCTCCTCATTTTGGGCAGAAAGGATCACAAAATCACATTCAATGGTGGAAAGAACTTTTCTGAACCTACCTCCTACAACGATGTATTGGGCAGAGAGGGAAACTTAAGCAGCACTACGGGCAATGAGGTCGTCATAAATGGCGGTAGCTTACTCGCTGCCTACACGAAATTTCACCAGAACGTTGCCACTATCGACAGCTGCAAATACCGTGAATACACTAAAGTCCGTTACGACACGGTGAATGAACAAGGGCAACTTTGTGGCGGAACATTAGTAAGTCCAGCCAATGGTGGTGGCGGTGCAGTAACCGTCACTGGAAAAGTGAACACCATCTCTCTTTACAAGACGGACATCAAGAATAACGCTCACAACGAAAAAGAAATCTCTAGTTTCGGTGGCGGCATGGCCATCCGCTTAGTAAGTTCGATCGTGGATGGCATCTATATGAACGGATGTTCAATCGTCGGCAACTATACCAAAGGACATGGAGGCGGCCTCTCAGGTTATTTCGACGGAGGTGATTCCTCGGAAAAGATGATCATCAGAAACACGGTCTTCAACTACAATTGCCAACGAGGTGCTGACGAACGACACGGCGGCGGTTTCTTCTACCGCGATACTGGCCGTCAAACTGAACTCTATAATTGCACGTTTACGAACAACTATGCTCATGGTGCCACGGCAGGAGGAGCAGGTATTTCAACGGAAGGCCATTTGTTGCTTCAAAACTGCTCGTTTGACAGGAACTATTCTGACAATGCTTTTGGAGGTGCCATCTACACGCGCCCTGTATTCGATGGGAGTTATAGTAACAAAGTCGTTGACTTGAAAATTGACGGATGTGAGTTTACCAACAACCAATGCGTCTGGACTCACGATAACGATTCAGTCAATGTATCAATGCAATCGTCAAATATCGAAAGAGGTTCGGGTGGCGCCATCATGGTTGATATTTTCCATGGAACAAGTGATGCAGACAGTACAACTTATGACATTAGTGTCGATATTTACGGCAACTCAGTGTTCACCAACAACACTGCCGACCGTAACGGCGGAGCCATCGCTGTGGTGATGATGGGCGACATGAAATTATGGTCTGCCACCCATGCCAATCAAATCACTTCCAACCTGAAGATTACTTCCGCCACGATCAACGGCAATCATGTGACCGACAAGGATGTGCCTGTCTTTACATACACATCGGATGCTGGTTCGGTTCAAGGTGTGACGAAAAACGGTGGCGCCATTTATCTAGCGCATACCACATTAACGATGGAAGGCGGCACGATAGGATCACAGAGTGCTCCCAACTATGCCACTTTAGGTGGTGGTGCCTATGTCAATGACGCTAATTTTTATTTGAAAGGAGGAACCCTTTCCTATAACAACGCCACAACAGGTGGTGGCGCGTATATCCAAACGGGAAGTGTTGAACAAAGCGGTGGCAGCATCAGCCACAACACCTCAGTAGACAATGGTGGTGGCATCTATATTGCCAATGGATCATACAAAATGACGGAAGCTGACGCTACCTCAGCGGTCAACGACAACACTGCCAATGCCAATGGTGGTGGCATTTATGTCGCCAATGGATCGGTAACTGTAGAGCAAGGTGCTTTCGATGGAAACAATGCCGTTATGGACGGTGGCGGTTTCTACGTTACCGGTAACACGTCAAGCGTCGACATCACAGGCGGTGAAATCAAAAACAACAGCGCCACGCAAAACGGTGGCGGTTTTGCCGTTGAGGGCGGCACTGTGAACATCTCACAAACGAACACTGCGTATCCCACCCTCATCACCAACAACAATGCCACACAAAACGGTGGCGGTTTCTGGGTGGACGTGGCCAGCACCACTGACACGACCTTCATCACGGGAGGCGCTACAGTGGCCAACAACACCGCCGTCAACGGCGGCGGCGCCTATATCAACAAAGGCAGGCTCGTCATCCAAGACGCAGCCACCAACCTTACGAGCAACACCGCCAGCACCAGTGGCGGCGGCATCTACATGGCTGCAGGCACGGTGACCTTCACCAACGCCAAGATGCAGTCGAACACGGCCACCAACAACGACGGCGGCGGACTGTACCTGGGCAACGGAACAATCACGGTGAGCGGTGCCAACGCGGCCTTCACGGCCAACAAGGCCAAGAACCGCGGCGGCGGCGTGTACGTGGGCGGCGGCAGCTTCACCATGACGGGCGGCGCCATCGGCGGCACTACGGCGCAGGGCAACTACACCACGTCGGGCGCAGGGTACGGCGGCGGCCTGTACATGGACGGCGGCACGGCGACGCTCTCGGGCGGCACGCTGGGCGGCAACAAGGCCGCGGGTGGCTATGGCGGTGGCATCTACATGAATGGCGGCACCTGCACGCTGTCGAACGGCGCCACCATCGGTGGCTTGCCCAATGGCAGCCTGTCCTACGCCAACAGCGCCAAGTACGGCGGCGGCATCTACTCCGCAGGCGGCACCATCACCGTGAAGGGCGGCAAGATCCAATACAACACGGCCTCCACCGCTGGCGGCGGCATCTACACCAACGGCGCCGACGGCGTCGTCAACATGGAGAAGCAGACCTCCAAGGCCGACATGCTGAGCTACATCGAGTACAACACGGCCGAAGAGGGCGGCGGCATCTACGCCAACCGCGGCGTGGTCAACTTCTCCGAC
>Ga0247608_10005006_pt1 | contig 14553 bp, 14 predicted proteins | sample 176DNAGHGlowgp2_FD_193490 | JGI IMG/M metagenome (GOLD analysis project Ga0247608, IMG submission 193490) | Sheep rumen microbial communities from Palmerston North, Manawatu-Wanganui, New Zealand - 1766 DNA GHGlow gp2 | ecosystem: Host-associated > Mammals > Digestive system > Stomach > Rumen ...
ATGACGTTCTCGCCTTCGAAGTTGAATTCTGCCAGGCACCAACGGCAGAACTTCTCGGCATCATCAACAGGTAACTTAGCCACAGTATAGAATGCTCCCATTGGTATTGGGGAGTAGACGCCGGGAATGCGATTCAGTCCATCAATGAGACACTTGCGTCGCTCTACGTATTCGTCGTAAACGTCGCGTAGATAGTCTTCTGGTGTGTCCAGTGATGCCTCGGCTACTATCTGCCCGATAAGTGGAGGTGATAGCCTTGCCTGACAGAACTTCATTACGGCCTTTCTAACCTCTACATTTTTTGTTATCAATGCTCCGATACGGATGCCGCACTCTGAGTAGCGCTTTGACACAGAGTCGATGAGGATGACGTTTTGTTCTATGCCTTCCAGATGGCATGCCGAGATATAGGGTGACCCTGTATATATGTATTCGCGGTAGACCTCGTCAGAGAACAGATACAAGTCATATTTCTTCACCAAATCGCGAATTTGGTTCATCTCGCGTCGTGTATACAGGTACCCTGTGGGATTGTTGGGGTTGCATATCATGATGGCTCTTGTCCGATCGTTGATGAGCTCTTCGAACTTCTCAACCTTGGGCAATGAGAATCCTTCTTCTATGGTCGTCGCAATAGTCCGTATTCTGGCACCTGCCGAGATGGCAAAAGCCATGTAGTTGGCGTAAGCAGGCTCTGGTACAATAATTTCGTCACCAGGGTTTAGGCACGAGAGGAATGCAAAAAGCACAGCCTCAGAACCACCCGAGGTGATGATAATGTCATCGGCGTTGACGTTGATGTTATATTTTGCATAGTATCCTACCAGCTTCTCTCGATAACTCAGATAGCCTTGAGAAGGTGAATACTCGAGAATGTTTCGGTCTACCTGTTTCAGAGCGTCCAGGGCTACCTGTGGCGTAGGTAAGTCGGGCTGGCCTATGTTCAGGTGATAAACCTTTGTTCCACGTTTCTTGGCTGCGGTTGCAAGAGGGGCGAGTTTCCTGATGGGCGACTCGGGCATCTCAAGTCCACGTACTGATATTTCCGGCATGAGTGTCTAATTTACGTAAATCGCCTGCAAAGGTACGAAAAAGTTTAGAGTTTAATGGTTAGAGTACGGAGAAAAATTAGAGTGAAGTGTTTTTTTTTGCTAAATTTCAAGAACAAGAGCAAGTTTTTCTTCAAACAAGAGGTGCAAACTCTAAAGTTTTTATTACTTTTGCACGTCGAAATACACTAAAGGTATGAACTACGAAGAAATGTTAGCAGCCCGCAATGAGGGCAAGAAGCATTCTACGCGCCAGCCAATAGGCGGTTATTATCGTGAACAGGTGGATGGGAAGTGGTATGGTATGGTAGACATAGATTCAGATATGTCATCGAATATTGTCTTCACCAAGGCCCTGGAACAGGAGTGTGAGCGTAACAAGACGTTAGTCAACAATCGTCAGATACACTTTAAACCTATTATGGAGGGCAATAACATTTGTCAGCTCCAGTTGGAACCTGGCAACTTTATAACCTTCGAACAGCTACTGAAGGACAACCCCTCTATCGTGGCCACAAAGGACTTTTTGGAACATACTTTGCAGTCGCTCGTTGAAGTCACGAGCTATCTGCACCAGCAGGGTATCAAGCACGTCTGCTATTCACCGCGTACCGTATTCGTTCGCAAGGGGGATAATACACCTTTGCTGCTTTCGCATGGCGAGTTCTATATGGGAATAAAGAACCTGCAGGAGTTTTATGGTGATGACGTTCAGTATGTAGCTCCGGAAGTGCAGGAGCATGGCACTATTGATGAACGATGCGACGTCTATGGCATTGGGCGTTTTATTCAGGCTCTGTGCGACCAGAGTGACCTACCCATCGAGTATCGTAGTGTGGTGAAGAAAGCTGTCAGTCCCTCGCCAGAAGATAGATATCAGACGGTAGAAGACATGCTGAAGGCTGCTCAGAAGCGCAAGAGCACAATGAAGTCTGCCATTACTTTCGGCATTGCATTGGTGTTAGCGCTCTTACTCCTTGGCATCTATTTCGACATGACACCCGAGTCAACCCCTGTAGAGTTTGTTAAACCCGTGCCGCGTCAGGCTACAGACGACCTGATAGACGACGGCTTCGACCCAGCCGAATTGGGCGTTACCAGTGACGGTGATTCTCTGATTGTCGACGAAGCCACAGAGCGCGACTATCAAGCAAAGGCAGAGGAGATATTCCGCAAGAAGTATGAAAAAGAGGCAGACCGCATTCTGTCTAAGATATATAATAAGGAGTATATGACAGCTTCAGAGAAGACCTTTCTCTCCGAAAGTCAAAGTACCATCGATGAACTTATGAAGTCACAAGCTGATTTGGCCGAGAAGTCAGGTCTAACTCCTGAGCGGGCGCAGGTTATTGCTACCGAAATCATTGATCGCGTCACTAATCAGAAAAAGAAGGAAATAGGTGCTGCTACTAATAAATAGCAGTCCCGAATAACAGTACAAATAATATAAATTAGAACAATACAACAATGAGATCAAGAACAGCCATATGGTTTGAGTGTAAGATTGCCTACGAGAAAGTAATGGAGGATGGCCTGCAGAAAAAGGTCAGCGAGTCGTACGTTGTCGATGCACTGTCTTTCACTGAGGCCGAGAAACGCATCATGGAAGAGATGTCAAGTTACATAAGCGGCGAGTTTACTATCAAGGATATAAAGATAGCACCCTACAAAGAGATATTCTTCTCGGACGAAGAAATGGCAGACCGCTGGTACAAAGCAAAGCTGGAATTCATCACAATCGACGAGAAGACAGAGAAAGAGAAACGCTCGGCAGTCAACTATCTCGTTCAGGCTGGTACACTAAAGGGTTGCGTTGGTAATATAGAGAATATCATGGGTACCACCATGATAGACTATGTTATATCGGGCATCAACGAAACCAAACTCATGGATGTCTTCGAGTATGCCAAGAAGGCCGACCCTGATGACAAACCGGAATTCGAACAGCAGTAATATGTACGACGTTAAAGGTCATCTGCAGACGGTGCTGGATAGTCTGCCGGCAGGCGTACGCCTGGTGGCCATCAGCAAGTATCATCCCAAAGAGTATATAGAAGCCGCATACGCCGAGGGACAGCGTATCTTTGGCGAGAGTCACGAACAAGAGCTGCGTCAGAAACATCTAACACTGCCTTCGGACATCCAATGGCACTTTATTGGACATTTGCAGACTAACAAGGTGAAATATATTGCTCCATACGTCACCATGATAGAGACTGTTGACTCGTTGAAACTTCTTAAGGAGATAGATAAGCAAGCAGCAAAGAATAATCGAGTTATTGACGTGCTGCTTGAGCTTCATATTGCGAAGGAGGAAACAAAGTACGGATTGAATCCTCAGGCTTTGCGAGACTTCTTAGAGCAAGGGGAATGGCGGCAACTGGACCATGTGCGCATCTGCGGACTAATGATGATGGCCTCGAATGTAGATGACGAAGAACAGATACGTGCAGAATTCCGTCTCGCACACGACTTGTTCGACGAGGTCAAGGCGCAATACTTTACCGACGACCCCGCCTTTCGCGAACGATCCTGGGGTATGAGTCACGACTATCAGCTGGCCGTACAGGAAGGCTCTACAATGGTGCGCATAGGAACCGCCATCTTCGGACCGAGAGTATATTAGGGCGTAAAATGATATTGTCCTCGCTGCATCTTTGCCCAATGAATGGCATGACGGGGGCAATAGTGATAACAAGCCAGACAATTGGTACAGCTACCGTTGTGTTTCCAGCGGGGTGGCATTTTTTGTACTTCTTGTGAAGTGCCAGTCGTGACAGTGTCAATTACGATATCGTCCACTGGACATTTCTTCTCACATAGGCCACAGCGTATGCAAGCTTCATTGTCCACCCAGAACTTGTCATCCCTTATAAGATGTTTATTATAGAACCCGCCAATGATGTAAGTATAGGTGTATGGTATAGCTCCTTTTACAAGTTCCTCAATACCTTCCTTCCTGTCACTTATTACCTGACAAATATGGCTCATACGTTCCTTGGCTGCCTCTATCTTCTGACGTTCACTCTCTTTTGTGTCAAGGTGCAGGAAAGGAAAGCATACGTTCGATTCAGGCATCACCACCGCAAAGGTCGAATGAGCTTTCAGTCCCTTATGTTTCAATTCCTTGTTCAGTATGCGCATAGCATGGCCCATGTTGTCCCCACACGTAGTGACGGCATAGACGTAGGGAGAATTAATGGGCGAATTGAATGTTGACAGACGTACAAACTCGCGCACAATTCTTGGCGGTTGCCAACCATGGGTGGGGAAACAGAATCCTAACCGCTCGTCTTCTTTAAGGTTATAAAAACACTTTCCCTCACGCAATTCGTCAGGTATGTAGTGCAGTTCCTCACCGGTGGCTTCAGCCAACTGATGAGCTACCCATTTTGTGTTGCCTGTACCTGTAAAATAGAATATCATGGTGCAAAGGTACTAAATAATTGATGATTAGCAGTTGACAATTAATAATATTTTTGTAATTTTGCACCCGCAATGAGATATTTTATATGGTTTAGTTATGATGGAACAGCCTATCATGGCTGGCAGATTCAGCCCAATGGCATCACGGTGCAGAGCGAGCTGCAACGCTGTCTTTCACTGCTGTTGCAGCAAAAGGTCAGTGTTACCGGGGCAGGTCGTACCGATACTGGTGTGCATGCACGCCGTATGGCTGCACACTTTGACACAGAGCAGCCCCTTGATACACAGCTGTTGAAACACAAACTGAACGGATTACTGCATCAAGATATCGGTATCTATGACATACATCCTGTAGCCGACGACATTCATGCCCGATTCTCGGCTACTGCACGTACCTATCACTATTATGTCCATACCCGTAAAGACCCCTTCCTGCGTCAATATTCGCTCGAGCTTCACTATCAATTAGACTACGAGCTGATGAATCAGGCTGGACGCATTCTAATGGAGTACGACGACTTCGGAGCCTTTTGCAAAGCAGGTTCTGACGTCAAGACTACGCTCTGCCACATCACGCATGCGCAGTGGCACCAGACGTCAGACACTACATGGTATTTTGAGATTACTGCCAACCGCTTCTTGCGTAATATGGTCCGCGCCGTGGTAGGGACACTGATAGAAGTGGGACGGGGACGAATGACTATTAATGATTTCCGGCATGTCATCGAGGGTAAATGTCGTACACAAGCAGGCGAGTCAATGCCTGCCAAGGCACTCTTCCTCGAGGATGTGGTATATGACTCAAAACCTCGTAACTTCGAAGTCTCGAAATTTTGATGCCTTGAAACCTCGAAAACAGAATTAATGAATAATTAATAATGGCTTGGCTCATTTTAGCTTTTCTGTCGGCAGTACTTTTGGGCTGCTACGATTCATTTAAGAAGGAAGCATTGCGCGAGAATGCCGTCCTTCCTGTACTCTTTCTGAACACGCTGTTCTCCTCATTAATCTTTTTGCCTCTCATCATACTGAGTGCGACGACTATGACGCTTGACGGCTCAATATTCCACGTAGCATCAGGAGGGTGGGACATGCATAAGTATATTTTACTGAAAGCCTTCATCGTACTCTCCAGCTGGGTGTTAGGATACTTTGGCATGAAGCATCTGCCCTTGACCATCGTAGGACCTATCAATGCCACTCGACCGGTAATGGTGCTGGTCGGTGCCCTCCTGGTCTTCGGAGAACGACTGAACTTATGGCAGTGGATTGGAGTCATGCTGGCAGTGGCATCTTTTCTGATGCTGAGCCGCAGTGGAAAGAAAGAAGGCATCGACTTCCGTAACGACCATTGGATATGGATGATAGTAGGTGCTGCTTTTTTGGGGGCAGTCAGCGGACTATACGATAAATACCTCATGGCACCTGTCGCTGAGGGTGGCATCGGACTGGACCGTATGATGGTACAGTCGTGGTATACCGTCTATCAGTGTATGATGATGCTGGCAATGCTGTTGTTGCTATGGTGGCCCAAGCACCATGAAACCACGCCTTTCCACTGGCATTGGTCCATCATCTTTGTCAGTATATTCCTTAGTACGGCAGATTTTATGTATTTCTATTCCCTGTCGCTACCAGATGCTATGATAAGCATCGTCTCCATGGTTCGAAGGGGTAGCGTCGTAGTGAGTTTCCTTTTCGGGGCAGCTTTCTTCCATGAAAAGAACTTGAAGGCAAAAGTTGTCGACCTCGCCCTGGTACTCTTAGGAATGGTTTTTCTTGCTATTGGAAGTTCGTAAAGGCTATTTGCTTTGTTGTCAGCAGATTAGGAAACAGACTCGTAGCAAGATTATTCCTCAGCATTAGCCCCACGTAGGATAATACTGGTTGCACCTAACGTAAAAAGAGTATTGTCCTCTATGATGCGCCGTTCACGAGGCTGCAGCTCTACGTCGCCAACGAACGTTCCTGTATTGCTATTGTTGTCCCAAAGCGTATAGCGCAATGCGCCATGTTTGTCACGGCTGACGTTTAGTGTACAGTGGTTCAGGTCTACGCTGGGGTCTACGGTCTCGAACGTACAATTAGCTGGATTCCCCTTCTGGTACCGGCCTATAACGTTGTCGCCCATACGCAATGCAATAACCTGCTTGTAATGGAACACGTTCTCGATGACTACTATGCTGCCATACTTCTCGCTGTTCTCCTGCTCGTCCGGGTTATCCTCTTTCTGTATGTTCTTTAGCTTCGATACACCGATGCGGATACCGAATTCCTTACCACAGGCATCACACTTGAACACCAATGACTGACCAGCCTCATAACGAGTTTCGTCGAAGACGATGTAGTTGTCACATTTGGGGCATCTAACGCGTTTCATGGCTTCTTACTTTTCAGCAGTTGCAACAGGCAACTGTCATTAGTTTTTCATTTTATACACCCACGCCTCGGCAAACTCCTCATTGTCCACCAGACGGTTCAGCTGCTGATATGCCTCGCCCTCGGTTTCGTAGTCTCCCATCACTACCCGCACCGTACCATTATGCTCATTCACCTTTGCGTCGTATCCTTGCTTTTTCAGCTGCTCAACGTAGTATTCGGCATTGCTCCTCTTTACCTGGCTGGCAAGTACGATACAATAATGCGGTGCTTCAGGTGCTACGGTTGTGGCCTTGGGTGATGTCGCTTTCTCTGTGGGCGTGGTGACGGTTTCTGTTACTTCTTCCTTCTTGGAGGCTTGTGGCTTGATGCGTGGCACCACATTAGTGTCCTTGGGCATCAGTCGCTGCAGGAAACTTCCCTGCAGCTTGCTCATCGTTCTTGTATTAAGGTCGCTGTTGGCAATGGGTGTAGCCATAATGAAGAAAGCAATAACAGCTGCGGCGATGGCAACCGTGTTCCGAATCCACGACATCTTAATCTGTATGGCGTGCTCCTCATAACGTTCCTCTTCGTTGTCGGTGAATTCCAGCAGCGTGGGCTGGTGTTCGTTACCCTCCGTGTCCACTGTCGCCTCAGCAGCCGTGTCATTGGCTGTTACACTTGTAGACGACATTTCGGCTTTGTCAGGAACCATAACAGGGGTTTGCATCGAAACCTTCAACGTGGCAAACTCGTATGTCCCCAGACCATAGTAGTCAGGCGACAGGATGCCGGCTTCACAAGGCTCAAACATGTAGTTGCCGTCCATGTTGACACTAATCTTTCCAATATTGTCGATAGTGTAACATCCCTCATTATCCAGCATTGACTTTACCTTGTCCACCTCGTCCTCTATGCGCTGTAGTGCCTCAGGGTAGCTTATGTCGTAGGCCGTGACGTACGACTGTGCCAGCAGCGAGTCATTGATGCGCAGTTGCGGGTTGAACCCTATCGTGCGGGTAGGGGGAAGCCACATGTGGTCGCGCTCGTCGTAATGAGCGCTCACCTGATGGGCCACAAAGCCGCCAAAGTTTGGAACAATGACGCAATCATTGTCCAAAAGCAGTATTTCTATATGCCTTCCCAATTCAATCACGGTGCAAAGATACGATTTTTTGTGAAAACTCGCAAGGAAAACGATTTTTTTTCTTAACTTTGCATCGTGATTTAAGTTATAATACCATTCATGTTGTTCAAGAAAACAGATATTGAAGGCGTGTATATTATTGAGCCACGTGTGTTTAACGACGCCAGAGGCTATTTCTTTGAAGCTTGGAAGAAACAAGAGTTTGAAGAAAACATCGGTGTTGTCAACTTTATACAGGACAACGAGTCGAAGTCCGGCTATGGTGTGCTTCGTGGTCTCCATTACCAAAAGGGCAGTCTGTCACAGGCCAAGTTAGTACGTGTTATTAAAGGTCGTGTCCTCGATGTGGCAGTAGATATCCGAAAGTCAAGTCCGACCTTTGGCCGCCATGTGATGGTAGAACTTAGCGACGACAACAAACGTCAGTTTTTTATACCTCGCGGCTTTGCCCATGGTTTCCTGGTACTCAGTCAGGAGGCCGTCTTTACATATAAGGTAGACAACGTATATGCCCCTCAGGCCGAGGCAGGCATTCGTTGGAACGACCCCGAGCTCTCCATCCAATGGCCCATAGACCCCCACGATGTGGTGACAAGCGAGAAAGATCTTCGTCAGCCCCTGCTGCGCGATGCCGAACTATTTGAATAACATCTTTGTTTTCTATAATGAATAAGGAGATATACTATATTCTATGTGCGTTCGTCCTTCTCTTCGCAGGCTGTTCGCGTTCGCAGAAGCCTGTCGGTCAGCCAGTGGAAGACCGTGAGGCCAAGCGTCTGATGCAGGGCGTGTGGATGGATGCTGACACGGAGAGTCCTGTCTTCCAGATGAAGGGCGACACAGTCTATTATGCTGACTCAACGTCTATGCCTGCCTATTTCAAGGTAATAGGCGATACATTATACATAGGCACGTCTTTGAACTATCACATAGAGAAGCATACCGAACACCTGCTTTGTATTACAAACTCTACGGGCGGGACCACAAAATACGTTAAGAGTGACGACGACTCGCTGGACAAGGTATTTGAAAAGTCGAAGCCACAGGTCCTGACCCTTACCGAGGTTCTGAAGCGTGACACGGTGGTGTTTTGGAATGGCGACCGCTACCATCTTTACATTGCCATCAATCCAACCAGGTATAAAGTGTCGCGTCATACGCTGAACGAAGATGGTCTCGATGTAGAGAATGTATATTACGACAATATCATCCATCTGAGTATATATAAAGGTGGAACGCAGATTTTCTCGCGCGACTTCCGCAAGCCTCTCTATGAGAAGAAAGTACCTGCCCATGTGCTCTCTCAGGCCATCCTTAACAACATGGAGTACGACAAGACCGATGCCGAGGGTTTCCATTTGCGTGCCTCGGTCTGCATTCCAGACGAAGCAGCCTGCTATATGGTGGGCCATACGGTATCGTTCAAAGGTCAGCTCACCACCAAAGTGCTTGAGTATTAACCTTTCAAAAGCTATTCCCCTTGAAAGTAACCCTCCTGCAGACAGATATCGCATGGGCTGATGCCCCGGCAAACATAGCCAATGCCCGTCAGCTGCTGGCCTCGTCGCCAGACAGCGACCTCTACGTGTTGCCTGAGATGTGGAGCACCGGCTTTGCCACACAGCCCCAGGATATTGCAGCCCTCGAGTCTGATGACGACGCCTTCGCGTGGATGCTGCACGAAGCCCGACAACGTCGGTGTGCACTCTGCGGAAGCCTGGCTGTTATGCTGTCTGACGGCACCTATCGTAATCGTCACTACTTTGTCGACGGACGTTCTGATGCCATTAGCCATTATGACAAACATCATCTCTTTACATACGGCCACGAAGACCGTTACTACACTCCGGGCCACCGGCAGACTATTGTCCGTTACGCCGGGTTCCGACTGCTGCTCCTGACGTGCTACGACCTGCGTTTCCCTGAGTGGAGCCGCTATCAGGACGGCTGCGAGTACGACGCCATCGTCGTCGTGGCCAACTGGCCTGAAAACCGTCAGGCCGCCTGGCAGTTGCTGACCCGTGCCCGTGCCGTAGAGAACCAGTGCTACCTTGTCGGCGTCAACCGCGTGGGCTCTGACCCCTATAGCCGTTATAAGGGCATGTCGTGCGCCGTCGACTGCTATGGTGCTACGCTTGCACAGTGCCGTCCCGGCCGCCAGCAGGCTCTTACCGTCAACCTCGACCTCGACGAGTTGCAGCGCCGGCGTCAAAAGTTCAGGGTACTTGAAGACCGTGACAACTTTACGCTGAATCTTTAATATTGCTTAATTTTTTTTGCACATTGACATCTTTTTCTTACCTTTGTACGCTAATTGCAAAAAAGGAAAAACGCGTCTACGGGCTTAAAAACGGCCTTAAACGCAAAATAACGAAAAAATAATGGACCAAACATTTGACAACGACAGAATTGTAAAAATCAACATCGAGGAGGAAATGAAGTCCTCCTACATTGACTATTCGATGTCCGTCATTGTGGCGCGAGCCCTGCCTGACGTACGCGACGGATTCAAACCAGTACATCGCCGTATATTATATGGAATGATGGGCATCAACAATGTCTCAACACAACCTTATAAGAAGTGCGCACGCGTCGTGGGCGAGGTGCTGGGTAAATATCATCCCCATGGCGACTCTTCGGTATATGGAGCCTTGGTGCGTATGGCGCAGGAGTGGAACATGCGCTACACGCTGGTCGACGGACAGGGTAACTTCGGTTCCGTGGACGGCGACTCTCCGGCAGCCATGCGTTATACCGAATGCCGTCTGTCTAAGATGGGCGAACATATCATGGACGACCTGGAGAAGGATACGGTAGACATGGTAAACAACTTCGACGATTCGCTTGTCGAGCCCAGCGTCATGCCCACCAAAATTCCCAACCTGCTGGTAAACGGCGGCAACGGTATTGCCGTCGGTATGGCCACTAACATGCCCACCCATAACCTCGGCGAAGTCATTGACGGCTGCTGTGCCTATATTGACAATCCTGACATAGACACCGAAGGACTGATGCAGTATATCCCCGGCCCAGACTTCCCCACCGGAGCCTACATCTACGGGCTGCAGGGTGTAAAGGATGCTTACGAGACAGGCCGCGGCCGTATCGTGATGCGTGCCAAGGCCGAGATAGAGTCTACCGAGACGCACGACAAAATAGTTGTCACCGAGATACCCTACGGCGTCAACAAGGCCGATCTGGTAAAATACATCGCTGACCTGGCCAACGAGCATAAGATAGAAGGCGTGGCCAACGTCAACGACGAGTCCGGCCGTCAGGGCATGCGCATCGTCGTCGACTGCAAGCGCGACGCCAATGCCAACGTCCTGCTTAACAAGCTGTTCAAGATGACAGCCCTGCAGAGCTCGTTCTCTGTCAACAATATCGCGCTGGTGAAGGGTCGTCCCCGCCTGCTCACGCTGAAGGAGTGCGTCAAGTACTTCGTTGAGCATCGTCACGACGTCACCATCCGTCGTACGCGCTACGACCTGCGCAAAGCTCAGGAGCGGGCCCACATCCTTGAAGGACTGATTATAGCCGTCAACAACATCGACGAAGTGGTGCACATCATCCGCAACAGCAAGACCCCCAGCGACGCCCAGCGCAACCTGGAGCAGCGCTTCAGCCTGGACGAGCTTCAGTCGAAGGCCATCGTTGATATGCGTCTGTCACAGTTGACGGGTCTGCGTGTTGACCAGCTCCACCAGGAGTACGACGACCTGATGAAGCTCATTGCCGACTTAGAGGAAATCCTCAACAACCCAGAGCGTTGTAAGGAGGTAATGAAGCAGGAGCTGCAGGAGGTGAAGGAGAAGTATGGCGACGAGCGCCGTACGGAGATTATCCCCTTCGACCACGAGTTCAATGCCGAAGACTTCTATCCTGACGATCCTGTGGTCATCACCATCTCGCACATGGGCTACGTCAAGCGTACCAAGCTCGACGAGTTCCACGAGCAGGGCCGTGGCGGGGTAGGGGCCAAGGCCGCCCGTCATCGCGACAACGACTTCACCGAATACATCTATCCTGCCACCATGCACAACACGCTGCTCTTCTTCACCCAGAAGGGACGCTGCTACTGGCAGAAATGCTACGAAATACCCGAGGGCGACAAGAACTCGAAGGGACGCGCCGTACAGAACATGCTCAATATCGAGCCCGACGACGCCATCAACGCCGTCCTGCGCATCAAGAACTTCAACGACGAAGAGTTCCTCAAGAGCCACTACGTAGTCTTTGCTACCCGTCAGGGCATCATCAAGAAGACCCGTCTTGACGCCTTCAAGAACGTTCGTGCCGCAGGCATACGCGCCATCAACTTCAAGGACGACGACGACCAGGTGGTAGGCGTCCGTCTGACCAACGGCCATAACGAGCTGCTGCTGGCCAACCGCAACGGACGCGCCGTGCGCTTCGACGAGAACGAGATACGCGACATGGGACGTACCGCAGCCGGCAACATCGGCATGCGACTCGACGGTGGCGACGACGAGGTGGTAGGCATGGTATGCGTCAACGACCCCCAGACCGAGACCATCATGGTTGTGTCGGAAAACGGCTACGGCAAGCGTTCCGAGGTCGAAGACTACCGTAAGACCGCCCGTGGCGCCAAGGGCGTAAAGACGCTGGCCGTCACCGAGAAGACTGGTCGCTTGGTAGCCATCAAGGTAGTCACCGACGAGAACGACCTGATGATTATCAACAAGTCTGGTATCCTCATCCGCCTTAAGGTAGCCGACGTACGCGTCATGGGCCGTGCAACACAGGGCGTCCGGCTCATCAACCTCACGAAGAAGAACGACACCATAGCCTCCGTCTGCAAGGTCATGTCGTCGCAGGACGAAGACGTTGAAGAGGCACAGATAGTCGATGAGGAGCTTACCGACGAATAAGAAAGAAAATTGTTTAACCAATAAATGAAAATCGTATGAAGAAATTAGTAATCATGGCAATCGCATTCATGGCCAGCACCATGACCTTTGCCGGCGACAGCGACGCCCTCAAGGCCGTACTGAAGTCAAAGGACTACAACGAGGCAGCCCAGCTGCTGAAGCAAACCCTCGGTCAGATGGCCGACAACGCAGAGAAAGCCGAAGCCTACAACCACCTGGTAGACCTGGCAATGGCAAAGGTCACCAACGAAACCGGCACCATAGCCGAGAACCAGCTGCAGCAGCAGATGGGTTCCGACAAGGTGAAAGCCTATGACACCCTGGGCCTGGCCGACGCCATCTGCAACGCCATCGAGAATGCCATTGAATGTGAGAAATACGACCAGCTGCCCAATGCAAAAGGCAAGGTGAAGCCCCGTTATGGCGAGAAGAACGCTGCCCGCATCTGGGCCGTTCGTCCCAACCTTGTCAACATCGGACAGGATGCTGCACAGAAAGGCAACGACGCCGGCGTGCTGAAATACTGGGGAACCTTCGTCGATGCCGGCGAGGCACCCTTCTTCGCAGCCCAGAACCACGACGCCGAGAAAGAGTATATCGGCCAGGTAGCCTTCTTCGCAGGCCGTTATGCCTATCAGGCCGGACAGATGGACCGCGCCAACCGCTACTTCGAGGTAGCCAAGCGCGACCCGCAGCAGAAGCAGGACGCCATCAACTTCCAGCTCTACGCCATGCGTCAGAACCTGAAGACCCGTGAAGACTCACTTGGCTATGTCAGCCAGTTGAAGCAGATGTACGAGGCAGAGCCTGAAAACGACGTCATCCTTGACGGACTCAACGCCATGTACGAGGGTATGAAGGACCGTGCCGCCCAGACTGCCCTGCTGGACAACCATCTGGCAAAGTATCCCAACTCGTTCACCGCCCTGGCCGACAAAGGTCTTATGGCCATGAACGATAACAACGCCGAGGAAGCCGCCAAATGGCTTCGCAAGGCCACAGAGGCCAAGCCCGACAATGCCGTGGTATGGACTTACCTCGGTGTCTGTCTCAACGCCCTGGCAGCCAACGCTGCCGACAACGCCTCAGGTCAGAAAATCTTTGACGAGGCCATCGTAGCTTTCGACAAGGCTAAGCAGCTCGACCCCGACAAGGCACAGGCCAACTGGGGCTACAATCGCTATCAGGCCTACTACGGACGTTATGGCGCCGACGACCCCAAGACAAAACAGGCTGAGGCCGACATGAAGTAATATACCTCCGTTAAGGTAATATACTCTCTAATACTTCTTGTCTAAAACGCAGACTTGAAGAAAAAGCAAAAAGGGCGTTCACGTTGTTGGGCGCCCTTTTACTACGTCTAAACCAGTCCGTTGCTCGGAGCAAACCATGACTTTACTCGGAGCAAAGTCCTCAAGCAAAAATAGCCGAGATGATGTAGTCGCCGGGCGACAATGCTCCCGTAAAGGTTGACAATATGTCCGAGATGGCCCCGAAACCGTACGTTACACCTACCTCGTTCGTGTATTCGTCCTGTGCGTTCACATTTGCCACGTCCGGCATCAGTCCGCTTCATGTCCAGTATATGTCCAGTATATGTCCAGTATTTGTTCAGTCATTCACTGAACAAATACAGCAGAAATGATGTACATGTAGTGGACGACAGGGAGAAGGAAGT
>Ga0247608_10005008_pt1 | contig 14549 bp, 13 predicted proteins | sample 176DNAGHGlowgp2_FD_193490 | JGI IMG/M metagenome (GOLD analysis project Ga0247608, IMG submission 193490) | Sheep rumen microbial communities from Palmerston North, Manawatu-Wanganui, New Zealand - 1766 DNA GHGlow gp2 | ecosystem: Host-associated > Mammals > Digestive system > Stomach > Rumen ...
TGCGGTACCTTCTTCGTGTTCTCCGACTATATGAAGCCCGCCGTCCGTATGGCTGCCCTCATGGAGCTGCCCGTGAAGTTCATCTGGACCCACGACGCCTTCCGTGTAGGTGAGGATGGTCCTACCCACGAGCCCGTTGAGCAGGAGGCACAGATCCGCCTGATGGAGAAGCTGAAGAACCACCACGGCAAGAACTCCGTACTCGTGGTTCGTCCTGCCGATGCCGAGGAGACAACCGTCTGCTGGCGCATGGCTATGGAGAACGTCGACACCCCCACAGCGCTCATCTTCTCTCGTCAGAACATCGAAATGCTGCCCGAGGGCAACGACTACACTCAGGCCACCAAGGGTGCTTATGTCGTAGCAGGTTCCGACGAGGACTACGACGTCATCTTACTCGCCTCTGGCTCAGAGGTTTCCACCCTTGAGGCTGGAGCAAAGCTTCTCGCTGCCGACGGCATCAAGACCCGCGTGGTCAGTGTTCCTTCCGAGGGTCTGTTCCGCAGCCAGCCGAAGGAGTATCAGCAGAGCGTACTGCCCGCAGGCAAGAAGAAGTTCGGTCTGACCGCTGGTCTGCCTGTGAACCTCGAAGGCCTCGTAGGTGCCGACGGCTGTGTATGGGGTCTCGAGAGCTTCGGTTTCTCTGCTCCTTACAAGGTGCTCGACGAGAAACTCGGCTTCACGGGAGAGAACGTCTACGAACAAGTTAAGAAATTATTGGCATAATCATTTGGTTTATCAGTTGACGGTTTACAGTTTACAGTTTACAGTTGAATACCTGGCAAAGCCACTTTCCTGCTGTAGATGTAATCATCTGTAAACCGTAAACTGTAAACTGTAAACAATAATAACCATGGAAGTAAAAACAATAGGTATCGCCTCCGACCACGCTGGTTTTGCCTTGAAACAATTCGTCAAGAAGTACCTCGAGGAGAAGGGCTACAAGTACAAGGACTACGGCACCTACACCGAGGACTCCTGCGACTATAGCGACTTCGGTCATGCTCTGGCTCGCGGCATTGAGGCTGGAGAGGTATTCCCCGGCATCGCCATCTGCGGCTCTGGTGAGGGCATCAACATGACGCTCAACAAGCACCAGTCCATCCGTGCCGGTCTGTGCTGGATTCCTGAGATTGCCCATCTCATCCGTCAGCACAACAATGCCAATGTGCTCGTGATGCCTGGTCGTTTCATCTCTGAAGATACCGCCCGTGCCATCATGGACGAGTATTTCTCCACCGAGTTTGAGGGTGGCCGCCATCAGAAGCGTATTGACAAGATTCCGGTATAGATTCCGGTATAGCGAGCGCAAGGAAACCCGTTTCCATTGCCGAGCGTGAGGAAATAGGAAAAGGAGGAGTCAGAGGCATAACCGCCTTTGTCTCCTCCTTAACATTTGAGGCCCTTGAGCGCCTTAGCCGCCCTGTTGGGTGTTGTCCGCCGTAGGAGCCAGCACATACGTCAGCGGCGTCTTCTTCTGGTAGCGCTTCTGCTTGCCTCCGACGGTACGCACCTCGCTCTCCACCAGGTAACCCCACTCGAAGACGCACTCCTTCTTCAGGGCGCGCGAGGTGAGCTCCTCACCCTTGGTGTTCTCCCCGAGGAAGTTGATCTTGATGCCGTTGATCATGGCGTCGGCACCACCGGCCACAGCATCGGCGAGGTTCGCCTTGCCCAGCTTCTGACCGTCCACGCTCGGGCTGAACGTGCCGAAGCCATCCAGCTTCACGGGCTGACCCTCACGCAACAGGTGCGTCATACATGAAACGAGCTCACCCAGAACCAGCTCACACATCTCCTTACTCGAGATCTTGCCGTGTTCAGTCATGTGCTTTGCGAGACCCTTCAGGTTCAGGGGCTCTTTGGAATCGACCTCGGCGAAGTACTTACCGTAGGCCGTGGAGTCATCGTTCTTGTTCTGTCGAAGATTGATGACCATGGGAACATTAGATCTTGCCATAATGTTACAATTTTTGATGGTATTAAATTATTAAGCCAGCGTCTACTCGGGCCCTCTGGCTACCCCTTTTTATTATGCTACAAAGGTACAACTTTTTCCTGAATTACGCAAATATTTTGCCGATTATTTTGTTAAAAAGTATCAATAAAAATCTCACAACAGGGACGGTCCCCATTGTGAGAAATCTAAGAAGTGTTCTTGTCTACTTTCTTACTTTCCTACTATCTGCATTTGATTACAGTTCGGAAACAAGTTTCTTGTAGTTACCACGCATGGTGCGCTCAATGGCTTTGTCTTCAATCAGGCGTTCAAGAGTCTTTTGCCCAGAACGGTTATTAGCATAGCCGAAAACCTGTGCGAACTTCTCAGTGGTAAACTCCTCAGGCAACTGACGGAAGCACTCTATGAACCTATTCGTGCGGCGACGCACCTGTGCAGCATCGCGCAGCTGGTTATCGTAGTACATACGATGCAAGTCATAAAACCAATGAAGCTGTGTGCGGTACTGGATATCAAGTACCAGATCACAGAGGGCACGATCGGTATCATCAATCTGATATGTACCCGTCTTTTCGCGTTCCTCCCAATGTCGCATATCGATATAGGGTGCGGATATATTTATACCATAGTATGGTACGCGCTTGATGAGCAGCCAGTCGGCCTGGTCGTCGTTGAACTCTGCGATAGCACGACGTTCGTCACACCACTTATGCACATGTTCTACCAATGGCCAGAGAGGCAGTTCTCCTTGACGCTGATCCAGCTTATATGCCCACTGGCGCAATGTGTCGTTGTACTCGACCAGCTTTTCATCCTCTCTCACCAACGGCATCATGTCATAGTCGGGCTTGCCTGTAGGTATAGTGCCCATACGCGTGTCAAGACCGGAATTAAAGTTCCGCTCATTCACCAGGCGCTTTAACGTGGGTGGGGTACATGACTCGATCTGTATCCATACCACAGGAAAGCGTCCGCTCACACTCTGCTTATTGGCATAATGCTGAGAATCGTTTTCGCAATGAAAACTTTTCAGAACCATGATGTCGCGATTTTGCCACCCACCAGAACGAGACATATTGATAGAGTTGTCTTTCTCGGCATCCACGGTGACACAACCAATACTCATCTCCTCTCCGTCTACGACGGCCTTATTATTGATCATCGAACGTATAAATTCGGTGTTCGATGCGCGAGGACCGAAGAAACGGTTATAGATTTTGTGGCGTGTCTCCTTTTCCTTATTGGCTCCTGTGGCATCGTACTTCTCTTTCCACTCGTTCGTGTCCTTATCGGCAATGTCATCTGCTTCAAAGATTGGAGCCAGCAACAGGGTCATCAAGCGTTTTAATGTCCCTTTACCACTTGTCGGATCACCCACCCCCAAAATGAGGTACGTCAAACGGCAACGCTGAGTGGGGTCAGCATAGAACTTATAGTAGCACAGCGTCATGCAACAACCCATCATAGCTGCTGAGGAGAAAAGCAAGAAGGGCCACAGACGGCGTGGATGAGGTTCACAGACTTCGCGAAGGCAGGGGTACTCGTCGAAGAGGCTCTCTATCTGGTCGCACCACTTATCGAAGGGAAGGTCTGCCATAGGGTCTATGCCCGACGTTGTTGACATCTGTTGTGAAACCTCTGCGCCATTTTTAGCCATAAGGTCGGTGAGGCGCTTGGGGAGACGGCGCAGCAAAGGACGCTGGCTCACGGTCTGCAGTACGCTTTCCAGCTCGCCAGGCTGAATAGGATTGACGGTGTCAATCTTCCACTTCTTGACGTAGTCCAACTGATGAGCAAGTTGCAGAGCACGCGATGGATTATTGTCTGTTCCCATGAGAAGCCATCCGGCAGTTTCACTTATGAAGGCCTTGTGACGGTCGCCCCTCTCCACACCACCGATGTAGTATTCGTCAATGGCACGGCGAAGTATCTCCTCTTTAGGCGTAAGGGATACAGATTCCACTTCCGCCCGTTCCCCCTCTGTGACAGGGAGCGACTGCGAGGTGATGGGAGTTGCAGGCTTTATTTCTTCGGACGTAGTTGCTATGTCCGTCTGCTGTTTAGCTTTGCGCTTCTGCGCTTTCAGCTGTTGGTCATACGCAATCCACTTTGGGTCAGTAGGCGTTGAGTCGCCCTTGGGCAGCTGGCGATATCGGTCGCCCTGCTGCAAGTCATATTCAGTTCTTACTTCCATAATGATAAATATTTAGCGGTTGAACAATTCTTTCTCATCGCAGTAGAGCACGTCTTCTGGTGAGGTTAAAAAACTCAGGCGTGAACTGTCTTTGCACTGGTCATCGACCCACTGTAACACTCCCAGACGCTCTGCCATCTGCCATTGCTGGCAAATCAGGTTGTGGGGATATTCAGGATCAGCCTTGAATACAATCTTCATGCCGTCTTCCGATGCCGACACATAGACCAGCAGTATGCCCAGGGCCTTGAAGTCGTGTTCCTGCTGCAAGCGCACGAACAACTCACGGGGATTACCACAATGGTCCACGTCGATAACGATGAGTCCGGAGAGGTAAGCAAAGCGCATGTCGCGCCAACGGCCAGCCTTCTGATAGTTGTATTTCTTCTTCGGGTCGTCGCCTATGCTCACGGCAAATTCTGATGCCTGAAAGCAGGCTCCAGGCAGCGTACGCTTCACGGCATCTGCCTGCTTACGTGAACAGTTGGGGTCGGCCAGCATCCGACGGTACTTCATCACTGTTTCTTTGGCAGTCTGCATGGCCTGCTGCCATTCTTCCCAACCCATCTGCTGCATTTCGCAGAAGGTACGAACTTGATAGGTGATTCTAAACATCACTTGTTTCCTCCATTTTTAATGTGTGTTATTACTTTGTTGAATCTCTCGCTGGCGGGCAGTCGGCGCACCACGAGCTGAACCTGTCGCAGTACCTCGGCCTGCCAGTCGCGGCTGTGTTTGGAGAGACTGAAGGTACCCGTGTATGTAACTTCTCCCTTTGTCTCGTTGAGCCAGCACTGAAGATTGTCCTCATTCACCACGCGCTGACTTTCGGGCAGCGTTATGGGCTTCTTGGGTTTTAAGTCCTTTGTCAGCGCGTCGAACTGGCTTACGAAGTCGGCATACTGGTCGGCACTACTCTCCTTGCTTTTCAGACTGATCATCTTCGAAGGGTCGGAGCCCGTTGTCACCCAGCGTTTGCCACCACCGCTGCAAGTCTTCACGTTGGTCTGCGTTGAGGGTGCTTCATTAAACGGCTCAAAGCCGAACTTCTGCGTCTCAGGGTCGAAGCATCCCGTGCCGCGAACCTTGATTTTCTTTGTCTTTTCCATTTTCTATTACCTTTAAATGATTTTAAACTCTATTCCTATGTTCTCGAGCGCGTCGAAATAGTAGCTGGTCCACTCCAGGGCATCATGTTTGCTTTCGAATGCATCGACGTCGAAGATTTTCTCGAAGTAGTTGCCATGCAGATGGCAGAGAACGGAATACTTGCCATGACGCGCATATCTGTTTTCATTGGAGATGATCTCCATTTCCAGCAGCAGCGACTCGTCCTTCACGTTGAGCTTTACACCCAGACGTTCCAAACTCTTCACCCGTTGGCGCAGCACCTCATCGACCTTGTCCTCTGGGTTCTCCAGTGCCTTGCCCAGCATCTTTGCCACTGCCAGCACTCCTACCTTACCGCCAGCCTCGCAGAGGTAACAGTAGCCGATGTCCTCAGCATCTATGTATTCCTCTAATGGCTGAACTTTCTCGCCGGGCGTTACCACCCACCACTTGTTACCGATGAACGATATTTTTAACGGGCATCCAGCGTAGTCATCAAACACTATAACTTGACTATAATTTACCTGTTTCATTTTTGTTTAATCTTTAAAAATTAATAATGTGGGGCACGAGGTGTCGGCACTTCGTGCCCCAGCGTTCGCTAAATTGGATATTTTAGATGAATACCCTGTTTAAAAGCGCACGTCAATATCTTGGCGTATAAACGCCCCAAGAGGTCGTCAACATGGGCAAAGCCAGTGACGTGGAGTCCAAGACCGCTCATGCAGTCTATCAAGTTGTCGACAATGATCAAAGCCATTTCGGGATCGAACCCGCGTAGGCTGTCGGTCATTTCGAAGTACAGAGTAGAGGGAATCCAATCCTTTACGCACATCGTTAGTATTGATGTGGCAAACGAATCTGGAGCAAACTTGCTCATCTCCATACGTTGGTCGAAGATTTTCATCTTCAGCTCACTACTTTCGCTGCGTTTGGCAGTTTTGCAGTGTTTTTGTAAAATACGCTTTTTCATTTTTATTTGCGTTTTACATTGTTAATGCCTCGCACTCCAGCCGCCATAGGCGATTTCAGCAGCTGTCGGGACCTGTGCTCAGGTGCGCTAAGCGCCAACCCTATCTTACGCGTACATATATTTAATAATCTTCTTCTCGAATAACAATCCTATTCTCCCGAACCAGATCGTTAATGTAGCAACGCTTTGCTAACCATAAAGCATGAAAACAAAAACATCGCCTCGGGAATAACCCCTTGGCGATGTAGAAAAAAACAAATTTTATGCGTAATATGCCTATCTCAAAAAAATAACAAGTAATGGCAGTTGTTATTTTTTTCTAACAAGTAACTCGATATGTTCTAATAACCAAACTGTCAGTTGTTATAATAACTGCCACGATGTCAGACCTTTGCGTTTCCCTGTTGTTGTGTGCTCAGAAAAGCATGTATGCCCAACTCAATACAAAGTCTATCCAGTTCTAAAATGGTTTCTTCATCTTGTATTTGGGGATGATAATTTCTGTATACGAGAAAATTGGCGATGTTCTGCGCTCCAATGCCAAGCAGGAGTGACAATAGACTTGCTACTTTTGACTTGTATCCACCATCTAACTTCTGCTCTGATAGACCAGAATTTAGTAATAATTGTACTGCAAACTCCATTCGAATTTTCTGCTTGGCAGTCAGATCATTTACTGGCTGACTATACTCTTCTATGATTTGATGGGCTTTCTGTAGAGCTTTAGTCTTTTCAGCCAATTGTTGCTGTAGTTCATCGATTTGGCGAGTTAGCTTTGATTCAAATTCCCCTTTTCCCTGATGAGGGACTTCCGTTTCTGGAGCCTGAGATGATTCTGCATCATTTTCCTTAGAATCGTTCTCCTTTTTTTTAGGATAGTGCTCTTTGTAATAATCTATGGTCTTTTTGCATTGCTGGTAATTACCCCTTACATTTTCCTCAAAAGTAAGATCTCTTAAGAAAGGGTCATCATCCGCATATTTGAAACAATCTTTTTTGGGGTTGTATTCGCTGTCTTCACAGAGTTCACGTTGATAGTCCTTTATCCGGGCTATGGCCATATCAGTCCCGTGAATTCGCTGGCGTGAGTCTTTCAAGAGAGCAAGCCTTTCACAAATATATTCAGCATAAACCATTAGAACCCTTACACTACAATTCTCAATTACCTCTACAATATCACGAGGGGCAAATTCGCTCTGGGGTAGGGTAAATCTTTCAGTACTGCATGTATTTATTATGTCTTCGAAACTTTTATGGCTTAAACTACCAGTCCACTTGTTGGAAGAGGTCCAATGATGGATACTTTCTATCAATGGATTGTCCGTTTGTTTATATTTGTCATTATATGCTGCTAAGAATACACAAACTAAAGCCATTGATGCCTGGTAGACATCTCCTGAAAATGGAATTTTTACTTTCAAGAGTATCTTTTCGTATTTATCCATACTTAAATCAGGAAACTCATCCAATTGTATGAGCGTACAGATGAAGTAGGCATTGTTAAAGCACTGAAGAGCAATTTCCTTTGCATTTCCACAACGCAAAAGTGTCAGCTTTCTCATCTGTGTAAAGAGAAAGTTGTTCATCGTCCCATCATCTTTTACTCCATAGTCTTTTAAATCAGTTCGGTCTTTGTATATCAGTGATCGAGGTACTTGCGTATAGTCCATATCTATTTTTATTTTATTTATTTCTCTCCTTTCTGTTTCTCTATTATGCTTTTCTCCAAGTCTTCCAGCATTTTGATGTCCTCGGCATCGGCTTGCTGGGCGTCAAGTTGTTTGCGTTTGGCATTGAAGGTGTCGTATATGCCCTTAACAATATCTTCCGCTTCTGCATTGGATATGGAGCCCATGCCTTGCAAGATGTCTTTCTCCTGGAATGTGAGCAGGTTGTCAACGTTCTTACGCCAATAATCGAGCGTCAGGTCCCTACGGCCTTTCACGCGTTCTTCGGCACTGGTAATGAAGATGTCCACGAGGCGGTTCAGTGAATCTATCTCGTCATTCAGGAGATAGTTTTTGGCTATGATCACATCACCTTTGCGCACGATACTGCCTTTCCATGTGGTCAGCCCCATGTTGGGTTGGTCGGCATCCGCACGGGCAACTATCAGCTCGGCAGCGGTTTGATGGGTGACGGCATAAAGCAGTTTGTTCTGCGTCTCGGCAAAGAACATCTGCGTAGCCTTGTCCGTCTTATCGTAATCACTGCTCAGGGCAAACAGATCTCGTACTTTCTGGTAGAACCGCTTCTCTGACGCACGAATGTCGCGGATGCGAGCCAGCAACTCATCAAAGTAGTCAGGACGTCCATCGGGATTCTTTAGCCTTTCGTCATCCATCGTGAAGCCCTTCACGAGATATTCAGTCAGATGCTCCGTCGCCCACTGTCTGAACTGAGTGCCACGCAATCCTCTTACGCGATATCCTACAGCGATGATCATCTCCAGGGAGTAGAAAACAACGTTATAATTCTTGCCGTCGGCGGCAGTAGTCAAATATTCTTTGACAACTGAAATTTCGCTTAACTCCCTCTCTTTCAGGATGTTAATAATATGATAGCTGATGGTTTGCTTCGAGGTGGCAAAAAGTTCAGCCATCTGTTGCTGGTTCAGCCATATCTTTCCATCTTTGGCATAGAGTGCCACTGATGCCCGCCCGTCGGCAGTACGATAAATGATTATATTCTGCTGTTCGTCCATATTTCTTTGTGATAAGCTATTTACTCTAAGTGGTTCTCGTTTCGTTTCCTTTCTGTAGTTCGCAAAGATACAAATAATCTTCGAGAAAGAAGTGAGATACACCAGAATTTACACATTATTAATAAATAGCGCATATCATTCTCTGAAGAGAAAGTAGAAAAGTAAGAAAGTAGGAAAGTAGACATGAATACCTTTTTAAGGTATGAATATTAATAGTATTATAAATTATAAATTAAAAAACTTATACTTATAAAGTCGTTCTTCCGCCTTTAGAATACGTTAATGTCTACTTTCCTACTTTCCTCACTTCTTAATTTCTTGACGGTAAATTTATATTACAATATAAAATTACAAAATTATCGTCCAGATTCACCCCTAAGTAAACCAGGAGTTTAGTTAGCCTAAACTCAGACTTTAGGCTAAGTAAAGTCCCACTTTAGTCTATCTAAACTCCAAGACCCGGTTTTTAGGCGTTTTGAGTAAGTTTTGGAGGATTATTATGTAATTGAAAACATTTTACAGAAATATTATTATCTCTCATAAAAACAACAAGATAAAGCCTCAAGATCCATAAGAAAAATCCCAGATTTTCTTGTTCGTTTCGGAATTATTGCTTATCTTTGCCCCTGTATTCCGTAAGGAGTGCAAGACATAGGCTCTTACGTCACCGAATCACCACCTCGAAGATAAACGAGCCTATAACAAACGCAATTAGAGCGTCGCGCCCTGTGCGCAGACGTTTCTATGATGCGTTTGAGGTTTGTGGTGAACCTTGGTGATGCGTAGAGATGGTCTGCGCATTTTTCGTGGTACTAACTAAAATAAAACATAATCGACAAAGAAGATATGAAACAAAATTCAGATTACTGGTCATCTTTTGAAGATGAAATGATGGCTTGGGAAGAAGTTTATCATCTATCAGGTTATGAGGATTATGAAATGTGCTCAGATTACTCACATGAAATAAGTAAGTCTAAAAAGTACGACTTAGCTAATATTGAATTTCCGACATCTTTTGTCAGTTTCGACTTCGAGAATCTCTTTCCCCAGCGCGTGTCTGCATGTTCTGTTGGTATGGTAAAATATAAAGATGGTGAAATCGTGGATAAATACTATACACTGATTCGACCACCATTTGAATACGAAGGAAAAAAAGGGCCTGCATTGACTTGGATTCATGGTTTTACAGAAAATGATTTTGAAGGGGCGCCAACATTTGTAGATGTTCTCCCCAAAATGGAAGCATTTATTGAGGGCTTGCCTCTTGTTGCCCATAACGCTTGTGTGGAAAGGGCATGTATTCATGACGCTTGCGCCTTTTACAATGTTGAGACTTGTATTCCGTACGAAGATATCATGGATACTTATCTTCTTTCCAAAGCGATAGAAGATAAACTTGGAATGTCCGTTAGTGGCCCAGGATCTTATTCACTAAATGTTGTATGTCAAAGGTTTGGAGTTAAAACACTTCAACATCACCATGCTTGCGATGATGCAGAAATGTGTGGAAATATCTTCCTTACTTTTCCAAAATATCTTTCAGGTGAATTGACTTTTGATGAATCAGCAAGGCGTATGGCTTCAGAAAATTGCAGTAAGGAAACATGGTCACGTAATATCATCTACGAATCCTATGCCCAAAGAGGTCATACTAATCTTTGCGGTGACGTTCTTCAGAAAGACTTATCATGTGCAGATCCAAATAATCCTTTTTATGATAGAAAGGTTGTTATAACTGGTGTCTTTAACATCGAACGACAGGAATTGGCTAATGTGTTGAAGACAATGGGAGCTGACATAGATACTGGTGTTGGTAGCAAGACAAATTATCTTCTTATTGGAGAAGAACCAGGCCCCTCAAAACTGAGAAAGTTTGAAGAACTAATTGCTGCTGGAAAGGATGTGCGAAAGATATATCAAGAGGACTTGGATCTGATCCTTGCAGGTAAGGATTACGAAAAGTATCATACGGAGTTGCCTGTTTTGTCTAAACCAAAGTCAGTAGTTCCCAAAGAAAGAAAAACCACATGGCCTAATCTGGTGAAAAAGTTTAAGCAATATGTGGAAGGCGAAGATGTCGAGTTTACTGAGCGTGAATTGCAGAGTGAGGATTATCGTCTTTTGAGCCTTTACTACAAGCAACAGCAAAAGGTTGCTACAACAAAGGAAACCGTTCTTGTCAATTTGCGGGAATTGGATGAGGCGTGCGAATGTGAATTTAAGAAGGATATCCTGGCCTGCTTTGATGAAGGTGAGGATTTAACAAAAGAACTTGCCTATGAACGTATGCAGAAAATATTCACAAAATATGGTTTGAATTTCAAAGCGAAGACATGCGTACTAACAGAGTTTGGTGTCGAATTCAAGGAATATAAGGAAGATAAAATACTTCATCTTACAATTCTTCATATACCTAATTTTTGATAACAATTTGAATATGATACAGCAAGATTTATTTGGCGACAATGCCATCAGTCAGCAGAATCCCTTGACTGGTCGTCGTGTTGGTTTTATCGGAACGTTTAAGAATCCTTCACGTAAAGCTCTCATTGATAAAGTGAAAGAACTTGGAGCCACTGAGAAGAGTAATGATCGACTGACTCGTGACACACAAATCCTTGTCATGGGCAGCGATGTAAAACAGGAAGATTTGAATCGCTTGCTTTGCTATGAGCACGACGGATGGAAACCTTTAAAAATTAACATAACAGACCTATTAGAAATCTTCAATGGTCATTATGCAGGATATGAGACACCGCCTGTAGTAAAAAAGCAGATAAGCATCGACATGTCATATTATAATTGGATTCCTCCTGTTTATAAAGAAGATGATGACGAAGAAGATAATGGTAAAGATAAAAAGAAAAATATACGATGTTCGTCACCTCTTGTCTATGGAGAGGACAATTCTATTTTTGGAATGGAGATATATGTCCCAAACAGACCTAATACGGATATGGGCATCATCCGGCAACTCATAGGCAACTTCGGAGGTTTTGCAAACAAGGAATACTTTGACGACACGAATGTCATAATGTTGAGCGAAGAGACCCTTCGACAATTAGAGCAAGGCATCAAGGACGAGGTAATTACTGATATAGAGAAGCACTATAACGAAAGTTCTGCTAAGATGTTTAACATCCAGTTTACAAGCGAGCCTGACTTTATCAATTGGGTGAAGAAGAGAATAGATAAGTTCCCAGATGAGAGTACTATCGCTCTGTTAGAGAAGTATAACAAATAATGTGTTACTTAAAGCTATAGAAATTATGAAGAAAGTTATTATACTCGTTGTTTGTCTTTGCTCAATGATTAAGATTTTGGGGCAAACTTATGAAAGAGAGAAGCCCTCTCTTGTAACTATACAACATAGAATATGCTTTTATGGAAGATATGAACTTAATAAAGATGGATTGTACCAATACAAAGAATGTAACGATAATGTTGTAACATCAAATGATTATTATAAATTGTCTGATGGGAATGAACGGTTTTTCGGCTATGACAAAAAATACAATAGATACTATTTCTATACAAATAATATTATCGGTTATTATAGTCCGACACAATTAGTAGATATAAAAGATTTTAAGAAAAAGATTATCGATAATAAGGTACCTATTTTTACACTAGAAGACGTACCTCAAATTAAAAATATAGCAAGAAACATTCTGGATAAGGTTTATAAAGAGAAGAATGATAGTATTAATGAGGTGAGAAGAATTGCAAGGGAAAAGCAGCGTGAAAAGGAAATAAAGGATTCCCTTGAAGCAATAAGAAGAAAAGCGGAGGAACTAGATGAATACAGAAAGAATCATAGCTGGCATGATCTTTGCCTCGATTACGCTATAAAGATAAATTGTAAGTTTTGTGATCTCGAACATTTGGAAAGAACATTCCATGTACTTTCGTTAAGTTCCGATACTATTTATTATCTTCGAGACAATCCGGATATCAAGATGTTAGGGAAATCCCTTATCGGCATACATTATGCGGAAATCAAGGATGTCCTTAAACAAAACAAGAAATTTAAAGAGTATCTGGAAATATGGCATGATTCCCTCGCACTTCATAATGAATTTACCAATGATGGGGCAAAAACGATTAATCTCTATAATTATATGGAATTCAAGTCCAACATTTTGAAAGAAGCACCTTATGGATACGTTGGAAACTGGGGGTGGAATCTTAATTCCGCTGACGGAGTGGAACCATATTTCTCTTTCTTCAATACTTCTGAGAAGACTATCAAGTATGTAGATTTCTATTTTAGTCTCTATAATGCAGTAGGAGACAGATGTTATTTAAGATATGACAAGTCATACACCGGCCATGTCAGAGGAGTTGGGCCAGTTGAACCGGGAAGTTCGGGCTTTTGGGAATGGGACAGAGCCACCCATTATACATCAGCAGACGCATCAGAAATGAGAATTACGAAAGTCATCATAACATTTATGGATAAGACCGTCAGAACGTTGACGGGTAATGCCATTAAATACGAATAGAATCATTTAAAAATATACGAATCATGAAGAAACTTTTCTTTCGCTCAAGACAGTTCTATAAATAAAGATAAAAGTTATGAAGATGAAATACTTATTATTTGCTTTTTTATCTATCTGGTGTGTGATGGCAGATGGGCAGACGCAAACCGTTAAGGTATCCATGAGAAATGGGACAGTTATTACGGGTGAGATGGTGGAGTTTGACCCGCTTGACCATATTATAATAAAAATCGGGAATAAAGATATAACAATCCCTATGGCAGAGGTTGCTTTTGTGGACAATAAAAACCTCTCAGCCAATCAAAATGGAACAGTAAAAGATACGGTCGAAGTTGTAGACAACTTAGCCAATTATAAGGGATTCTTGTTGGCTAAAGGCAATAACGTATATGTATATTGTAATAATGAGAAATATGAAATGGCGGCAGCAAAAGACCTCAAATCTTATTTGATAAGGGATGGTTTCTGGAATGTTGTGGATAATATGATTGATGCCCATTTCACAATTAGTTATATCGTTGATTTGAATGGTCTTGACAAAGCTTATGTTAGTATTGGCTCCTGGAGAACAGGCGAAACCATCTTATTGGGTGCTACTTATACCGACGAGTCTATTTTTACAAATAGAAGGGTTGTGGGTGAGCTGTATAAAAAGCACGTTGTGCCTTTCCAAAAGAAAATAGAAAAGGGAACTGTATCCAAAAGCACCAAAAGAAATTTCACGATCGAATAGATTGAAATATTGATTATTGAATGTAAAACCCACGGGACTTGTCCCCGCTTAGTCGCTGGGACAGTACTTGAGTATGACAGCTGCTATGACTCAGGTACCTGTGTTCACGAAAATTTAGTCGACCAAAGATTTGGTGATTATGTGGAAATGATGTAACTTTGCAACCGAGTGAAGATTAGTAATATGAAGAAGATTGTGTGTTTATTTTTGGTATGTGTGTCTGCTGTTATGGCAGTTGCACAGGGGTATCGGAATGATTTTATTTCGCCGACTGACGGGCAGCGTTCATTGATAATATGGCAATGGATGGATGGGCTTGTCAGTAAGGAGGCTATCACGAAAGATCTGGAGGCTTTCAAGGCTGCTGGAC
>Ga0247608_10005009_pt1 | contig 14547 bp, 9 predicted proteins | sample 176DNAGHGlowgp2_FD_193490 | JGI IMG/M metagenome (GOLD analysis project Ga0247608, IMG submission 193490) | Sheep rumen microbial communities from Palmerston North, Manawatu-Wanganui, New Zealand - 1766 DNA GHGlow gp2 | ecosystem: Host-associated > Mammals > Digestive system > Stomach > Rumen ...
GAGGTTGAAGGTTTTCGGTTGTTGACGGGGACGAAATACCGGACCCCGTCCGCATCGAACCACGAAGCGGACACGATGCCGCGCTGCGTCATCGTACCATAGAAGTAAACGTTGAGATAGGAGAGGGTTTTCCGATTGTTGTAGCTCCAGTTCACATAACCCGTGTGCCGGAAACTCGGGCGCAGATACGCGTTGCCGGTCGAGATCTCGAGCGGGTTGGAAATGTCCAGCACCGGGTTGATCTGGACGGCGGACGGCTGGCTGGAGCTTCCCTGGTAGGTGAAGCTGATGGTGTGGCCGTCCTTGCTGCTGTAGCGGAAATTGACGAACGGCGCCCAGTTGTGCAGCCATTCGCCGATACCGGTTTCGGTATCCCGGCCCAGCGAGCGCATCCGGACCTCGTTGCGGGCCTGGTCGTGCGTCAGGCCGAAGTAGAACTGATTCCCTTCTTTGGTGTACTGCATCTGGAGGCGCTGGTTCAGGGTGAGGTAATCGTTGCGGGAGTTCGTGGAGTAGTAGTCGTTGGCGGAGCCGTCCGCGTTGAAGGCGGCCTTGCCGCTGATGCGTTGCTGCCAGCGTGTAGAGACGATGGCGGCTATCCCCCAGTTCTCTCCGAAGGGTTCCAGCCAGGAAAGGCTTCCGGAGAGCATACGCCCGCCGCCGGCGTTGTCGTAGCGCAGGTCGCGCGGGGTAACCGTTTCGCCGTACCAGGTCCGGGAATCCTCCTGGCTTTCGCCCTGGCTCCGGTTGAAATTGTAGTTGAGCGAAAACATCAGGCTGCGCCGCTCCCTGCCGAAATCCCTGACGCCGCCGGAGAGATAGCCGCTGGCCAGGAAAGCACGCGAGGCGGCGGACTTGAGCGCGTCGGTGCCGTTGATCTCCGTCCCCAGGACATCCTTGGTGACGGACTGGTTGCGGGAAGACGACACACCGTTGCTGAAACGGAAACGGGGCGAGAAATTGATATTGAACTTCTTCGGGTCTTTCTTGTTCAGCTCGAAATTGACGTTGACCCGGTTGGTACGGGTAGTGCCGCCCGTCTCTCCGTTGGTAAACAGGGGATCCTCGCCCACCAGGGTGGACTGACGCGCGTTCTGCCGCCAGGACAGCTGGTTGGAGAAGTTGTAGCTGACGGTCGCCGTGGATTCCATTCCCTTGATGCGGTCGGAGTTGAGGTTGGCGCCCGCCATCGCCGAGGTCTTCAGGCCACCGGCCAGGGACAGGACATCCAGGCCGTCCAGGTCATCCTCGGAACTGATGAAAATGACGGCGCCACTGTTTCCGGGTTCCGTCGCGTTCTGCGCGTTGGCCATCAGGGTCAGCTGGTCCTGCTCGTTGTAGCCGCTGAGCATCAGGTTGCCGTTGAACAGGCCGTGGTAGCCTTCGACGCCATCGTCCGGGCTTCCCTGACGGTAGCCACCGCCCAACTTGGCGTTGCCGAACCAGCCCTGCTTGTATTCTTCTTTCAGCTGCAGGTCCATCACCGTCTCCCGGTTCTCCTGCGAGGCGATACCGGAGAAGGCCGCCTCCTTGTTCTCCTGGTCCACGACCTTGATCTTGTCCACGATCTTGGCCGGCATATTCTTCAGGGCGGCCGCCGGGTCGTTGAAGAAGAAGGTCTTGCCGCCCACGGTGATCTTGTCCACGGCCTTGCCGTTCACCTTCACCGTGCCGTCGTCGCCGACCTCCATCCCCGGCATTTTCCGGATCAGGTCCTCCAGCATCGCGTTGTCACCCACGTGGAAGGCGGCCGCGTTGTAGATGAGCGTGTCCTGCCGCACCTCGATGGCGTTGCCTACGGTCGTGATGGTCGCCGCGTCGATGATTTCCGGATTCTCCTCCAGCTTGATCACGCCCAGGTCCTCCTCGTAGTTGCGGAAGTTGTAATCCTTGGCGAAGGGTGTGTAACCGATCAGTTCCACGTTCAGCCGGTAGCGGCCCACGGGCACCTCCGGAATCTCCACCTTGCCCTCCGGGTCGGACAGGGCGAAGTGGGTGATGGTCGTGTCGCCCTGCGGGTTGAGGTACACCGTAGCGAAGGGCAGCGGCTCTTCGCTTTTGGCGTCCTTCAGGGACATCTTGACCACGATGTTGCGGTTGCTTTGGAACATATCGTAATCCATCACGACCACCTGGGCGTGCGCGGCGCCTGCGAACAGCAGGGCGAGGAGGGAAAGGGTGATTCTCTTCATCGTTCGGATGGTTTATCGCCGGTGGAACGGCTGAACACGACGGGGATCTGGAAAGTGACCCGGACAGGCTTATCGTGCAGAATGGCAGGCTCCCAGCGAGGAGAAGCACTGACTACGCGAAGCGCCTCTGCATCCAGGAGTTCACTTGCGCTTTGTACGACCTTGACTTCGCGGACCTCGCCGTCTTCGCAGACGTCGAGTTGCACGATCACGCGACCTTCGAAGCCGGCATCCAAGGCCTCCCTGGGGTACTCGATGTGCTCGTTCACCCATACTTCGAAATGGTTGATGTCGCCGTGCAGGAAACGGGGAGCGATCATGGCCCCGTCGTCCTTGGCGGCTTGTTTCATCGACAAGACGACGACTCCGTTAGCAGCGCGTTCCCCATACTTCTCCCGGGCAATCTCATCCTCCATAATCTCGACGGAAAGGATGCGGTCCCGATCCATTGATCCGATTTCTTCCTGGCTTACTTCCTTTTCCTCGCCATCCGGTTCAAGAAGGATATACAAGGGGACCACCGGAACGGCGGAATACCTGGCGCTTTGTACGCCGGCTTGCCGGAGTTGGTTACGGATCTCGATCATCACTTCCTCGGGTATATCCTGTTCTTGTTCAAACTTGACAGAAATCTCTTGAGCGGCCCCCAAGGCTTCGATGTATTTGGCAATTTCATGCAGCTGGACCTCTTTGACATCAATATAGATCCGCTCATCCGAATCTATTTTTATCGTGACAACTTTCTTAACATCATCCCCTGCATCGGCAACGATATTATTGTTATCTTTGTCCGTCGGGACATAGACCGTCTTTGCCTGCAGGCCAAGGCCCAAGCACACGAGCGGGAGCAGATAGAGCACTCGCAGCCTACGGCGAAGGGGGGATTTTGACTTTGACATCATAGTAATACGATTTTTTAGGATACTGTGATTAAAGCTGTTGGCAACTGAGTAGCCGCTCTTGCCGACAGCTTTTCTTATAAGCAGATATTGGTATTCCCTGAGGTCTGCGCCACTCCGAAGCACGGCATCGTCGGCTTCATATTCGTGGAGTTCCTGCAGGTCCGCGCGGAGCATCCAGACGGCCGGATTGAACCACTGCAGGGCGGACAGGACGTCCACCAGCAGCAGTTCCACGGAGTGCCCGTACGCGACGTGCGCTTTCTCGTGGGCCAGGATGGACGCGCAGTCACCCTCCCAGTCTTTCCGGGACAGCACGATGTACCGCATCCAGCTGAACGGGACGACATCCCGGTCCGTGACGACGATCTTGCAGCCCTCCTCTTCCCCGACCGTTTCCCCCGCGCGTACCAGTTTGATAATGGACAAGACGGACACCGCCACCCGTACCAGCACGAAAGCGACGCCCGCCCAGAACAGGACCGCAAGCGCAAGCGGCCACCAGGTCGCCGTCTTCTCCACCACCGGAGCCAGTTCCGGCGCCATCCCGATGGTCGGGGCCGTCACCTGAGGTTCCATTTCCACCGGCTTGCGGATCGTGATGATGCACAGCGGCAGCAGGAACGACAGCACGGCCGTGCCGACCAGGACGATGCGGTTGAGCCGGTGGAAGGTCTCCTGCTTCAGCAGGAAACGATAGAACAGGTAGAAGACCAGCAGCGCCACGGCCACCTTGCCTTCATAAATGAGGAAAGGAAGCATGGCTACTTCTGCTTTTCTATCAGGTCGATGAGTTCCTTCAGCTCCTCCACGGAGATCTTCTCCTCCTTCACCAGGGCAGAGACAGCGCTCAGGTAGGAGTTGTCGAAGTACTTGTCGATGAGGCCGATGAGCGAACGCTGCTTGTACTCTTCCTTCGACACCTTGGCAAAATACCGGTAGGTGGGGCCGTAAGCCTTATGGCCGATGAAGCCTTCCTCCTGGAGTGTGCGCACCTGGGTGCTCAAGGTAGAGAAGTGCGGCCGGGGCTCGGGATATAATTCCCGTAACTCCCTGACAAACAAGGGTCCCTTCTCCCAGAAATGGTTCATGATGATCTCTTCTTTCTTGGTCAGGCGTTTCATAATCGCATTCGTTTTCTGCAAATATAGCTAAAAATATTAGCTATACAACTATTATTTTATAATTATACATTTATTTCCCTTAATCAGCACAATGCTGCCACCACCGGGCGCCTCCGCCCACCGGGAGCAAAACCCAGCCATTACGCTCCCGGAATGCTCAAATAATGGTTTCCAGGAGCAGGGACACCCCTTTTTGCTCCCGGGTTTCCATATTCCAATCCGAAAGAAAAGAATAAAACATCTCGATTATGGGGTTGTTTTCAGTTGGCACTTCCGCGTTATCAGTTTCGCAAGGAATCACGCTGTCTAACTTTACCACGATGGATAAGAACAAATATCATAATCCGCGAGCACTATCATATTATGAAGCGGAACGGATATGCGAAATGACCTTCTTGAACACTGGGCCTTTCTACCATCTATGCACGTCCGGCGTGCAGACGGAAATCCTCTTCGATGATCAAGAAGACTTCCGTTTTGCCATGAATCTGATGGCGTTTTGTGTTTGGCAGACGGAAGGCGTGATTGTATTGAATTTCGAGATCATGGAGAACCATCTGCATTCGGTAATGGCCGGAAAGGAAGAGCGCCTGATGACTTGTTTTTCTCTGTTCAGACGTCGATTGCAAAGATACCTTCTGGATAAAGGGGTCATCAAAGACTTGTCCGGATTCGAGGCCACGCTTTTCCCGATTGACGATCTGGACACCTTACGCAACACGCTGGCATATGTCAACAGGAATGGATATCTTGCTGATTCGCGCTACACCCCCTTTTCCTATCCTTGGGGTGCAAATCGTTTCTTTTTCAACCCGGATATACCGCTTCTCCAAGGGAAAAGATATGGGGATCTCACGTTTCGGGAGAAAAGGCAGTTGTTCCGCAGCCATTCTATTGATTATCCGGCGGAGCATCTGGTCCTGGATGGCTATATCAGTCCTGTTAGTTTTTGTAAGATAAACCTGGCGGAACGGATGTTCCAGAATGCCAGGAGCTACTTCTTTCTGTTGTCCCGCAACGTCGAAGCCTATCGAAGCATAGCCCGCCAATTGGGCGACCTTGTCTATTACACCGATGACGAGTTGTTCCTCATCGTTCGGCAACTATGCAAAGACACTTACGGGAATTCCCGCCCGGCCACCCTGCCCAAAGAGGCAAAACTGGAGATGGCCAGAAAGATGCACTATGAGTATCAGGCAGGGAACAAACAAATCCAGCGAATGCTGCGGCTGGAAGAGCGCGAGGTCGCTGCGCTCTTTGGGAAATAGGTATCCGGGAGCACCAGGAGCCTCGTTTGCTCCCGGAATGCATAAAAAACGTTCGCCGGGAGCGGTAAAGGGTCTCTCCGCTCCCGGCACCCGCTGCCGAGTCCGGCAGTCACGGCGGAGCAATTCGTCGAAAGGGAAGCCGGTCTCGTCGAAAGGCCGGTTTTTTCGTCGAAGGAGAAAGGGCGTTCGTCGAAAGTTCATTGACGCGGCCCGGTCCGTGAGGTAGTTTTGCAGCAGAAAACAAAAGAAACGAGATATGAAACGCATCCTCACCTCCCTGATCCTCGCCGCGGCAGCCTGCACGGCCCTTTCAGCACAAAACACCACTGTCACGGGCGACATCCTCGACGCCCTCACCCGCCAGGGCGAGCCCGCGGCCGTCCTGCAGTTCTTCAAGGCCGGCGCCGCCGACAAGCCGGTCGCCTACACCACCACCGACCTGGACGGCAACTTCTCCCAGGTCCTCAGCGGCCGGGGCGTCTATACGCTTTTCTTCTCTGGCGTCGGCCGCCAGAGCCGCAACGTCGAGTTCACCCTCGACGGCCAGGAGTCCCTCGACCTGGGCGACATCCTGATCGAAGACGACATCGAAGCCCTCGAGAGTGCCTCCGTGGTGGCGCAGCGCCCGCTCGTGAAGATGGAAGTGGACCGCATGACCTACAACGTGGCCGACGACGTGGACTCCCAGACCCAGACGGTCCTGGAGATGCTCCGCAAGGTCCCGATGGTCACCGTGGACGCGCAGGACAACATCACCGTGAACGGCTCCTCCAGCTTCCAGGTCACCGTAGACGGCAAGCCCAGCCAGATGTTCTCCAGCAACCCCGCGCAGATCTTCAAGATGATGCCGGCCAGCTCCGTCAAGGACATCCAGGTGATCACGAACCCGGGCGTGCGCTATGACGCCGAGGGCGTGGGCGGCGTGCTCAACCTCGTGACCAACCGCGAGGCCACCGGCGGCCAGAGCGTCACCGACAGTTTCTACGGCACGGTCCGCGCGATGGGCAGCACCCGCGGCGGCGGTGGCGGCCTCTTCCTGAGCCAGCAGGCCGGCAAGTTTACCTGGAGCCTCAACGCCAACGGCATGTACATGAAGATGCCCGGCACCACCACCGACGTCACCCGCGAGCTCCTCGGCGCCGCCGCAGGGACCACCAAGACGCACAGCGAGTCCGCGATGACCATGCCGATGGGGATGGGCAACCTGAGCGCCAGCTACGAGATCGATGCGAACAACCTCCTCTCCGCCACCGTCGGCCTGATGCATATGGGCAGCACGATGGACGGCCTGACCTCCACTACGATCAGCGGCCTCGGCGGCCTGGGCCTCAGCTACGACGGAACCACCTTCACGAAGATGACCTCCAATGCCGTCACCGCCAGCCTGGACTACCAGCACCTCTGGGCGGACAACCCCGGCCGCAGCCTCGTCCTGTCCTACCAGTTCTCCGGCACCCCGGCCAAGACCTTGAGCGAGAACAAGTTCAACACCGGCCTCAGCGCCGCGCTGGACCTCACCAACCGCCGCACGGACGGCCTCCAGGGCTCCTGGGACCACACATTCCAGGCCGACTTCACCACCCCCCTCGGTGCCGCCGGCACCCTGAGCAGCGGCCTGAAGTTCATCAACCGCCACAACGGCTCCGACCAGCAGTTCTACCTCTGGAACGGTTCCGACTGGGCCTACAACGCCGCCGGCAGCCTGGACTACGACTTCTACAACCGCATCGGCGCCGTATATTCCGAATACAAGACCTCCTTCGGCCCCGTGTCCCTGATGGGCGGCCTCCGCTATGAGTACACCTGGCAGAACGTCACCTACTCCGCCGGCCAGGGCAACAACTTCAGCACGCGGTACGGCAGCCTGGTCCCCACTGCCAGCATCCAGCTGAACCTCGGCATGACGCAGAACATCGGCCTGTCCTACAACATGCGCATCAGCCGTCCGGGCATCAGCTACCTCAACCCTTACGTGGACATCTCCGACCCGACCGCCCGCAGCTACGGCAACAGCGACCTCGAGGTCGAGCGCGGCCACAATATCAGCCTCGTGTACAACCTCTACAGCCCCAAGTGGATCGTCAACCTGACCCTGCGCGAGCAGCTCGTCGCGAACGGCATCTCCTCATACAGCTTCTATGACGAGAACAAGCTCCTGAACACCACCTATGGCAACATCGTCCGCAACAGCACCACCGGCCTGAACGCCTTCATCAACTGGAACGCCAGCCCCACCACGCGTATCTTCCTGAACGGCGGACTGACCTATACCGACCTGCGCAGCGAGGTCCTCGCCCAGGCCAACAGCGGCTTCGGCTACAACGCGATGCTGGGCTTCCAGCAGACCCTGCCCGCCGACTTCCAGCTGAGCGCCAATGTGATCGCGATGGGCCGCAACTACTCCCTGCAGGGCTGGAGCACCGGCATGAGCATGGCGATGGTCGGCCTGACCAAGAGCTTCCTCGGCGACCGCCTCGGCATCAGCGTCAACTACACCCTGCCGCTTACCGGAGGCAAGGGCATGGAGATGCGCAGCTACTCCGCCGGCAAGGACTTCCGCTCCGAGAGCGTGAACGTGATCCCGATGCAGCAGCTCAACGTGAGCATCAGCTGGAGCTTCGGCAAGCAGGGCAACATCCGCGTGAAGAGCACCCGCAAGACCATCCAGAACGACGACATCATCAACACGGAGAGCACCACCGAGAGCCTGGGCAGCAGCATGATGGGAGGCGGTATGATGTAAAGGAATAATTGCTATCTTTGTAAAACTAACGTGTCCGAGATGAACCGACAACACAACCGTCTCATCCTCGACGTCGCGCAAGTCCTTGCCTGGGCCTGCGCGATGTTGCTGCCCGCCGCCGTTACCTGGCTGATCTCGGGCGACAGCAACCGGTTCGGGATGACTTTCTGGCCGTCCTTCTACATGATGCTCCCGATCTGCCTGGTGTACCTGGTCAACTACTTCCTGCTGGTACCCGGGATGCTGTTCCGCAAGCGGATCGTCTGGTTCATCGTCATCAACGTCCTGCTGCTGGCATTGCTCAACGCCCCGAGCCTGTTCCCCCGCGGGGAGATCCCCGAGCCGATCCGCGAGCATCTGCACCGGCGCGACATCCTCGCGTTCCGCATCCCGACGCTCATTACCGCCGCCTTCTTCCAGCTGGTGTTCATTTTCCTCGCCATCGGCGTGCGTTCCATCCAGCGCTCCAACGATATCCAGTACCAGTTGCAGGAAGAAAAGCGCAAGACGACCGAGGCCGAACTCACCTGGCTCAAGCACCAGCTCAACCCGCATTTCCTCTTCAATACCCTGAACAACATCTCCTCGCTCACGCAGATCGACCCCGACAAGGCGCAGGAGAGCATCGGCCAGCTCAGCGACACGCTGCGCTACGCCCTCTACGACACCGACACCGAGAAGGTGCCCCTGTCGGGCGAGGTGGCCTTCATGGACAATTACATCCGCCTGATGCAACTGCGCTGCAACGAGCTCACGGAGGTCACGACTTCCTGGGAGTTGCCGGCGGGCGACGTGAAGATCGCCCCCCTGCTGTTCATCTCCCCGATCGAAAACGCCTTCAAGCACGGTGTGAACGCGCGGATGGCCTCGTTCGTGCACATCGGCCTGAAGCCGGAGGCGCAGGATCTCGTGTTCCGCTGCGAGAACTCCGTCTTCGAGAAGAGCGGCGAGGACCACATCGGCTCCGGCATCGGCGTGGAGAACCTCCGGCGCCGCCTGGAGTTGATCTATCCGGGGGCCTATACGTATGAACAAAGCGAGGAGGACGGCGTCTATTCCGTCCGGATCGCCCTGAAAAACCTGTTGGGATGAAAGCGCTGCGCTGCATGGTCGTCGATGACGAGCCACTGGCCGTCAAGATGTTGGAAAACTTCATTTCCAAGACTTCCTTCCTCTCCCTGGAGGCATCCTTCACCGACCCCGTGGCCGCGCTGCAGGCCATCCGCAGCCGGCAGCCGCAGCTGGTGTTCCTGGACATCCAGATGCCCGACCTGAACGGCATGGAACTGTCCCGGATGGTCCCGGAGGGCACGCGCATCATCTTCACCACCGCCTTCAAGGATTACGCTTTCGACAGCTACGAGGTGTCCGCGCTGGACTTCCTGCTCAAGCCCATCCGTTACCAGAAGTTCCTGGAAGCGGCCGAGAAGGCGCGCCGCTGGTTCGAGCTCCTGGAGAGCGTGGAGTCGGCGGCCGAGCAGCCGGCCGGATCGGCTTCCGCGCAGCAGGATTCCATCTTCGTCAAGAGCGAAGGGCAGTTGCGCAAGGTGGCCTTCTCCGACATCCGCTACGTGGAAGGGATGAAGGACTACGTGCTGCTGCACCTCTGCTCGGAGAAGCGGCCCCTGGTCACGCACATCACGATGAAGGCCGTGGAGGACCTGCTGCCCGCCGGCGTGTTCATGCGCGTGCACCGCTCCTACATCGTCGCCCTGGACAAGATCGAGTCCATCGGCGGCTCCTACGACATCTCCATCGGCGACACCCTCATCCACGTCTCCGACGCGTACAAGCCCGCCTTCGAGCAGTACCTGTCACAGCGGATGCTGCGATAGCCGCTTCGCCAGCCGCCGGGTGGCTTTCCGCCCGGCCCCACGCCCGTCATCCAATTATCTCGTAATATGAAAAGACTGACCTTCCTGGCCCTGACGGCGATGATCGCCGTCCTGTTTGCCGTTTCCTGCAGCCCGGTCTCCATCCCGGCCACCTTCCGCATCTTCGTGAACGAAGTCGAAGCCCGCTGCCCCAACTACACCGCCGAGGACTGGGCGGAAGCGAACGCCACCTGCGACCGCCTCACGGCCGAATTCAAGAAGAAGAAAATCACCCTGTCCCGCTCGGAAGTCCGGGAAGTGGAGGAATACCTGGCACGATTCCGCGAACTTGAGGCGAATACGCCCGTGCTGAGCGAAAGACCGCCGGTCGAAGAGGTCGAGGTGGATGTCCAGGGCATCGAGGACTTCCTGAAAGGCGACCGGTAGTCCGTCCGGGAAGGGCGGTTTGCTTTTCCCGGGGGAATTCCGTATTTTTGTCGATTATGCGTATGCATGCGCGCGAATATGCAGGAAAGCGAAGCGAAAATACGGATTGAGCAGCTCCGGGAGGTACTCCGGGAGAACAGCCGGCGTTACTACGTGGACAACGCGCCCACGATGTCGGACTATGAGTTCGACACCCTGATGCACGAGCTGGAGCGCCTGGAAGCGGAATTCCCGCAATTCGACAGTCCGGACTCCCCCACCCGCCGGGTCGGCTCCGACCTGGACGCCCCCGTCGGCCCCAACGCCGAGCGGGACGCCCGCCAGGGCTTCATCCAGCGTCCCCACCGCTATCCGATGCTTTCGCTGGGCAACACCTACTCCATCGCGGAAATCGAAGAATTCGCCGCCAGGGCCGACAAGGCGCTCGACGGCACTCCGTTCAGCTACAGCTGCGAACTGAAATTCGACGGCACCGCCATCTGCCTGACCTACCGCGACGGCCGCCTGGTCCAGGCGCTCACCCGCGGCGACGGCATCCAGGGCGACGACGTCACCGGGAACGTGCGGCGCATCGCCAACATTCCCCAGCGGCTCCACGGCGACTATCCCGCCGAGTTCGAGATCCGCGGCGAGATCCTGATGCCCTACGAGGCCTTCGACGCCCTCAACCGGGAGCGCGAGGCCCAGGAAGAGGCGCCCTTCGCGAACCCCCGCAACGCCGCCTCCGGTTCGCTCAAACTCATCGACCCCGAAGAAGTGGCGCACCGCGGCCTGTGGTGCACGCTGTACCACATCCCCGCCGAATCCGCGACCTTCGAGTCCCACAGCCAGGCGCTCGACGCCGCCGCGAGCTGGGGCCTGCCCGTGTCGGAAGACCGGCGCATCTGCCACGGCATCGACGAAATCAAGGCCTACATCGACCACTGGGACGGCGCACGCAAGTTCCTCCCTTACGCCACGGACGGCATCGTGATCAAGATCAACGAGCTCGCCTGCCAGCGCGCACTGGGATATACCGCAAAGTCGCCGCGCTGGGCCGTCGCCTACAAGTTCAAGGCCGAGCAGGCCTGCACCGAACTGCTCAGCATTGACTACCAGGTGGGCCGCACCGGCGCCGTCACCCCCGTGGCGAACCTCGCCCCCGTGCAGCTCAGCGGCACGCTCGTCAAGCGCGCCACCCTCAACAACGCCGACCAGATGGCCCTGCTGGACATCCGCGTGGGCGACTGGGTGTTCGTGGAGAAAGGCGGCGAGATCATCCCGAAAATCACCGGCATCGACCCCGCGCACCGCAGCGCCGGCGCCCTGCCTCCGGCTTTCCCGGAGCGCTGCCCCGACTGCGGCACGCCCCTGGTGAAACCCGAGGCGGAGGCGCGGTGGTTCTGCCCGAACCAGGACGGTTGCCCGATGCAGATCAAGGGGCGCCTGCTGCACTTCGTCAGCCGCAAGGCGATGGACATCCTGGCCGGCGAGGCCACCGTGGAGCAGTTCTACGATGCCGGGCTCGCCCGCACCCCCGCCGACCTGTACGACATCTCCAAATACCAGCTTCTCAGCCTCGAAGGCTGGCAGGAGCGCTCCGCGCAGCGCTTCCTGGACAGCCTCGAAGCCTCGAAGCAGGTCCCCTTCGAGCGCGTGCTCTTCGCCCTGGGCATCCGCTATGTGGGCGAGACGACGGCCAAGGGGCTCGCCCGCCATTTCGGCGACATCGACGCCCTGGCCGCGGCCACGAAAGAACAGCTCCTGGAAGTGGAGGACGTGGGCGAGGTCATCGCCGGCAGCGTCTTCGACTTCCTGCACAAGGAGGAGCACCTGGAAATGATCGCCCGGCTGCGCGCCCAAGGGCTCCGTTTCGACGGCGCCGGGAAGGGCGCGGCCCTGTCCGACGTCCTTGCGGGCAAGACCGTCGTCATCTCCGGGAATTTCAGCATCAGCCGCGAGCGGATGAAGGAACTGATCGCCGCCCACGGCGGCAAGGCCGGCTCGTCCGTGAGCGCCAGGACGGCGTACCTGCTGGCGGGCTCCAAGCCGGGGCCGGAGAAACTGAAGCAGTGTGCGAAGCTGGGCATCCCCGTCATTTCGGAGGAGGAGTTCCGCGCGATGCTGCCGGAAGATATCGCAACGGCGGGCAGCGGGTTGCCCCCGGAGGGTGTTTCCGCAGCGGAGCGAGGACGAATTCCTTCACCCTCCGGGGACAAGCCCGCTGACGCCGACACGGAGAAGAACGGACAAAACGTTGAAGAACTGACTTTGTTTTAGATAAGATGAAGATAGCCAGCAAGATAACCGACCTCTTCACGGACAGGATCTGGACCCTCGACACCGGCGGGTCCGGCCGTGTCTATGCCGAACTGGTCCGGATTGTCAAGCTGATCCGCATCACCTTCAAGACCTTCATGGAGAACCGGATGGGCTTCCAGTGCGTGTCGCTGAGCTACTTCATCACCCTGGCCCTGGTACCGTTCATCGCCTTCGCCTTCGCCGTCACCGGTGGCCTGGGACTGGACGGCAAGATCACCGAGATGCTCCGGGCCGCCATCCCCACCCATCCCGAAATCGCCGACATGCTGTCCGAACGGGCGAGCGTCATCCTCGATTCCGCGCTGGGCGGCGGGCTCGGGACCGTCTCCGCCCTGTTCTTCCTCTGGGCCATCCTGTGGATGATGTTCCAGGTGGAGCGCGTGTTCAACAACGTCTGGGGCATCCTCAAGATCCCCCGCAAGATCTACAAGCGCTTCGGCTTCTACCTGCTGGTGCTGCTGCTCTCCCCCTTCTTCGTCATCATCTTCGGTTCGAGCGTGGTGTATGCGACCAACCTGCCCAACCTGTTCGGCCTGGACCTCAAGGAAGTGCGCTTCCTGTTCAAGCTGATCGGCTACGTCGTCTTCTACCTCATCCTGGTGGGCACCCTGTCGGTGATGTACAAGTACATCCCCGCCGTGAAGGTGGAATACCGCTACGCCTTCCGCTCGGCGCTGATCGCCGGCGTGATCTTCATGCTTTTCCAGTACCTCTACCTGCATACGCAGATGTTCATGGGGCGGCTCAACCAGGCCTACGGGATCCTCGCCGCCATTCCGCTCTTCCTGATCTGGCTGAACTTCAGTTGGCAGATCATCATCTACGGCGCGCAGCTGACCTACAGTTTCCAGAATGTCGACCAATACAATGTCTCCGAGTGGGACGCCGAAAGCAAGTCATGAGTTTTTCCCAGTTCACCCCCGATGATTACCGCCTGATCGGCGAGGAGTTCTCCTCGCTGATGGAGGTCGCGGCCAAGCGCTGCAAGGACGCTTCGGAGGTGGAGACCGTCCGGAAAGCCTTCAATTTTGCGAACCAGGCCCACAAGAACGTCCGCCGCCGCTCCGGCGAACCCTATATCCTGCATCCGCTCGCCGTGGCGAAGATCGTCGTGACCGAGATCGGCCTGGGCTGCAAGTCCATCTGCGCCGCCCTCCTGCACGACGTGGTGGAAGACACCGGCTACACGGTGGAAGACATCCAGAACCTCTTCGGGGACAAGATCGCCTCCCTGGTGGACGGGCTCACGAAGATCAAGACCGTGCTGGACAACGAGGACCGCAAGGGCGGCGTGGCCAGCACCGAAAGCCTCCAGGCGGAGAATTTCAAGCGCATCCTGCTCACCCTGGGCGACGATGTCCGGGTGGTGCTGATCAAGCTGGCGGACCGCCTGCACAACTGCCGCACCATCGAGTATATGCCCGAGCACAAGCGGGACAAGATCCTCTCCGAGACGATGTTCATCTTCATCCCGCTCGCCCACCGGCTCGGCCTGTACAGCGTGAAGTCCGAGATGGAGAACATCTGGCTCCGCTACAAGGAACCCGAGGACTACCGCCGGATTTCCGACCGCATCAAGGGCAACATCGCGAACCGGGACAAGGACATCGACACCTTCATCGCCCCCATCGAGGAGGCCCTCCGCCAGGCGGGCTACCGCTTCACCATCAAGAAGCGCATCAAGACCCCCTACTCCATCTGGTTCAAGATGCGCACGAAACAGGTGCCCTTCGAGCAGATCTACGACCTGTACGCCGTC
>Ga0247608_10005010_pt1 | contig 14541 bp, 13 predicted proteins | sample 176DNAGHGlowgp2_FD_193490 | JGI IMG/M metagenome (GOLD analysis project Ga0247608, IMG submission 193490) | Sheep rumen microbial communities from Palmerston North, Manawatu-Wanganui, New Zealand - 1766 DNA GHGlow gp2 | ecosystem: Host-associated > Mammals > Digestive system > Stomach > Rumen ...
TTTCGGATACAAATATACCGATTTTGCCCCGGACGCCAATGCCTTCCAGAAAGAAGCGGAAAAGCGGATCCGTGAGTTGCACATGTACGATGTATTGCGGGCGGACCGCTGTATTTCCTTCAATTCACTGGAGGCCAGGGTTCCTTTCGGCGATCTCAAATTTGTCCGCTACGCCATGGCGATTGATCCGATCCTCAAAATGAACCACCATAACATGGGCAAGTATCTGCTCAGAAAAGCATTTGAAGACGATCATATTCTTCCGGATGAAATCTTATGGCGCCAGAAGGCAGCTTTCTCGGACGCTGTCGGCCATTCCATGGTCGATGACATCAAACAATACGCAGAGACTCTGTATACCGATGAAGAATTCAGAGAGAAGGCCGCTTCCTATACATACTGCGCACCATTTACAAAAGAAAGCCTTCTTTACCGTGAATTGTTTGAAAAATACTATCCGGACAAAGCAAAAATGATCGCTGATTTCTGGATGCCGAACAAAGAATGGCAGGGCTGCAATGTCAATGACCCCAGCGCCAGAGTGCTTTCCAACTACGGTGCCAGCGGAATCTGAAAGGGGGAGAAAAGGATGAAAATCACAAAAATGCAGGGGCTTGGCAATGATTACCTCTATTTCCATGAAGAGGTACCCGCCAATGTTTCTGATCTGAGCATTCTTCTTTCCGACCGCCATTACGGCGTCGGCTCTGACGGCTTGATCTACATTACAGAATCAGTTAAAGCTGATTTCGGCATGCGCATCTTCAATGCCGACGGTTCCGAGGCACTCATGTGCGGCAACGGCATCCGCTGCGTCGGCAAATACATCTATGAAAAAGGCCTGAGTGACAAAACGGATCTTCTGATCGAAACCCGCTCGGGTATCCGCCGTCTGCATCTTCATGTTCATGACGGAAAAGTCACTTCTGTTTCCGTCAATATGGGCGCTGTCACAGTCAGTCCGGCAGAGACCGTTGAAATCGGCGGGCAGACCTGCACCCTGTATCCGGTCAGTACCGGAAATCCCCACGCCGTGATCTTTACTGATGAAGAAGGTCTTTCACTGCCGGAGAAGATCGGTTCCCTCATTGAGCACCATCCGTTATTTCCGGGCGGCGTCAACTGTGAATTTGTGAATGTCCGCAATGACGGCACACTGCGCATGCGGGTATGGGAAAGAGGCAGCGGGGTGACCATGGCCTGCGGCACCGGTGCTACAGCCAGTGCGGCTGCTGCTATCTTTACCGGCGCAGTTAATGGAAAGAGGACTGTCATTGTTGAACTGGATGGCGGCATCCTGGAATTTACAAAAGAAGAAAACGGGATGTTCTGGATGAAAGGACCTGCTGAATTTGTGTTTGAAGCAGAAATTGAAGGGGTGAGACAGAAATGATCAGTATGAATCTTAACTACTTGAAGGTAAAGGAGTCGTATCTTTTCGCAGACATCCGCAAACGGGTTGAGGAATGGCAGAAAGAAAATCCGGGAAAGAAAGTTCTGCGCCTGGGTATCGGTGATGTGAGTCAGCCATTGACGCCTTCTGTGATCAAGGCGCTTCATGAAGCGGTTGAGGAGCAGTCACACGCCGAAACCTTTCACGGCTACATGCCCGAATGCGGCGATCCGGTTTTGAGAAAAGCAATCGCGGATTGGTATCGGAAGAGAAATATTCCGGTGGACCCGGAAGAAGTCTTTATCTCAAGCGGCGCCAGTGATGAACTGGGCGATCTTCTCCATCTGTTTGAGTGCAGCCTGCCGGCGATGATTCCCGAACCTGCCTATCCGGCTTATGCCGATGCCAATCTCATGGATGGCAGAAAAATCATCTTTCTCGGCACAGACATTGAAAACGGCTTTCAGCCGCTTGTGCCTGAAGAGGATCTGACAGCTTTGATTTATCTTTGCTCGCCGGACAATCCCACCGGCGCCGTGTGCACAAAAGAGTGCCTTGAGAAATGGATTGCCTACGCCATCAGAACAAAATCGGTCATTCTTTTTGATGCCGCTTATGAATCATTCGTCTATGAAGACAATATTCCCCGCAGCATTTATGAACTCGAAGGCGCTCAGGAATGCGCGATCGAAATCAGTTCCCTGTCCAAAACCGCCGGTTTCACCGGAACCAGATGCGGCTACACCGTAATCCCGATGGATCTGCAGCGGGACGGGCTTTCGCTCAACGCGATGTGGGTGCGCAACCGCACAACCCGTACCAACGGGGTTTCGTACATTCTCCAAAAAGGCGCGCTGGCCGTGTTCAGCGAAGAAGGGCAGAAGGAAGTCAGTCAGCTTCATGAAGTCTACCGCAGAAATGCGCAGACATTTATGCAGGCACTGGATGAAGCAGGTCTTTCCTATGCCGGCGGGAAAAACTCGCCTTATATCTGGATGAAATGTCCTTGCGGCTCAGGCAGCTGGGAAACCTTTGATAGCCTGCTGAAACAGGCACAGATCGTTGCGACGCCCGGCGCCGGCTTCGGTGAAAGCGGGGAAGGCTGGATCCGCTTCTCCATGTTCGCTAAGGAAGAGGATGTCAAAGAAGCGGGCAGAAGAATCATCAGGTTAAGACATGAAAAATATTTCTGAAAAAGATTATTGACAGTTTACATAAGGATATTTATCATAAACACTGTTAGAGCAAAGGTGCCCGACAGCGGGTTTCCTTTGCTCTTTTGTTTTTCAAATCAAGGAGGAAGAAGAGTATGAGCTACACAAAAGAAGACATCATCAGAATGGTGGAAGAAGGCGATGTGGAATTTATCCGCATGCAGTTCACCGACATTTTCGGCCGGCTGAAAAACGTCGCGATCACCGCTTCTCAGATCAATAAGGCCGTCAACAACGAAATCATGATCGACGGCAGCTCCATTGAAGGCTTTGTCAGAATCAATGAATCCGACATGTACCTGCATCCCGATCTCGACTCTTACGCCGTGCTTCCCTGGAGACCTTCCCAGGCCCGCGTCGCCAGACTGATCTGTGATGTTTACAACCCGGACGGAACACCGTTTGCCGGCGATCCCCGCAGCACCCTGAAAAAGGAGCTCGCCAAGGCGGCGGAAAAGGGATATTCCTTCAATGTTGGTCCGGAATGTGAATTCTTCCTGTTCGAGACAGATGAAAACGGACAGCCGACCACAAAGACAAGCGATGACGCCGGCTATTTCGATCTCGACCCGCTTGATCACGGTGGATCCACCAGACGTGAAATCTGCCTCATGCTTGAAAAGATGGGATATGAAGTGGAAGCCAGCCATCACGAAGTGGCCCGCGGCCAGCATGAAATCGACTTCAAATATGGTGACGCTTTAAGAACAGCCGACAATGTCATGACATTCAAGCTGGCGGTCAAGACAATCGCCCAGAAGAACGGCCTGCATGCGACCTTCATGCCCAAGCCGATCTACGGAATCAACGGCAGCGGCATGCACACAAACATGTCACTCTTCAAAGACGGAATCAACATCTTCGCCGATCCCTCAGACAAAAGAGGCCTTTCGAAAGAAGCCTACGCCTTTATTGCCGGCATTCTCGAACATATCCGTTCCATGAGCGCCGTTACCAACCCGCTGGTCAACAGCTACAAGCGCCTGGTCCCCGGCTATGAAGCGCCGTGCTATATCTCCTGGTCCGCTTCCAACCGTTCCGCTCTGATCCGTATTCCGGCAGCACGCGGGCAGGCGACAAGAGTCGAGCTGAGATGCCCGGATCCTTCCTGCAACCCGTATCTGGAACTGGCAGTCTGTCTGGCCGCCGGCCTCGATGGCATTGAGCGTGGTCTGACACCAGCGGAAGAAATCCTTGAAAACATCTTCATTATGGACGAAGCAGAAAGAAAGGAAAGAGGCATTGAAAGCCTGCCGGCCAACCTGAAAGAAGCGGTTGATCTCATGCTGGAGGATAAGGTTGTCTGCGATACGCTTGGCTCTCATATCACAAGCCAGTACAGCGCCGGCAAGTATGCCGAGTGGGACGCTTACCGCACATCGGTTTCCGAATGGGAAATCAATGAATATCTCATGATGTACTGAGAACAATTATGACAAAATTCGCAGTCGCGTTTCATGACACGGATACTGCCGCGAGAATCGCCTCGCTTCTGCGGGAAAGCGGCTATGATGTGATCCGCACATGTTCATCCGCGGATGAAGTAAGACGCACATTCCGTCTGATCCAGGACGGTATCCTCATCGCCGGCGTCAGGCTGAAAAACAGATCGCTCGATGAAGTGGCAGTCGACCTGAATGAACATGTGGAAATTCTCTGTCTGTGCCGGCCGGATCAGTTCAGCCAGATCATTTCGGAAAAGATCTTCCGCCAGGCAATGCCTGTCAGTAAATCTGTCCTGATCGCCTGGGCTGACATGCTGGAACAGCTGCACTATCAAAGAATGCCTCGCAGACCGCAGTCTGACAGGCAGATGATTTCGAAAGCCAAAGAACTCATCATGGAACAGAAAAAGATGGATGAAACGGAAGCACACCGCTATCTGCAGCGTCTCAGCATGAACCTCGGATTGCCGATGGCAAAAGTGGCAGAGAAAATGATCAAAGAAGATTCACAAAAATAAACAGACGAATGACCGGGGTCTCAAGACCCCGGCATTGCGATTTTCAATGGTGAAAAGCGACAGGAGAAGTATGACTATGAGAATAAGTGAAACAAGAGACCGCGACGCGTGCGGGATCGGCGCGGTTGTCAATATCGACGGTCATCGCACCCATGAAGCGGTCAATGATGCTTTGAAAATTGTAGAGCACCTGGGCCACAGGGCCGGCAAAGACGCCAGCGGCGAGGTCGGCGATGGCGTCGGGATTCTTCTGCAGATCTCTGACCGTTTTTTTCAGAAGGCGGCTCATGAAGAAGGAATTGAACTGCCTGATGAAGGGGAGTACGGCGTCGGCATGTTCTTTTTTCAGGGCACCCAGGTTTCCCGGGTGATTTCCAGCCGGATGTTCGGCGTCATCGCCGAAAAGTACGGGATGAAGGTCCTCGGCTGGCGCGATGTGCCGGTCAGAAGTGACATCCTGGGAAAAAAGGCGCTCGACAGTATGCCAGCCATCCGTCAGGTTTTCCTGGCAAAGCCGGCGGACTGTGAAAAAGGGCTTGCCTTTGACCGGCTTCTTTATGTGGCAAGAAGAGAATTCGAACAGGGCAATGACAGCACCTATATTGTTTCCCTCTCTTCCCGCACGATCGTTTATAAAGGCATGTTCCTTGTCTCGCAGCTGCGGCTGTTTTACAAAGACCTGCAGTCCGAAGATTTTGAAACAGCGATCGCGGTTGTCCATTCCCGCTTTTCCACCAATACCAATCCCAGCTGGAATCGGGCCCATCCGTACCGGATGATCGCCCATAACGGCGAAATCAATACCATTTCCGGCAACCATGACAGGATGCTGGCACGGGAGGAAACCATGCATTCCGCCCTAAGTGAGCCATACATTGACAGGATTTATCCGGTCATCAGTGATGACGGATCAGACTCCGCCATGGTCGACAACACTCTGGAATTCATGTATATGAGCGGCATTGATCTGCCGCTGGCTTTAATGATCATGATTCCTGAGCCGTGGCGAAACAACAATTTGATCTCCCGGGACAAAAAGGATTTTTATCATTATTACGCGACCATGATGGAACCCTGGGACGGTCCGGCAGCGGTGATCTTCACCGACGGGGAGAGACTGGGTGCCTGTCTCGACAGAAACGGCCTGCGTCCGGCCAGATACTATGTCACAGATGATCAGCGACTCATTCTCTCTTCGGAAGTCGGCGTCCTGGATTTTGAAGAAGAGCATATCGTGAAAAAATCACGGCTGATGCCGGGCAGGATCCTTCTGGCCGATACAGTGAATAAAAGGATCATTGAAGACGAAGAATGCAAGAACACCTATATCCATGCCAACCCATATGGCGAATGGCTGAATCTTCATCTGAAACGGCTTGCCGATCTGCCGATTCCCAATCACCGTCTTCCTTCCCATGATCAGAAGATGCGTGACAAACTCTACAAGGTCTTCGGCTATTCCTATGAGGATGTGATGGATGTCATTTATCACATGGCGAACAACGGCGTTGAGCCGACCGCATCGATGGGCCATGATACGCCGCTGGCGATGTATTCACATTCCCATGTGAAACTATCGGATTATTTTTATCAGCGCTTTGCCCAGGTGACCAATCCGCCGATTGATTCCATCCGTGAAAAGATCGTAACGGATACCGCCGTCTATCTGGGCTCGGAAGGAAATCTTCTCGAAGAAAAAAGCACCAACTGTGCGGTTCTTGAAATCAGCAACCCGATCCTGACCGGAACCGACATGATGAAGATCAAGGCGCTGAACCAGCCGAATCTGAAGTGTGCCGTGATCAGTATGCTGTACTATCCCAACACCTCGCTTGAAAAAGCGGTGGAACAGCTTTGTTTCAGCTGCGACAGAGCCTATACAGCCGGCGCCAATATCCTTGTTTTAAGCGATCGCGGGATCGATGAAAACCATCTGCCCATTCCGTGCCTGCTGGCGGTTTCCGCCGTGGAGCAGCACATGGTGCGTACAAAAAAGTGCACTAGGGTTTCCCTGATTGCCGAAAGCGGCGAACCATGCACGATTCATGAATGCGCCGCGCTGCTTGGCTTCGGGGCCCGTGCGGTTCATCCGTACCTTGCCCAGGAATGCATTGTCGAGCTGATTGATCTCGGCATTCTGGACAAGGATTACCATACGGCGATTGATGATTACAACAGTGCCATCCGCGACGGGATTGTCAAGATCGCCGCCAAGATGGGTGTCTCCACGATTCAGTCCTACCAGTCCGCAAGAATCTTTGAATCCCTCGGACTTTCAGACGAAGTGATTGACAGATACTTTTGCGGCACGGTTTCCGACGGCGGCCCGATCACCATCAAAGACATTGAAGAGGACATCCAATACCGTCACTCACATGCCTTTGACCCGCTGGGATTAAAGACCGACACCACCCTCGACAGCATCGGCAGCCATGGCCTGCGCTCCAATCATGCCGCTGAAAGCCATCTCTATTCGCCGGAAGTGATTGTCGCTTTGCAGAAAGCGTGCAGAAGCGGCAGCTACGAAGATTTTAAACACTATACTGAGCTTCTGTATGCGATGAAGCCGCACCATCTGCGCGATACCTGTTCTTTCGCAAAAGATCAGACGCCTGTCCCGTTGGAAGAAGTTGAAGCGGCAGAAGAGATCGTGAAGCGCTTCAATACCGGCGCGATGTCGTTCGGCTCTATTTCAAAGGAAGCCCATGAAACCATGGCGGAAGCCATGAACCGCCTCGGAGCCCGTTCCAACACAGGTGAAGGCGGCGAAGATCCCGCCCGTTTCAATACAATCCGCAACTCCGCCGTTAAACAGGTCGCTTCCGGCCGCTTTGGCGTCAATCTGGAATATCTTGACAGCGCAAAGGAAATCCAGATCAAAATGGCCCAGGGCGCAAAACCCGGAGAAGGCGGCCATCTGCCTGCCAACAAGGTATATCCATGGGTGGCTGCCACCCGCTGTTCAACGCCCGGCGTGGCCCTGATTTCCCCGCCGCCGCATCATGACATCTATTCGATCGAGGATCTTGCTCAGCTGATTTATGACTTGAAAAATGCGAACCGGGACGCCCGGATTTCCGTCAAGCTGGTCAGCGAGAAGGGAGTGGGCACCATCGCCTGCGGCGTTGCCAAGGCCGGTGCCGGCGTCATTCTGATTTCATCTAATGACGGCGGCACAGGCGCCGCTCCGTTCAGCTCGATTCATCATGCCGGTCTGCCATGGGAACTGGGTGTGATTGAAGCCCACCGTGCTTTGACCGCCAGCAATCTGCGTGAGCGCGTGATTCTGCAGACAGACGGCAAACTCATGAGCGGCCGTGACGTGGTGATCGCAGCAATGCTGGGAGCGGAGGAATTCGGCTTTGCCAGCGGACCGCTTGTCTCACTGGGCTGTATGATGATGAGGGTCTGCTCAAAAGACACCTGCCCGTTTGGCATCGCGACCCAGAATGAAACGCTGCGTGCCCGCTTCAGGGGAAAACCGGAACATGTCATGAACTATATGCTTATGATCGCAGAAGAAGTCCGCCATATCATGGCATCTCTTGGAATCAGGACAATGGATGAACTGATCGGAAGAAGCGATCTCCTGGTGACACAGTCTGATCTGCCGTATGCTTCTGTTTTAAAGGAAAGCCTGCCGGTTCATTATGAAAAGGGTCATGAGTTTGACTTCTCACTTGAAAAAACAGTTGACATGCGTGCATTGATTCCATGGTACAGGACATGTCTGAAAACAAAGAAGAAACGGCGCATCGGCATAGAGCTCAACGCGTCCGACCGCACCGTCGGAACACTGCTGGGATCAGAGATCATCCGGACCCGCAGAGAAAAGGAGGCGGACGATACCTGGACAGTGGAATGCACCGGCTCAGCCGGACAGTCCTTCGGTGCCTTTATTCCGAAAGGCCTGACACTCAGACTTCATGGCGACGCCAACGATTACGTCGGCAAGGGCCTCAGCGGGGGAAAGATTGTGATTGTGCCGAAAAAGGAAGCAGCCTTTGTCTGGGATCAGAATATCATCACCGGCAATGTCGCTTTGTATGGCGCGACATCGGGAACCGCTTATTTCGCCGGAATTGCCGGTGAGCGTTTCTGTGTGCGCAACAGCGGCGCCAGGGCTGTGTGCGAAGGGTGCGGCGACCATGGGCTTGAATATATGACCGGAGGGATCGCGGTCATCCTCGGAGAAACCGGCAAGAACTTCGCAGCCGGCATGAGCGGCGGTGTTGCGTATGTGCTCGATGAAAATCACGTCCTGTACCGCCAGATCAGCTCAGGTTCCCTGGTTTTAAAAGAAGTCAGTGACAAATACGATATCCACCAGCTCAGGGAAATCCTGGAAGACTATTACCGGGAAACCGGATCGCAGAGAGCGAAGATGATTCTCGACAATGAAGAGGAATGGCTGCCGCACTTCAAGAAAATCATCGCAGCGCCGTACCAGGCGATTGTTGAGAGAATCTCTTATTACGAAGAACAGGGCATCAGCCGGCAGAACGCCGAAATGGCGGCGTTCAGTGAACTGACGCAGGTGCATGGAGGTGTGTAATGGGAAAACCGGACGGATTCCTTCTCTTTTCAAGAAGAGAAGACAGTGAGCGCGCATGCGCTGAAAGAATCAATGATTATGAAGAAATCCGCCTTTGTTCAAAAACAGAAGAAAGACGGAAACAGGCGTCACGCTGTATGAACTGCGGCGTTCCTTTCTGTCAGTCGGCCATCCGCCTCTCTGGGATGGTTACCGGCTGTCCGCTTCATAATCTGATTCCGGAATGGAATGATCAGATTTACCGCGGCAATGATGAACACGCTTTAAGAAGATTGCTTAAAACCAACCCGTTTCCGGAATTCACCGGCAGGGTATGTCCGGCTTTATGTGAAAAGGCATGTATCAACGGATACGATGGCGAACCGGTCACAGTCCGCGATAATGAGCGCTTTCTTTCTGATACCGGCTTTGCCCGTAACCTGATCCAGGCGGAAGAAATCCCTGTACGAACAGCGAAGAAGGCGGCGGTCATCGGAAGCGGCCCGGCCGGTCTTGCCGCGGCATACCGTCTGAACCGGAGAGGCCATCATGTAACAGTCTATGAAAGAAGTGAGAAGCCCGGCGGCCTGCTCATGTATGGAATTCCAAACATGAAACTTGACAAGAAAGTCGTAGAGCGCCGTACCGCTTTGATGGCTGAAGAAGGGATTCAGTTCATCACAGGTGTTTCAGCCGGAAAGGACATTTCCCTTTCACAGCTCAAAGAAGAATATGACGCCGTGATTCTTGCCTGCGGCGCCTCACAGGCAAGAGTGCCTGACATTGAAGGCATTGAAAATACAAAGGGCGTGATGAAGGCGGTTGAATATCTCTCTGAAACCACCAGAAGCCTTCCGGATCTTCCGGAAATCAGCGCGGCCGGCAGAAATGTGGTGATACTCGGCGGCGGGGATACCGGAAATGACTGTCTTGCGACAGCGATCCGCCAGAAGTGCGCGTCCGTTCTGCAGATTGAAATGATGCCCTCTCCTCCGGAGGAACGAAGAGAAGACAATCCCTGGCCTGAGTGGCCGAAAGTGCTGAAAACCGATTACGGCCAGGAAGAAGCGGTTTATTTATATGGAAATGATCCCCGGATCTGGTCCACGACAGTGACAGAGCTGATTACAGAGAATGGCGTACTGAAGGCGGTTGAAACCGCGATAATCCGCTTTGAAGAAGGCCGGCCGCTCATCAGTGAGGAAAGAGATATCCTGCCATGCGATCTGCTGATCATCGCAGCCGGATTTACCGGATGCGAAACAGAACTGCCGCTTTCGGCAGGAATTGAGCTGAGCAAGCGCAATACAGTCGCCACGAAAGAAAACTGCTATGCCTCAAATATCAGCGGGATCTTCAGCTGCGGCGACATGCATAGAGGCGCTTCTCTGGTTGTCTGGGCCATTCGCGAAGGACTGGAATGCGCCAGGGAAGTGGATGAATGGCTGATGGGCTATACCAATCTGATCTGAAAGAAAGGATCCTGCAATGAGTATTCATGAAGAATGCGGCGTTTTCGGCGTCTTTGCAAAACAGCCCGGAGATGTCAGCCGGATTGTCTGCGCCGGTCTGTATGCTTTGCAGCACAGGGGCCAGGAAGGGTGCGGAATTGTTGTCAATGATGATGGTGTGTTTGTCTCGCATAAAGCGCCGGGACTTGTTTCAGAAGTCTTCAATGAACAGGCTTTGAACGCGTTTCCCACCGGCCGTATGGCAGTCGGCCATACCCGCTACGCGACAACCGGCGGGAATGGTATGGCCAATGTGCAGCCGCTTCTTGTCAATCACCAGAAGGGAAGAATGGCCCTTGCCCATAACGGCAACCTCGCCAACGCAGCGGGATTGCGCGATCGGCTGGAGCTCTCCGGGGCCATCTTCCATACTACCAGCGATACAGAAACAATCGCCTATCTCATTACCGGCCGAAGACTCAAAACATCCAGCATTGAAGATGCCCTGAGCGCCGCCATGGACGAATTTGAAGGCGCCTATTCACTGGTGCTGATGTCCCCGCGCAAGCTGATCGCGGCCAGAGACCCTTATGGCTTCAGACCGCTCTGCTATGGGAAAAGGGAAGACGGAACATATCTTGTCGCTTCTGAAAGCTGTGCCATAACAGCTGCCTCAGGCACATTGATCCGCGATGTTATGCCCGGTGAAATCATCATCTTTACAGACCATGGAATCGTTTCCCGTACAGAGCACTGCTATCAGACAGAGCGCAGATTCTGCATTTTCGAATATATCTACTTTGCCAGACCTGATTCAGTGATTGACGGTATATCCGTCCATGAATCACGTTTAAAGGCAGGCGAAATTCTCGCACATGTCCATCCAGTCAAAGCTGATCTTGTGGCGGGCGTGCCGGATTCGGGAATCGACGCGGCGGTCGGCTACAGCCGGGCATCCGGTATTCCGTATGAAAACATCCTGATTAAAAACAAATACATCGGCCGTACATTCATCGCCGCAGATCATCGTGATGACCAGGTGAGGATCAAACTTTCGGTCATTGAGTCTTCCGTCAAAGACAAAAAAGTGGTGCTGATTGACGATTCCATCGTCCGCGGCACCACATGCAAACGAATTGTATCCCTTCTGAAGGAGGCCGGCGCAAAGGAGGTCCATATGCGTATATGTGCACCGCCGTTTCTTTTTCCCTGTTATTACGGAACGGATATTGATTCCAGTGAGAACCTGATCGCCGCCCATAATACTGTTGAGGAAACTGCCCGCCTGATCGGTGCGGATTCACTCGGCTATCTGCCTCTTCAAAGTCTGAAAGAACTGACGCTTCATTCTTACTGCAGCGCCTGCTTTGCGGGAAACTATCCGACGGAAGTTCCTGATGATTCAGGAAAAAACCGTTTTGAAAGAAAGCTGTCTGAAATCTGAGACTGCTGTGTGCCGGAAGAAAAACCGGCACTTTTTCTTTTCATGAATGTTCGTCATTGCCTTCCCTCGTATTTACGCTGCACACTCGATGGATGTGTTTTCAAAATTGAAATAGTTTCTCTTGTTCATAATAGAAAGGTGTAGACGATGTTACATCACAAGAGATCGATATATTTAGCATCGTCATTAGGGTAAACCCTATTGATGGAGTGTAATAATTTGATCATAAATTGATTTTTGATATGCATATGACATATAATTTAATCATAAATAAATTGGACTCTAATGATTGATGTGTGAGGCTTTATGACAAAGATTGGCTATGTGCGATGCAGTTCGGCAGATCAAAATCCTGCACGTCAGGAAGCATTATTGAAGAAAGCCGGATGTAAGAAAGTTTTTTCAGATATGCTTTCCGGTAAGGATCGCAATCGGCCGGGGCTTCAGGCGATGCTGGATTACGTTCGTGAGGGAGACGTTCTTTATGTGGAATCCATCAGCCGCCTTGCAAGATCTACAAGAGATCTCCTGCAAATCCTAGATGAGCTTCAGGCCAGGGAAGTGCAGTTTATATCCGCAAAAGAGAACATTGATACTAGCACACCACAGGGAAAATTCATGTTGACGGTATTTGCGGCGCTGTCTGAACTTGAACGGGAACAGATTCGTCAGCGTCAGGCGGAGGGCATTGCAATTGCTAAGCAGCAGGGTAAGTATCAGGGGCGTCAACCGATTCAGTATGATAAATATCTTTTTGAGCAATTGTATAAACAGTGGGAGGACGGTGATATTACGCAGAAGTATATGTGTAAGAAATTGAAAATGAGTCCTGCTACATTAACTCGGCGTATTCGTGAATATCGAAACAGTCATAATCATTAACAATGGAGCAAATGGATATGGTTAATAAATTGGAAATGTTTGTCTCCCTCGTATGGATAGGTTAATGCCTTATACATAGATGCAGCTGATACGCTGTTTGGATTTAACGCTGCGGAAATGATGACATTTGTATCAATCATTACTTTCATGCATTATTTTCCTCGCGTCTGGAACTAGTGATCCATTCGGCGATGGCTTCATCGGAGAGAAGCCCAGCTTTTTTTCCTTCACCTGCCATTTGTGCCTGAAAGCGTTTGAGGGCATAAATAGCAGAATTAATTACCTTAACTTCGCCATTTTCAACAACAAAAGTAACACGATCACCATTTGATACGCCAAGGATATCGCGAATCTTCTTTGGAATAGTCACTTGGCCTTTTGGCATTACTTTTGCATCACTAACAATATTAATTTCACTCATGATATCACCTCCAAAGTAGGAAAGTAGGGAATTCCTACTTTTAATTATAGAGAGATGGTTGTGTTTTTCAAGTGACTTAGAGCTTTGGACTATATAGGTTTAATGGAATGACCTGGTTTAGCAGAACATAGAGATGATCTGGGATTTACTAAGATTAATATGATGAAATTATCAAAAGCATTACAGGAGAAACTGTCAGCTGCAGAAACTGACGTTCAGGCGTGCGAAATTCTTGATTTCAAAAATGTAGTTAAACTTCAGTAGAAATATTTACAAAATAAATATAAAGTATTTATAGAAAGATGATCCGTAAAAATGCATTTTGAATGGGATGAAAATAAAAATCGAATCAATATAAAAAAACATGGGATATCGTTTTCAGAAGCTTGTTCAGTGTTTTATGACGAAAATGCAGTTTTATTTGATGATCCAGATCATTCCAATGACGAAGAACGATTTATTCTCATGGGGATAAGTGAGAATGAAAAGTTGTGCCTAGTGTGCCATTGCTACAGAGAATCTGATAAAGTCATCCGAATCATATCCGCAAGAAAGGCGACAAAGAAGGAATCAATCGAGTATTTGGAAATACAGAGAGGTTGGTAAAAGATGAGAAAAGAATATAATGTCAAAGACTTAAATCCTAGAAAAAATCCCTACGTGAAGGAATTGAAAAAGCAGGTGACAATTAAACTGAAGCCAAGTACAATTGCGTTTTTTAAGAACAAATCTGGAGAAACAGGAATTCCTTATCAAACTTTGATCAACCTGTATTTGGACGATTGCGCAGCTAGAAAAAAGGAACTTGATATTAATTGGCGATAATAAGTATTTTTAGTGTCGTTAAAGATTTCGATTAATTTCTTTTTTCGGTCTGTTAACCATGTTTTCATAGTCCCATATTCAGAACATGAACGGCGATGCCTCGATCCAGCAGCTCCTTTACGGTTTCAAAACTGGATGTCGCCGTTCGTGCGATTCGGTCCAGTTTCGTAACAATCTTTTTATGATCATGGTTGTCATGCAAGCAATCTCTCAGAGTTTGGAAAAACTATATAAATGGGTTTTAACAGAATTAAGTAATGCGGATTCCAATGATGTTTATACAGTTAGGATTGAAGCAACATTCATCAGGGTTTTTTGTTACAGTTCCCGATCATGGCTGAATTTCTGTGTATTACTCCTCATATCTGCCGTCATACTTATACCTGAACCTGAATAATTCACCAAATCATTTTG
>Ga0247608_10005011_pt1 | contig 14538 bp, 8 predicted proteins | sample 176DNAGHGlowgp2_FD_193490 | JGI IMG/M metagenome (GOLD analysis project Ga0247608, IMG submission 193490) | Sheep rumen microbial communities from Palmerston North, Manawatu-Wanganui, New Zealand - 1766 DNA GHGlow gp2 | ecosystem: Host-associated > Mammals > Digestive system > Stomach > Rumen ...
ACCATAGAGATCACGATAGTAGCAGAACTCAGCATATGGTGCGAGCCACGCTTTGTTTTCCTCAAAAAACTCCTTGTAAGAAGCACGACGTTTCACCGTAGCCCATTCCTGTGCAAACAACTCATGCAGATAGTCCATCTTGGCAGTAAACATCCGTTCGTAGTCTATCTGCGACAGGGCATTCAACTCCTGACGTAACTGCTCGAATTTTTCTTTCTTCTCCTTATCCTTTATTTCTGGCAACTGTCGGAAGTCGGTATATTGTGGATGTAAGGCATAGATGCTGATGGAGTTATAGGGATAGCTGTCCTGCCAGGTATGGGTGATATTGGTATCATTGATGGGCAACACTTGCAAGAAACGCTGCTCAGTCTTCGACACCCAATCAATCATCAGTTTCAAATCACCGAAATCACCTACGCCGAAAGACCCCTCACTCCGCAAAGAGAAGATAGGAACTACCGTGCCGGCACCCTTCCAAGGATAAATGGGGAAATAAGCCTGAGACAATTCGTAGACCACTACTTCGTTGGCATCCATCTCCAGAACGTCGATAGAACGGTTAGCACCAGGTTCCCACATCGGAGAATCGGTCTCGTTGCCAATGATTATGAATTTAAACTCAAAACGACCAGAAGGCAGTCGTGAGGCATCCAGCGAGACAGCCCATTCGTTATATTCATGCTCATCCATCACAATTGCCTTTTGGGCATTCCACGCTCCTAGCAATTCCGGCTCGCCCACGATGGCCAGTTTTTCGCCCATTCTCAACTGTGGTGCACGAACCTTCAAACGGATAGTACGCTGATATTCTGACTTTGTGCTAAGCGCACGTTTGCGAGCCGCCACACACTCCGTAAAGGCTGAGCTATACATGTATGCATCCTCAGGGATGTCAATCCAGTGGTCATAGACCACATAACGGGTAGCCTTCGTAGCAGCAAATTCCAAACGATGGGGTTCGACCATCCACTCATGGCGGGCTTCTTGGTCGCCACGCATAAGACTATAATAATAATCAATGAACGTGCCTGGTTTTGTCTCTTTTCTTATTTCTACAAACCAGTGCTCACCATCGAGCGTCGTCATCTTGTGCTGCGACACCTTACCAATTTCTTTCTCGGGCAAAATATTTAACACCAAATTCTCGCCAAAAGTGGTGTGGTATTCTACATTAAATAAGATTTTCATAAGCGTATTATCTTTAATTGTTAACTATGTCGAATCCTTTTATGCAACCGATTGCACTTTGTGCTCTTTAATCACTGTCACGCAAGCTCCACCTACTACCAAAAGGACTGCTGCCACCAGCATCATAGACGACTGATGACTACCTATCAGCGAGAGAACGACGCCACCACAAAGGGCTGCGACAATCTGCGGAATACAAATGGTTCCATTGAACAATCCCAGATAGGCTCCCATGTGGCCATAGCCCTGCAGTGCGTTGGTGACAAACGTAAACGGCATAGCTAGCATAGCGGCCCACGCACAGCCAATGAGCAGGAATGGAATGAACTGCAGATACTGGTCGTGTAGGAATGGTACCATAGCGAAACCGACTGCACCCAACAAGAGGCTTACCGCGTATGCCACCTTCGTGTTCTTAAACTGAGGCAGCAGAGTCGCCCAAACGACAGAACCCACAGCCTGCACAGCAAAGAGCACGCCTACCCAGTTACCTGCTGCCTGGAAGTCCTCACTGGCAGGATCGGTCGTGTTCCACACTGTCTCAGCGATAGCACCCGTCGTATAGTTCCACATATACAAGAATGCTGCCCAGCAGAAGAACTGCACAAGTCCGACCTTCCAAAAGGTGGAAGGGGCATTCTTCAGGAGGGTAATCCAGTTGGCGCTCTCTTCCTTTTCTTCTGACACAGGATTGTATTCGTTATATTCCTGCGGATTCCACTCTTTGACCTTTGATGTAGTATATACCACACAGCCAATCAGAATGGCAGCACCAATATAGAAGGACCAAATGACGCTGTCAGGCACTACGCCTTTCTCTGCCACGTTGCTAATGCCAATGAAGGTAAAGATAAATGGGAACAAGTAACCTGCCACCGAACCAGCATTGCAGAGGAACGACTGGATGGAATAGGCTTTGGCCTTCTGTTCCTCATTGACCATATCGCCTACCAGCATCTTGAACGGCTGCATGGCCATATTGATACTGGTATCAAGGAACATCAAAGCTATCAGTCCGAACAACATGGCAGCACCCACCGTCAGTCCCAAAGAACCGGCATTTGGCAGCAGGCACATCACCAGTACGGCAACCGTGGCTCCTATAAATAAATAAGGTATACGACGTCCGAAGCGTGTCCATGTCTTATCGCTCAACGTTCCCACAATGGGCTGTACCAAGATACCCATCAACGGGGGCAGTATCCAGAAATAGCTTAGATTATGCGGGTCTGCGCCCAACGTAGCAAAAATACGGGAGATGTTAGCAGACTGCAAGGCGTATGCAATCTGAACGCCAAAGAAACCGAAACTCAGGTTCCAAAGACTCCAAAACGGTAAATTAGGTTTTTGTTTCATATCTTATATCATTTTGTTGTTCCTCTTATAATCAGTCTGGTGCGGACAATACGACGCTCGGCCTTATCCAAGGGAATGGTTCCCTCCACATGACTTATCAGGATGTCTGCTGCCTCTTCACCAACCTTGACGCCCCGTTGTTCAACGGTAGTCAGCATCGGGTCGCATGCCACAGCACGCTGTCCATTGGTAAAACCGCAGATTGAAATGTCTTGCGGCACTTTCAAACCCATACGCTTTGCCGTATACAAGATACCAATGGCCGTGTCGTCGTTGACGGCAAAGAATCCGTCAGGCCGAGTTTCTTGTTGCAACAGTTCTGGCGTAATAGCCTCAGCGTCAGCACGGTTATCACAGATACGGGTAATGGTCTCGTCATATTCCAACCCGTGTTTCAGCAAGGCATCCTTATAACCATTAAAACGGTTTTTTGAAATCTCCAACGTGGGCGCCGAACCATAAAAGGCAATGCGCTTGCAGCCTGTCTCTATCAAATAGGTTACAGCATTGAATGCACCCATATAATCATCAACCACAACACGGCTGGCATTCACGCCCGTACATATTCTATCATAGAAAACCAACGGAACACCTGCATCCATCAGTTTCTGGAAGTGGTCGTATTTCTGCGTATCCTTTGCCTGTGAAACAATGATACCACATACCTTATTCTCATAAAACGACTGGCAGATACGTACCTCACGCTCATATTTCTCATCACTCTGTGCCACCATGATACGATAGCCGCGAGCCAGTGCCTCTTCTTCAATGCCAGACAAAACAGACATAAAGTAAAAATGGGTAAACTCGGGAATAATGACACCTATCACCTTGATGGGCTGTACCCGTGAAAAACGCAACGACTCAGCAATGACGTTGGGCGTAAAGTTATGCTCACGTGCATACTGCTGGATGGCCGCCCTGCGTTCTGCTGATATACGGGGCGAATTCTTCAATGCACGAGACACTGTTGCCACGCTAATTCCAAACTCGCGGGCTATGTCCTTCATTGTCAATGGCGTCTTTTCTTTCATCAGGTTTTCAGCATTACTTTGCGTTTTAGCACGCTTCTGCGTGCAAAGTTATTGAAAAGTTTCGTTCGTTGGACCTTTACCTTATATATTTATTAATAAACGTCAATGCAAACGTTTGCATTAACTATATAACGTATTTATTTAAAAAAAAGTATCAACGAACTGAAATTATTCTTACCTTTGCGCTTGATTTAAATCAATTCTCTCTGTTTATTGTGAACTTATTATAAAATACTAACTTTAAAAATTAAATGATGAAGCAGGTAAACATTAAGATTCCGTTTAGGATGCTCGTCCTTATGTTAGGACTATTCCTATCGGTAGGAGCCTTTGCGCAAATAGACGTGAAAGGCCATGTTAAGGATGCTCTGGGTGAACCCATCATTGGAGCCACTGTACGTGTAGCGAACACACAAACCGCTGCAGTCACCGACTTCGATGGTAACTTCACCTTGAAAGCCAATCAGGGCGCTGACATCACCGTCAGCTACATCGGTTATCAGACAGCAACTGTCAAGGCTGCTCCCAACGTTGAGATTATTCTCCAAGACGATGCAGCGCTATTGAACGAGGTTGTCGTCATTGGTTACGGTGTTGCCCGTAAGAACGACCTCACCGGTTCTGTGACGGCCATGAAGCCCGATGAGAAGAACCACGGTTTGATTGTCAGTGCTCAGGACATGATCCAAGGTAAGATTGCCGGTGTAAACGTAACCAGCGATGGCGGTACGCCTGGTGGTAGCAGTACCATCCGTATTCGTGGCGGTTCTTCACTGAACGCCTCTAACGACCCTCTGATTGTGATTGACGGTCTGGCAATGGACCGCCAGGGCGTAAAGGGTGCACCCAATGCCCTGTCGATGGTTAACCCGAACGATATTGAGTCGTTCACCGTGCTGAAGGATGCTTCAGCTACTGCTATTTATGGTAGCCGCGGTTCTAACGGTGTTATCATCATTACTACAAAGAAAGGCCGTCAGGGTCAAGCTCCCAAGGTGAGCTACAACGGCAACGTTTCCTATTCTGTGAAACGCAACAAACTCGACGTACTTAGTGGCGACGAATATCGCAAATTCATTATTGATTATTATGGTGCAGATTCTAAGGCTGCCAGTCTGTTGAACTATGGCAACACCGACTGGCAGGAGGAGATTTTCCATCCTGCTGTGTCTACAGACCATAACATCACCGTTCAGGGTGGTCTGAAGAACATGCCTTATCGTCTCAGCGTAGGCTACACCGACCAAAACGGTATTCTGAAGACTTCCAACTTCCAGCGTACTACCGCCAGTGTGACGCTAAACCCCTCGTTGCTTGACGACCATTTGAAGTTCAACATCAACGGTAAGTTTATGTACTCGCACAACCGTTATGCTCCCACGGGCGCCATCAGTGAGGCAGTTCGCTTCGATCCAACAAAGTTCGTTACAAGCAGCGACCCACGCTTTGAGGACTTCCGCGGATATTGGCAATGGGCTGGCGATGGTGCCGCTTATAACGACTATACTATCACGAGTGCCATCCGTGCCACAGGCCCTGGCAAGAACCCCGTAGCTATGATTAACGAGCGCAACGACCGCGCAAACAGCTTTGACTACATGGGTAATGTAGAGGTGGACTACCAAATTCACGGTTTCGAAGATTTGCGTCTGCATGCCAATGCCAGCGGTGACTGGGCAAATGGTAAGCAAGAGGTCGATTTGGCTCCCTGGGGTTCGTCAAGCTATTATTATGGCAACAGCGGTTTTACAAAAGAAAATAAATATAACCTCACCTTCTCTGCATATGCTCAGTATTACAAAGACTTCCTAAAGACTCAGCATTTCGACATCATGGTCGGTTACGAGTGGAGTCATAATAAGTTTTGGGGCAATGAACGATATACGAGCCTCTATCCACAGACCTATGGCACATCGCTTGTCGACGGAAAGGTTGTAGACGACCCAACACTGGCAGCTCTGCGTGGCACCGTTTTCTCGGAAAGCAGTAAAGAGTGGGAGCAAGAGAGCTATCTCGTCTCTTTCTTCGGACGTGCCAACTACATCGCTTTCGACCGCTACATGGTTACAGCCACCGTGCGTCGTGACGGTTCAAGTCGTTTCTACGACCATTGGGCAACATTCCCCTCTGTAGCCCTTGGTTGGAAGATCAACGAAGAGGCCTTCCTGAAGAATGTCAGCTGGATGGACGAACTGAAGCTCCGCTTAGGTTGGGGTAAGACTGGTCAGCAGGATGGCATTGGTAACTACAACTATTTTGCCACTTATAACGTAAACTCTAGCAGCGTCGACGGCCGTTATCCCATCTTAGGCGTCAACGACAGTGGTCTGCTCTATCTGCCCGATGCCTACAACAAGCACTTGAAGTGGGAGACCACCACTACATGGAATGCCGGTCTCGACTTTGCCTTCTTCCACAACCGCCTCAGCGGTAGCGTTGATTATTACTATCGCAAAACCACAGACCTGATTAACAAAGCTACGGTATCTGCAGGTTCTAACTTCCGTAATGAGGTCTGGTCGAACATTGGTTCGCTGGAGAACAGAGGTGTCGAGGCCGCTCTGACTGTACGTCCCATCCAGACAGAAGATGTTCAGTGGGAAGTGACCGCCAACTTCACCTATAATAAAAATGAGATTACCGAGCTGACAGGCGAGGGCGACATCGTCATGACTGGTGGTATCTCAGCCGGTACCGGTAACCAAGTACAGGCTCATGCTGTAGGCCATCCCGCCAGTTCGTTCTATGTGTTCCAGCAGGTTTATGATGAGAACGGCATTCCTCTTGAAGGAGTCTATGTAGACCGTAACGCCGATGGCGTTATCAACGATGCCGACCGTTATTTCTACAAGAGCCCCGCTGCTCCTTACACCGCAGGTTTGAGCTCCCGCATTCAGGTGAAGAACTGGGACCTCGGTTTCGGACTCCGTGCCAGCTTCGACAACTATGTGTACTGGGACCGCGGCGCTGGTTTCTCTAACGTGGCCATGCGCTACGACGCATCGTTTGAATACCTGCAGAATGTCATTCCACAGGCCGTAAGAAACGGATGGACAACCTACGATTACGTGAAGACCGACTACTTCGTTCGTAATGCTTCATTCCTGAAGTGTGACAATATCACGCTCGGTTATTCTTTCGAAGACCTCTTCAAAGGTGGCAATTACAATGGACTTTCCGGCCGCATTTATCTGGCTGCTACGAACGTGTTTACGATTACCAAGTACGACGGCCTCGATCCTGAAGTCTTTGGTGGTATCGACAATGAGGTTTATCCTCGTCCTTTCACTATCCAGTGTGGTTTGAACCTGAACTTCTAAGTAAAGGTGAAAAAAGTAAATAAGTAAAAAAGATTACGATTATGAACTTAAGATATTTCAAAAATCTGATTCCCGTTGCAGCAGTAGCTTTTGCTGTAGCCGGACTGAGCTCTTGCACAAAGGATCTGGACGTGACCCCCATCGACCCTAGTACTGTGATGACGCCTAGCGAACCTGAGCTCTTTACGAAGTGCTATGCAACGATGGCGGTTGCCGGTAACTATGGCGGTGACGGTAAGGGTGCTCCAAAAGATGACTATGTATGTGACATCAACCGTCTGGACGGAGGTACCACTGGTTTTGTCCGTCAGATGTTTAACGCTAACGAACTGACCACCGACGAGGCCATTTGTGCCTGGGGTGACCCTGGTATTCCTGAATTCAACTACAACTCTTGGGGGTCGAGTCATCCGATGCTAGAAGGTTTCTACAACCGTCTGTATACCAGCATCGCTTTCTGCAACCACTATCTCGATGTTTGCAATGGCATTGACGCCACCCGCACTGCTGAGGTGCGTTTCCTCCGTGCCATGTACTACTATTTCCTAATGGACTGCTTTGGCAACGTGCCGTTCGCTACTGAGCTGATGTCTACTTCTCCTGAGCAGATTCAGCGTGCCGACCTTTTCAAGTGGATTGAGAGCGAACTGCTGGAGGTGAAGGACCAGATGCAGGCTCCCGTAGCCCGCACGAGCAGTTCCGACGGCTATGGCCGTGCTGACCAGGATGCTGCTAACCTGCTGCTGGCTCGTCTGTATCTCAATGCAGAGGTATATTCCGGCAGCGCCCGCTGGACTGAGGCCAAGGAGTATGCCGAGAAGGTTATCAACGGTCCCCACAAGCTGTGGACGAGTGGCAAGAATGGCTGGAGTGCCTACCAGATGCTTTTCATGGGCGACAATGGCGAGAATGGTTCCAGCGTCGAGGCTATACTGCCTCTATTGGGTGACGGTATTACCACAACGTCCTATGGTACATCCATGTTCCTGATGTCTTCAGCATGGAAAGCAGATATGGATGTCGACGGTGATTTCGGTATGGTTGAGAAGTTCTGGGCTGGCAACCGCGCCCGTCGTCAGTTGGTGGAGAAATTCTTCCCCAAGGGCGATGCTCCTAATGTTACCATCCGTGAAATGGCTATTGTTGCAGGTGATGATCGTGCATTGTTCTTTGGCGTTGACCGCACCCTGTCGGCAAGCACGCCATCCGAATTTGCTTCTGGTTTCTCTGTTGGAAAGTATCGCAATACCTATTCCACCGGAGCAACACCTCATAGCACCATCTTCCCCGATGCTGATTATTTCCTAATGCGCTCTGCCGAAGCTTACCTCATTGCCGCAGAGGCCGATGCCCGTCTGAATAACGGTACTACCAGTGCTACCGGCACCCAGTATATCAATGCTCTGCGCCAGCGTGCCAATACCGGTATCGTGAACAGCTGCACGTTGCAGCAAATTCTTGACGAGCGCAGCCGTGAGCTTTACTGGGAAGGTTTTCGTCGTACCGACCTCATCCGCTACGGCGTCTATGCCGGCGATAAGAGCGGTGGCGAGAATGCTTGGGAATGGAAAGGCGGTTCCGAGAATGGTGCCAGCCTGCCTGCTTACCGTAACCTGTTTGCTATTCCTTCCTCTGATATGACGGCTAATCCTAATCTGGTGCAGAACGAGGGCTATTAATAAAGATGAAAAATGAAAATTGAAATATTATGAAGACTATATTCAAATCAACAATACTGCTGGCTGTTGCGGGTCTGTCGCTCTTCACTTCATGTAAGGACGACCGCGATTCGAACCCCACGCTGACCCAGCCCACGACGTTCGTGCTCAACGAGCTGTCCGTCAATGGAAACATTGACTTGGAGAAGACCACTGCCCCCATCGTTCTCACTTGGTCGCAGCCTACTCCCTACAACGACTTCAATGCTCCCGTAGTACCAACCTATTGGGTTGAGATGTCACCAACAGGCCAGTTCACGACGCCTTTCGACGCCAATGCCGACGACAACAGCAGAGCTGACTATTTCGTGCTCGACGAAACATTCAGCAATGGCAGCAACGTCGAAATCAACGCCCAGAATCTGAATCGCACGATGTTGCAGATGCTCGGCTGGACGGAGGCTACTACCCCTGCCATACAACAGTTGTTAGTTCGTGTGAAAGCTGCTGTTCGCGACGCTTCGTTCAACGAGTACTACCCCATCTACTCAAATGTGATTACGATAAACACTGTACCTTATTATATGGTACTGAAGCCCACTGATCCTGAGATTTGGTGGCTCATCGGTGCCGACATTGCTGACGGCTCTTGGGGTGGTGACAAAGGTAAGTGTGTCATTCCGATGCAGACCATTGACGGTGTCGTCTACGATACCAAGACCGGTGCTGGCGAAATCCAGTGGATTGGCTATCTGGGCGGTAACGGCTTCAAGCTCCGTGGCTCTATGGATGACAGCTGGGCAACGCAAATTGGCCAGAACGATGGCGGCTACGTGAAGAACGACGGTGGCTCCGGAAACATCACTGTCGGTGAGGCTGGTCTCTACAAGATTACACTGAACACCGCCGAACTGGCTAAGGTTGGTGACAAGGAGAACACCACAGCCCTGACTATTGAGAAGTACGACGGCGCTGCTCCTGTCTATGACGGTATGGCTATCTCCGGTTCGTTCAACGGCTGGAGCGATACTCCAATGACAGCGTGCTCGACTGGTTGGGAGAACCACGACTGGTATATCACTTACGACTTTGCTGCCGGCGACGAGGTAAAGATCAAGCAGGCCAACTCTTGGGACTTCAACAAGGGTGGTGCATTCGTCGACTATTCTGAAGGCATGTACGTCTATGGTGTGGGCAATGGTCCGAACCTGGTAATCCCCGAGGCAGGCAAGTATATGATTATCTTCAACGATATCACGGGTTACATCCGTTTCATCAAACAATAATCAATAAGGAATACAATTATGATTAAGAAAATATTATCATTGATAGCTTTTGTAGCGTCGATAGCAGCTTGCACCGACGACTACAAAGACTGGCTGAGTCCTCAGGTCGTGCCACAGCCTGAGACCGTCAGCTTCGGCAACGGAAGCGTCTCTACGGTAGGCGTCATCGACTTCAACAGCGTCACCGCCGATAAGGTAAAGGTGTGCAACATCACGGCTCCGACGTCAACAGATGCCGGCTACAAGCTTACTTCCTACGTCATCACATTGGGTGGCGATGCTACTTACGACATCACTGCTGACGGTGTGATGACGGCAGCAGACTTGCATAGTTATGTCGCCAAAACGTTTGGCCGCCGTCCTGTTGAGCGTGCCGTTGAGGCTACGGTCAGCACGTGGCTCACCAATGGCAGTACGACGGTGAAGATTATCTCCGACGTGTTCCATATCACGGCCATTCCGCAGGCTCCCAACATCGAGGCAGCCTACTACCTCACTGGTTCCATCAATGGCTGGGACAACACCGACACGACCTACAAGCTGACCAACGACGGCAGCGACCCGTACGAGAATCCGACCTTCAAGGTGCGCATCCCCGCTGCTGAGGATGGCGGCAACATCGAGTTCAAGATGACGCCCGAGAGCGGTCTTGGCGGCGACTGGAGCGGCTGTCTGGCAGCTGCCGAGGAAGAGGGTAAGTTCAATTACAACAACGAAGGCAACAACCTGATTATCACGGCCGACCCCGATGCTCTGTTCTATGACCTCACCTTCAATATGCTTGATCAGACTTGGTCTTATGCACCCGTTGGCTTCAACGAGTTCATCTATGAGATTGGTAACGAGAGCGGCTGGAGTGAGCCTCATCCTCTCTATGGCAATGGTCTCGGACAATATGAAGCCATCATCTGGTTGGACGGCGAGTTTAAGTTCAAGCCCAACAAGGACAATTGGGATGGTGACTGGGAGAAAGCCTCTGGCGATGCTACCGGTGGCACACTGACTACCGATGGCGGTCCTAATATCGACGGCGTAGCAGCAGGCTTCTATCTGGTACAGGTTGACCTGAAGGAGATGACCTATACGATTACGGCTGTCAACTCCATCAGCATTATCGGTTCTGTCCGTGGTTCTTGGGACACTGACATTGACATGACGTACAATGAGAACTTCAAGTGCTGGGAGGCTCGCGAGACACTCAATGCCGGCGAGTACAAGTTCCGCATGAACCACGACTGGGGTATCAACTGGGGTGGTGCGATGGACAACCTCGAGCATAACGGTGCTAACCTGCAGCTCGCTGCCGACGGAGCTTACATCATCCGTTTCTTCATCAACGGCGATGGTCCTGCTTACTGTACCGTCAAGGAAGACAGCGGATATCCCGACTTCTTCTATGAAATAGGTAATGAAGGCGGCTGGAGCACCAATCACCAGTTGGCTGGCAACGGCAGCGGACAATATCAGGGTTACTACTGGCTGGACGGCGAGTTCAAGTTCAAACCCAACAAGGACAACTGGGACAACGACTTGGAGTATATCAACGGTACAACCATGGGTGGTACGCTGACCGATGGCGGTGGCCCGAACTGTCCCGACCCAGGTGCAGGCTTCTATCAGATCAACCTCGACGCAGCCGGTATGACTTATAGCCTACTGAAGATTGAAAGCATCAGCATGATTGGTGGCTTCAATGGCTGGGGTGAAGACTTGGAAATGACCTACAACACCGCCGAGGGTTGTTGGGAGGTAACGACGGATGCTGTTTCTGGCGAATACAAGTTCCGTGCTAACCACGACTGGGCTATCAACTGGGGTGGTACGGAAACTGACCTGAGCCAGGATGGCAGCAACCTGAACATCGAAGCAGGAACTTACAAGTTCCAGCTCTACATCAGCTATGCCGGTAACAACAAAGTTGTGATTACCAAGCAGTAATTCAGAACCAATTAAAGATTTAGGATTATGAAAAATTACAAGAATATCCTCGCTGCTGTGGCACTCCTTTTCGGAGTGTCCACCGCAGTGCAGGCACAAACGGTAGAGGATAACTATCCTTACAACTTCATTACCGTGCAAGGTGGTGCACAGGGTACGTTCACAAACTACAAATTCAATAAGCTCATCACGCCACAAGTGGCTCTCTCTTTCGGTCGTTACTTCAATTCAAAGATTGGTGCACGACTTCATGTACAGGGCTGGGAAATCAAGAGCGCCATCCCCGGCGTAAGCCTGAACTCCAAGCTTTCTGACGACTACAAGTTCAAGGCTATCACTGGCGACCTCGACCTGCTCATGAATATGACCAACATCATCAATCCCCGTCGTACGTGCGATGTGTTCGACTGGGTGATGTTGTTAGGTTTTGGTGTCAACTATGGCTGGGATTTCGACGAGTTCAACGAGCGGAATGATGCACTGACTATGAATCCCAACCCCGATCTCTGCGGCTCCAAACAGAGCTGTTATAATATGCGTTTGGGTACGCAGTTCAACTTCAACGTCAGCAAGAATTTTGCCATCGGTCTCGAAATCGACGGCAACATGAAGAACGACGAGTTCAACCAGAAGCGCAACTACTGCCCCGACTTCCAGCTGTCAGCTCTTCTCGGCCTAACCTATAAGTTTGGCCAGCCACAGAAGAAGGTTGTAGAACCCGAGCCAGAGCCCGTCTACGAGGCTCCTGCTCCTCCTCCCGCTCCCAAGCCCGTCGTGAAGCCTGAACCCAAACCCGAGCCCAAGCCTGTGGTAAAGGACGAGCCGCTGAAAGAAGTCTTCTTCTACAATATCCGCCTCAGCGATCCCGACCCCGACGCTATATTGAACCGCATCGTCAGTTGGTGCAACAAATATCCGCAGAAGGGTATCAGCATCAAGGGTTATGCCGACCGCGGTACGGGCAATCCCCGCATCAACGTAGGCTATGCCAAGGCTCGTGCTGAAAAGGTGGCCAAGGCCCTGCAGGAGAAAGGCGTTGACGCTAGCCGTATGACAGTTGAATCGTTCGGCGATACCGTTCAACCCTACGACGAGAACGACAAGAACCGTTGCGTCATTGTCGTTGGTGAATAAACAACTTCACTGGGAATAAATAACACTTCCGAATCTTTTATTAACCTTCCAGGGCGGGCGCTATTCGTACAGCGCCCGCCCAATGTTTTTTCTACCGCATAAAAACGATACTTAACGGAAGCCGCTGTGTTTCTCTAGTGCTTAACGGAAGCCGCCGCTCTTCCCCTGCCGCTTACAGGGGAAGAGTGGCGTGCAAAAAGGGATTTAGTGGGGATGTAACAGGGAGAGAATGCCTAGGTAATCAGATTCGGGCGGCCGCCCGCATTAATGTGGGCGGCCGTGCTTATTATTGCGGGCGGGAGGCCGAATTATTGCGACCGCCCGCCCGAATCCGATTTTTATACCTTATATTCCTTCAGGAATCGGATGACGGCGTTGCGGATGCTGGTGAGGCCGAACTCGGCGGGATTAACTTGGGCAATGGGAATCCAAAGAGCCTCAGCAGCGTCGTCAGCGGCTTTGATGGCAGGGACGGAGCCGTGCACCCGAGCCAAGTAATCCATATCGAGCGTATGGACACCCATACCGCTATAGACGTAGACGTTGGGCGACGAGAAGAGGTACTGGATGTTCGTGATGTCGAGGCCTGTCTCCTCCTTGATTTCACGAACCATACCCTCCTCTACCGTTTCACCCATATCGACGAATCCGCCAGGCAAGTCGAGCGTTCCCTTGGCTGGTTCCTTGGCGCGACGGACGACCAGCATCTCATCGTTGTCGTTGACGATAAATGCTGCCGTTGCGGAACAGGGGTTGGCATAGTACGTGAACCCACAGTCGCAACACTTCTTGCTCTTGAAGTTGTGCACTTCAAAATGCTCGCTGCCACAAACGGGACAATACTTGAATATCTCTAAAGGATGCTCCATATTAACATTGAACGTTGAACATTGAACGTTAAACAATATGATTACCAATTATCTGTGCGGAAGGGGAACAGGGGCAGACCTCCGGCATTGCCCAAATTACCCAACAGGAAGTTGCGGAAACAGTAACGAACGGCAACAGGTTGTTTTACCTCAGGACTGCTGATAACGAAACACTCGTCCCAAGCACCACCACCAGGTTGCCAAAAGTGTTCGGCCTTGGCAGGATGGAACACACGGTCAGCACCTGCAATCTCGAAACCCTGAATATCCGTGAAGCGACTCATACCTCCACACTCGTTGTTGAAGTGAATCATGACCTTGTCGTCCTTGATATTCATCTCCTTGAACGACGGGCTCTCGCAGATAATCGTGTTGAAACCGTAGGTTTTGTTCAGCGCGAGGAACGCCAGGCGTTCGCCCACTTTCTGCTTCTGGGCAGGATGAATCTGCAAAGGCTCGTAGGGATAGACAGCGTCATTGATACACACCAGTCCGCTATTGGGAATAATCTGCGAAGCACGGAACTGCTGTTCGCGCAACAATGCACCGCTCAAGCCATTTACATCGTCACCGTCGTAGGCATAAGGCGCAATCTGCACGAAATAGAATGGAATCTCGCCTAACTTAAACTGTGCGCGCCATTGTTCGACGAGCAGTTTCAGACGCTCAGAATACTGATTGCCAGGATCGCCCACATTCGAACAACCTTGATAGTAGATGATACCTTTGACCGTATAGTTCAGAATGGGGTT
>Ga0247608_10005024_pt1 | contig 14511 bp, 18 predicted proteins | sample 176DNAGHGlowgp2_FD_193490 | JGI IMG/M metagenome (GOLD analysis project Ga0247608, IMG submission 193490) | Sheep rumen microbial communities from Palmerston North, Manawatu-Wanganui, New Zealand - 1766 DNA GHGlow gp2 | ecosystem: Host-associated > Mammals > Digestive system > Stomach > Rumen ...
AGACAAAATTAATATAAAACTTTGTGCATTTTACCGTATACAAGGGGGGGTATCGGTGCTATAATGTATACATAAGATAAAGATAATAATAAAGATGATAATTAAGATATGATATGATGAGGAGCATATTATACCATCATCTAGTACCTTGACAACAGCATAACTATACCCATCTATAGGCACAGCCACCAAGGGATTAGTATGCCCAAACACATGTTCGGTGTATGGTCAACCATACATCAATAAAAATTAGAGGAGATTGAAAAAATGGCAAATTATGAATTAATCGTTAAAAACTTTGGTGAATTAACAAACAAGGCACTTGTTAAAGAATTAAAAGCAATTGATGTATTACAGTCAAAAACAGAGGGTAACAAATGGAAGCAAGCAGAGCATTACAGAAATATATTAGAGGGTTCTTTATATGAAGATGATTTCAATAGTTTATCTGAGTTTGCAAAAGTAATTGGTGCTTCAAAACAGCAAGTTTCGCAAATGGTAACGGCATTAAATTATGCGGATGAATGTGGCGTGAATAAAGATGATTGGACAATTTCAAAGGTTTATATACTGTATTTGATTAAGGATGTTGATGATTTTATGAAGTGGTTAACTGAAAACCATCCCGAGTTAAATATTACAGTAAAAGAAGACTTGCGTTTTTATAGTGATAGTTTTATCAAAGAATTGCGCAAGGAATATGAAGGAAAAAATAAGCCCGCACAGATTGAAGACAAAAAAGTAGAATCGGAAGACGTTACTCCCGAAAAAGAAGCGGAAGATACACATGACCCGATAAAGGTAGAATTTGACGGAATGGTAGCATTCATTCCTTATAGTGTAGCACTTCAGTATGTAGTAACGGAAGAATAGGAAAATGGGGGAGTTATCTCCCCCTACTTCCCTAAAGTGTATGGTTAACCATACAGAAGAGGAGATAAAATGTATATACTTGATAAACGAACACATGATTATTGTACATTAGGTGATTTAAATATAGGCGACTTCTTTATAGATAATGGTTATTTATACATGAAAATAAGTTACGAAGGAATTAAGGAATCAGCAGAAACACATTCACTGTATTATGAACCGATAATATGCATTCAAAACGGAAAGATAATATGGGAAGCAAATACAACACCAATAAAAGAAAGGGTATCTGTGACGATTGAATTACATGAAGCAGATTATAAGGTGACGATTGAATGAACATACGCATACTTGAATTGGCAGAAAAATATCTTGAATCATTAAAATCACATATAATGGAATCAAGATTAATGGATGAAGATAACCCTTTATCGGATTATGAAGTAGTAATAACCGATGTGTGTAAAATAAGAAATGAAAAGGATAGTTTAATACTAACTTTAATAGACATGGGTTATCCAAAAACTGTAACAATATGGAAAAAAGATTACAGTGTGATAATAATTTATTAAGAGGAGATTAACATGAAAAATAGAGATTATATAAAAGAGAATAAAGTTGAAGATATACTTATAACAGTGGCTGAATTAGGACATTGTGCTTTATGTGATGAATTAGGAATAAGAAGTTATTGTAATAAACATGATGAAATGGATTGTAAAGAAACTATATTAAAATGGATGGAAGAAGAACATAATTTATATCCTTTAGGTACTGTATTAGAGATTAAAGGTGGTAGGACATTAACTGGAGAAATAAATAATAAAATTACAGGTTATTATGCAGGTTTATATCGTAATAAAAATAGAATAGTTATTAATTCTGTTAATATAAATAAACCTGAAATAGGAATTGTATTTGAAAAAGATGATGTTATTAGAATATTAAAGTAGGGAGAACATTATGCGGAATAAATCACCACCATGTATGGTTAACCATACAACTGAATAAGGAACAATAAAATTATAACTAATAAGGAGATTAATATTATGGAAACAAAACAGGTTGTAGTAACAGGTACTATTTGTGAATTACAGAGAACATCAAAGACCTATAATTCAGGAGAAAAAAGTGAGAATAAATTGTTCTTATCATTAAAGGGTGTACATCTTAGTGAACAGAAAATGAACATTTTTAAGGAAGCATTTTCTAAAGCAAAGAAAAAGTTTATTCCTGCATGGGTAGATGATTTTAAGAATTATATCAATGTGTCAACTAAATTTGAATTACCTTGTAGACATAATGAAGCTAAATATGATAGCATTGAAGATTATGTAGCAGATGGATTCAAATATTATAACGCAAAGGTAAGAGTTATTCTTAATGTAAAAGAAGGAGCAATATATCCTTATTCAGTGGATGTACTTGCAGAAGGTGAAGATGTAGATAAGTTTGCCGCATTTGATGAAGATGATGCTTACGAAGATGACTTACCCTTTGAAGAGCCTACCAAGTAGTATCAAATAATTAAGGGCGGTTGAAATATACCGCCCATTTTAATTGTATGGTTAACCATACAGAAAGGAGAAATATGTTTGCAAGTGATGACCATGTATTAGATTTAGTGAATGCTATATACGCTTTATCTATTGATGATTATATTATAGCAGAAGAAAAATTATATACTGTGCTTGAAGATAAAGATAGGATAAAATATGAATATAGGTTTAAATCAGCACAGTCATTTCTTTTTGAAACAAATCCTGCAGGTTATGAAAAGACTTTTATAGAAAAAATAATAAAAGAAAGGAGAATAGTTTTACATGAAAAAGAATTGGAGAAATCCCAAAGACAGAACAACAATAAAACAGTACAAGGAAATGATAGCACAGGAACAGGAAAAGTGGAATGAGCGTATATCAGGTCTTAATGAATCAGATATATCTATACCATTACAAAAAGAAATATCTAAAATACAATCATTAAAAACTAATTCTCGTAGTAGAAAAGCAGATTACAAAAGATTGCATCGTGAATTACAATATGCTTTACAATGGGATTTAGATACACCTGAAGGACAAAGACAACTTGACTTAAAAGAAAGAAAAGCATTTGAAACATTTAATAAACATCAAAGAGCAGGTGGATATGAAGAATTAGCATATGATGAATGGAGAGATATGGTAGAGAACTTTGGTTCAGCTGGCAAATCTGTACTAGAACAATTTTATGCTACAAGAGGATATGGTAGTGGTGATGTTGTTAGAGTATATAGAGAAGCCAACGAGCAAGGAAAGAATACCAATATATCTAAAGCCATGAGAGATGTTATACGAGAATCAAAAGGTAAAGGTATGACACCTACAGGAATGTTAGATGCTTTGAGAAATAAGTTAGGCTTAAATTCATAGTGTATGGTTAACCATACAGAAGGATAGTAACATGATGATAGAATATAATCATCAACTTAGAGATTATGATTTCAAAGTTGAAAAGTTTACTTCCCATCATAAGAAAGATGGAAAATATCCAACTACATACTTTAACGAATCTATCATCACATTTGATATAGAATGTACTTCAGGATGGTTAAAGAATGGAAAAGTAATTGGATATAAAAAAGGATTATCAGAAGATTACTGGAATGCATTAGAACCTATTTCATTATGTTATTTATGGCAATGTTCAGTAGATGGAACAGTATATTATGGCAGAGAATTAAGAAGTTTTTTAGAATTACTTAAAGACATACCATCTAAACTTCAAACAATCATATGGGTACATAACTTATCATATGAATTTCAGTTTTTATCTAATATTCTTACATGGAATGATGTATTTGCTAGAAGTCCACATAAGCCAATTAAAGCATCATGCAAAGAATTTCCCAACATTCAATTTAGATGTTCTTACATGTTAACAAGATTATCGTTAGCAACATGGGGAGAACAAATAGGTCTTGCTAAAATGATAGGTGACTTAGATTATGAAAAAATAAGAACACCTTTAACACCATTAACAAAGAAAGAAAAAGAATATGCAGAACGAGATTGTTTAGTAGTAGAATCAGGAATTAAACAGTATGTAAAACGATATGGAAAAGTAAGACTTATACCATTAACACAAACAGGTACAGTACGACAAGTAGTAAAAGAATTATTAACATCAGATTATGAGTATGTAAAATTTATTAAAAGATTAATTCCACGAAGTGCGGCAGAATATAAATTACTACAAGAAATATTTGCAGGTGGTTACACTCATGCTAATAGATTTTGGGCAGGACATAGAATAGATGAAGTAATACATCATTTTGATTTTGCATCAAGTTATCCTACAGTAATGATATGTGAGAAATTTCCTATGTCACCTTGGCAATATACGGGTTGGAAGAAATTACCTCCTAATGAAAAATTCGATGATTTCGCATATATTATTCATTGTAAATTCTTTAACATAGAAAGCACATCATTTAATACATATATACAGCATAGTAAAACAGTATGTAAAAGACCTGTATTAGATAATGGTAGAGTAATAAAAACAGAAGAATGTGAAATGTGGATAACAGAACAGGATTTAATAACAGTACAAAATAATTACAAATATGATAGTATAGAAGTATATGAAGTATATGAAAGTAAAAAGGATTATTTACCTTTACCTTTAAGACAATATATCTTGGAATTATATAAGAAAAAAACAGAATTAAAAGATGTTGAAGGAAGTGAGGAATTATATATGCAGAGTAAACAATACATTAACTCGATGTTTGGAATGTGTGTAACAGCAATAGTACAAAGTGATTGTGTATTTGATATGGATAGTGATGTGTGGACAGTAAAAAAATTAACACAAGATTTTGTAGAACATAAGTTAGAATTATTAGCAAGTAAGAATCCTAGAGAGAAACGTTATTTCTTGAATTATTCATGGGGATGTTGGGTAACAGCATATGCTAGAAGAAACTTATGGAAGTGTATAGAATATTGTGATAAAGATATGATTTATGCAGATACTGATTCTATATTTGTAATGGGTGATTATGATTTTGAATGGTATAATAAAGAAATAACAGAAAAGATAAGAAAATCATGTATAGCAACAGGTTTGGATTTTAAATTGACTAGACCTAAAACTATAGAAGGAATAGAAAAACCTTTAGGTGTATTTGATAAAGAAAAAGATTGTATTGAGTTCATAACATTAGGAGCAAAAAGATACTGTGAACGTAGAAAAGATGGTAAACTATACCTTACTATTAGTGGTATAAATAAGGAAGCGGTAGAATTATTAAAAGATGATTTACATAATTTTAGGGATGAATTTTATTTTGATAAAGATGCGGATTGTGTAACAAAGAAACAACATACATATATATCTAACCAACCTGAAATAAAATTTGATGATGGATATGTAAGTACATATACGCATGGAATAAATCTTAGAAGAGCAGGATATACATTAGGTATGACAGATGAATATAAAGATTTAATAAAGTACATGGAATATGATACAGATGATTTACCTGAGTTCTTCTACATATCAGCAAGAGGTAGGTTTTAGTGTATGGTTAACCATACAGAAAGGAGATATATGGAATTCCTATTAAATTACATAAGAGAGCAACTTTTTATAAGCGGAATTGATACTGATATAGAAGTAAGTGTAACAGAAGAAGAATTGAAAAAAGCATTTACTTCAGAAGAGGATTTTGATGTATTTATTGAGTTGTTACTTCATAGAATAATAAATGTGATAAAGGAGATAAAAGATGGCAAAAGAGAAAATTAAATATTATAGCATAGCAAAAGTAAAATCATTATTAACAGAATATATAATTCTTTTAGGACAACGTTCTAATGGTAAATCATATTCAGTAAAAAACGATATAGGTTTACAAGATTCTTGGGATTTTATTAATGGAATAACAGAAACGTTACGTTATTGTCCTACAGGAAGTAAAGGATATAAGGGTGAAGTTGTATTAAGACCAACAGGATTATTCATTTATTTAAGAAGATGGAAAGAAGATTTAACAGCAAAAACGGTAAAGAATTATTTTGCTGATTCAAAACAATATATAAAGAAATTAACTAAAGGACAATATGAAGGTGTTACAGCATACTCAGGTGAAATATATTTCTATTATACAGATGAAAAAGGACATGAAGTTAAGAGTGAACCTATAGGTTCATATCATGCTTTGAATGCATCAGAAAGATATAAGTCACAAGCATTTCCTGATTATACAAATATTATTTATGAAGAATTCATAACAGATAGAGTATATCTTGATGATGAACCCATACTTTTACAGCAATATGTATCAACTATTTTTAGATTACATAAAGGTACTGTATATCTTATAGGTAATACTATTTCTCGTGTATGTCCATACTTTAAAGAATGGTGTCTTGAAGGTGTGCTTAAACAAAAGCAAGGTACAATAGAGGTTTATCATCATCACATGACGGATGGTAAAGGCGAAGATACTGTAATAAATATTGCGGTAGAGTATTGTGCTAGTGCTGAAGCATCAAATACAATGTTCTTTGGACAATCAGCAAAACAGATTGTAAGCGGTGAATGGGAAACAAAAGATGTACCTAAACTTCCACGAAAACAATCAGACTATGAAGTAGTGTATGAGATATTAGTACAATATCAAGCATTTAAATTTGTGCTAGAATTACTAGTAGAAAAAGAAAACGGTGGATTGATATGTTTTGTATATCCATTTACAGGTAAGAGAAAATTCAGAAGAATACTTACGGATGAATTTTCAGATAGCATATTTAAAACAGCAAAATTAGATATGAACAGAAAAGCAGAACAATATATTAATGAATGTTTTAGAACAAATAAAGTATGTTATTCTGATAATCTAACAGGTGCTGATTTTAGACAGGTAAACGCACAATTTAAAATAGGCACATTATTCTAATAGAAAAACCCCTACTGTATGGTTAACCATACACTAGGGGTATTTTCATTACATCATAACACCTTGCTTAAGGAGTCTTTCTATTTCAATTCTTTCTTCATCAGTACATGTAACTGTATCAAGATGAATGTCTTTAACTCTAGTGAATCCATGACAATCTCTTAATGTACAAGTCCAATTTGCAGGGAATCCATAATAGTGCTGATAGTTATTAGCATTATATGCAATAGGTCTTTTCACATATATACATGCTTTCTTATTTGTCATAGCACCATAGATACTACCAATGCTTCCACTTCTCTGAACTCTATTTTTTACACCTTGAGTATGATTATTAAGAGTATTCATACCACCTATAAGACCTGTACCTAAAGCAGGGAGTAAAGCCGCTCCACCTGTAGCACCTGCGGCTGCAGCAATAGCACCACTTATCACAACATTCTTTGCGGTATCAAAAGCACCTAACATTAACGAAGAAATAGCACTAGTATAATCTCTATCTGTTAAAGGAATCTGTACGCTAGCAGAACCTGTAAAGTTATAAAGTTCCTGTCTTATACCATCTCTTGTAACAAATATTCTAGCAACCAAAGAACCTGTCCACATATCAAAAACATATTTGATATTAACTGTACTGTTCATTATTTCATTAACATCCACTGTACTAAATCCAATAAACGGTAAGAATATTTCAGCAGAACTATACGGAGCATAATCTTCTACATTGGAATAAAACTCAGGTACATTAACAGTTCCTAAATCTACTGTCTTATATCTTGTAGTTACAGGTATAGCATTAACTCCTGTACCTTGTCCACCTATCTTTATTTCCTGTGAACTAGAACCTGTACCAACATCTACACCATAAAGAGTAAATAAAGCAATAACTCCATCTGTAGGTTTAGTAAAGAAATCTTTAATAGCATTCCATAATGTATTACTCCATAATGCTGAAGCAAAATTTTGAACCATAGTATCGGTCATATTCCATACACTAATCATATACTTTGAAGCAGGTGTAACTGAATCAGGATAATCTTCATTAGGTGTATCACTAGGAATAGGTTTAGCATCAGGAATAATTACAACAGGTTCACCATCTTCACCTTCTTCGGGATTAGCAGGTATATATTCTTCTGTTGCTTCAACATAAACACCAAGTCTATGAAGCATTTCATTAGTAGTAATAACACCTGCTTGTGTATTATACTGAGTATCGCCTGTAAATGATAACGCAATTAAACTTCTGTTGGAAACATTTAATCCAGGTGAAACAGTTTGATTAATTGTTGTTGCCCAATCGGGATAAACTGTTCCTATATAATGGTCATCTTCTGTAGGAATTGTAGCACCAGGTTCATAAGTAATACCTTCAGGTCCTTCTTCTTGTACTCTAGAATTAAAAGTACCTGAAACAGCAGAACCTAATTCATTATAAGACCAACCAGCTATATCACTTCTATAATTATAGACATAATTAGCTTCAGTTACAGCATCTTGTGTAATATCAGGATAAAGACCTATAGTACAACCAATATAAGTATTTAAAGTAGTTGAAAAAGCAATATATTTTTGTGTATATGGACCAACTTGACTTTCATTACTAACATAAGTTACATTCATTTGGTTTTGTAGATTATTAACAGAAAATATAACTTGAACAAAATAAGTAGAAGAAGTATGTTGATTAGAAACTGCTTGTACTGTTATAGTATTATAATCAACATTCATTACTTTATTAGTAAACCAAGAATGAGCGAATATGTTATTAATAGCACTCCTTATTAACACATCTGAAGGTAATCTATAGTAATTATTAGGATGAGATGTTCTATAAAAATATCCTGCTCTAGTAATAACTTCTTTAGTTATATAGAATAGATTATTTTCATTAATACTAGGTGCTGTAACAAGTTCATAAATTCCAGTTTGAGTTATTCCACTAATATCTATAACAGGTGTATGTGATATAGCAAACATCCCTTCTTCAGCCATACCATTAATGATATTCTGAACAACCTTTTTACTTACATAGCCTATCAGTAATCCATTACTAACTTTAATAACAACACCTGTATAGTAATTTAAAGCACCTATACCCATCCTATCTCTAACAGCAAGACGATAATGATTCAACTTATTTTCTTCTACTATTACACCACAGGCTTTAAACACTTGATATATAACATTATCCAAATCAATAGCACCATACAAACCATTAATACTAGCCTGATGACTACTACTAATATTAAATGTCATACAACCTGTTTTAGAACCTAAGTCACCACCAAGTGTTCTAGAATAAGGTCTAACTATCAATTCAAAATCTCCATCATCATTATATAACGTAGAGTTATATACTCTAACACTAGATTCTTTAGATAGTTTCTGTAATACTTCAGCGGCTGTTTCACCTACATAAATAGTACCAACCCAATGAGTTAAGGCTTTGATAGCATAATCTTTCTTTTCATATAACCAATTCGAAACCTGACTTGCCATATCATCTACCCCCTGCCGTAATAAGTATAGTTTGTTCACCATTCAATGCATTAGGGAATTCATATGTCTGAATAACTTCATTACATTGAATAACATAACTACCATCATCAATATATTTACTACTTTTATCTTCACCTTCTTGTTTATTAATAATTGCTTTGCAATTACGAATTTGATTTCTGAAACTCATAAGAACATCACATTTACAAATACAAGATATTCTATTACCTGTCATAGTAGTAATATCGGTTATATAATAATATCTACCATATTCTTCACAGAACAGATAATTTAAACCATTTATAGAAGTAGTTTCAAGTATAAAAACAGGATTTGTTATAGACACATCACTTTTTACTTGACCACTACATGATTTAAGTAACGTTAAACTTTTATCTATTCTTTCATTTTCATCAGAACATCTATAAAGTTTAATTGTAAGTCCCATTTATTCTCCTTTCCGTGTATGGTTAACCATACACTATGTAAGTAAAAGTTCTTTTGCTATCTCACCAAATATGTAAGAATAAAAACTATAGGTATCCCAAAACTTTTTATGTTTATTTAACATATCAGCACCAACTATATTACCATTATTACCTGTTCTTGTAAAAGTATAATCTTCTGTGTATCCGTTCTGCTGTTCACCTTTCGAGAAGCTATTACTTTGAGAACCTTTAGTATAAGATTCGCTATCACTTCTAGCACCTTTAGATGAACTAACCTTATCATTGTTATAAAATACTTCACTATCATACGGAGAAACTTCACCTGTATCAGTAACAGTCTGCGCTCCTATATTATTAGTACCACTATCACTTCTAGCACCCTGTGTTTCACTATCACTTCTAGCACCCTGAGTATTACTACCTTCTCTATCCATAACTTCTGTAATATTAACATTATCAAGTAATGAATAATCAGTATTACTTACTACTTCAGTACGATATAATTCATCATACTTTTTTCTATTAAGCATCAGATGACCTTCAACCGCTTCAGTGAAATTAACTACAACATCTTCAACAGGTTCATCTTCTAACTGTTCAAAGTATTTAAAAGAAGAATATAAACGTTTAAATACTTTATCATACTTATCATAGTTAGCAACATAATCACTCCAAAAATCAGCAGAAAAATTACTTAACATCTTCACGTTATTTTCTTTAGAGTAATCATACATTTCTTTAACTGTTTTCATTCTCTTCACCTTCTTCCTTGTCATCATGTTCATGATATTCTGTTTCAGTATCAAACTGAATACGTTCATTTTCAACACCGTAATCAATTTCTTCTGCTACATGAACAGACCAATTTGTATCAAACATATTATTTACTTCTTCACAGGCTTTTTCTCTAGAATGAATCATATCAGAAATATTAATCTGTAATAAGGAAGTATCTGCTTCAACTTCAGCACGTACACTATTATTTCTTTTTTCAAAAGCACTACGCACACCAATATCAGAATAGAAACTTTTAATAAGTTTTTCTCTTACTTCCATAATAGCCATAAGATTCTGCGAACCATCAACCTTATTACCTGCATATTCTACACCAAGCATACCTAAATCATCAACAACACCAAACTGACCTTTCCAAATTTTCGTCTGATGAGCCTGGATACTACGTTTCTGTATTTCACTTTTTGCTGTAGGAATACCACCATCTTCTCTTAATCTTACTAAACAATAATTAAGAGTAACTTCATTATGTGCAAGAAGTGTAGCATAATGATGAATCAAAGGATATAAAGGATTACGTAAAGCACAGTTATCAATAACAACAATATCTTTTCCAATAGTTCGTTTACCCGCATATATAGGACAATGAACAGTGTAATTTGTCCATTCATCATAATATTCAGTAACACCATAGAAATGACCATACATAGCAGCTAAACGTTCTTTCTTATTGCCTGTATTAGGTTTAATTTTTGTGATGCCACAATGACCTGCTAAAATAAGTCTTTGTTCAATCTCTTTAGGTTTAACACCTTTTTCAAGTTTATAGTCATAAGTATTTTCCCATACAAATAATCTTATAACTCTTTCAAATAAACTGTTAACCCAATAACGATAAAAATACATATATGTAGTTTCATCCATACTTATTTTAGTTAATCTAGCATCTTTATCTTCAAACGCTTTATAATCATCAAGGAACATTTATGACTCTCCTTTCTACTTCTACACCATTCTTACGAACAATAGTTTCAACTTCAATAACATCATTCTTACCAACAGGTTCTTCAGAATAATCAATGCAAGGAAGATAACCATATTCATCCCACATTCTTATATTACCTGATTTTCTGTAAATACTATTGAGATTACCAAGTACAGTTAACTGTACTTTATTTTCCCATTTAGGTGAACATTCAACAACCATACCATCACCAATATAAACACCTACATGACCAGGCATATGAACTATAGCACCTTTTTTAATACTAGCAAAGTCTTTACTAATATTCTTAACATACATTCTAGTAAACATTCCATCAGCACCTATATCAGGAACATCATTACTACAATATACAGCACCACCATAATTTTTGTTAACATCACCATTCCAACCCCAAAGAATACCTTTAATAAGACAAACACAATCAAAACCAAACGTATCATAAGTTGCTTTGTCAATCATATATTGTCTATTAGGGTCTTTATTATAATCATTATTTTTCTTATAACGTTCTTTATTTTTAGCAGACATAGGAGCGCCAAAGCAACCACTAATATATAATGTTTTATATCTTAATACATTTTTTATTTTATCAACAAATTCATTAACAGTCATTACCATATTATCTTCCTTTCTGTATGGTTAACCATACACAAAAAGGGACTGAGAATTTCTCAGCCCCCTTTGACAAACTTTATGTAGCATTTGCTACTGTAATTGTGAAGGCTTCGTTTGAAGCAGGAGTAAATGTATAAGTATTTGTTTCTCCCACCTGAGTAAACGTAACACCTGTAGCACTCGGAACTTTACCATTAGATACTGTAATAGAATTCTGCTCACCTTCATAAGCATGAGTATACTTAAGAGTAGCATTAGCATCACCACTAATAGAAATATCGCCATTGTTTTCCATATACAGAACAAATGCATTCATATAATTATCAATAGCATATCCCTTAGTAGCCTTCTCACCATGAATGATTACTTCATCACGTTTATTAACTTCTTCCCATGTACTTCTATCATAGAAAGTAGCAGCAACATATTCAATATCATGAATGAAAGCAAAGATACCTGACTGGTTAAACTCAATAGGGTCACCAACATTTTCAGCTAAATCAGCGTTCTCAATATGAATTGTAGAGCAATCTTCAAAGGTGAATTTATTACTACCACAACTCTGCCAAAATTCTACTTCTTCAAAATTAGGAAGTTTAATAAGTTCGTTATGATAAGTATCTGCTTCAAGATAAACTTCAGTAGCCTTATTAAAGTTAGCAAGAACTTCTACTACCATATTATCACCACTAGTATGAGTCTGATAACCTTTCTTATTGAATACAGTAACCATTCTACCCATATTTTTAATAAGACGACTAAGTTCTTTGGAAGCATATTTAAGGAACTGAGCATCTTCTTCTGCTTCTTCCATAGTAAGGATATTATTATCATGCTTCATGTTATACTCACCAAGAATATTTCTCTTAAGTCCTGCCATGAAAGCATTTGCAATACCTGTATTAACAGCAAGGTCAGAAATAGATTCTTCTTCTAACTTAAACTGATTATCAACATACAGATAAATACCTGCAATAAAAGCATCCATCGCTTCAGCACTAGTAAAAGCACCTTTAATCTGCTTAGTAGGAATGAGAAGTTCAAGAGTCCATGTACCCTTACCACCATAAACTAAGCACTGAACTGCTACAGAACCTTCAACATCATAAGGTGAAGTCTGTGTATACTTACCTGTACTAGAATCAGGAATCTTATAAACTGTGTTATCACCAGGGTCAGGAGCACTTACATAATATACTCTCTGAACAAAAGAACCAAAATCATGTTCAGACCTCATAACCTTTCTTTCAGAAGGATTATATTCTCTAAGCATTAATCTTGTTTCAACAATACGATTTGCTAACGCTCCAAACCATCCATCAAGTAAACCATAAGATTCCAACTGTTTTCCTAAGGAAGTAAGTCCTGTAGATACAAGCTTAGTAGCCTTAGTAATACCTAAAATATCAGATACCGCATCTTTTACAACAGCAGGTATCTGTGTAACTAAATAACTTTTTGCCATATTATTCTCCTTCCTGTATGGTTAACCATACAAACAATTAAACATTTTCTTCAAGCATAACCCAAATAGTAATATCCATTCGTCTATCTACAGCAGGTAAAGAAACATAAGCTCTACCTAAAGCATTAATAAATGAATAAGAAACATTTTGAGCTGTAGTAGATTCACTACCAGTTTTAGTTAAACCCTGTGCACCCGCAAAGAAAGCAGCAAAATGATAACCAACAGGTGGATATAAACCACCTGAAATAGCTTCGATACCAGGATTAGTTTTATTGGTATGAAGAACATATCCTGTACCGTCATTAGTGATATTAACTCTATACCAATCTCCGCTTAAAAAAGGAAATTCTTCAGATAATTTCTGTTTGATTAAATCAATATCAACAGTTTTTATTCGACCATATCGGTCTACCTGGTCAGGTCTTACCCCAACCCTTCCTGCTTTTAAAGCCATATCTTCTCCTTTCCTGTATGGTTAACCATACATATTTAAACAATCAATCTTTCAATATGGTCAGACAACTTATCCATATTATCAGACATCTTGTCAATGTTACTACTAATCTGTTCATTAGATTTAGTAACATCAGAAATGGACTTCGCTAACTCTGCTACAACCTTACTTAACTTAATATAAAGAATAAGTAAAACAATACACATAGCAATAGGAAATCCAACATTAGAAACAAGCATTGAAATAGGGTCTAAGTATTCCATTATACGCTTTCTCCTTCCTCAGGTTCTTCACCTGTAACCACATCGCCTTCTTCAATTACTTCTTCAACTTCCTGTTCTTCAGTAGTTTCATCAATATCCTCAACAGGACTTTCTTTAACTACAACTTTTTTCTCAACAACAGGATGAGTCTTTTCATAAAGTTTGTCAAATGCTGTCATGAATTTAACCCCCTTTCTTT
>Ga0247608_10005026_pt1 | contig 14505 bp, 1 predicted proteins | sample 176DNAGHGlowgp2_FD_193490 | JGI IMG/M metagenome (GOLD analysis project Ga0247608, IMG submission 193490) | Sheep rumen microbial communities from Palmerston North, Manawatu-Wanganui, New Zealand - 1766 DNA GHGlow gp2 | ecosystem: Host-associated > Mammals > Digestive system > Stomach > Rumen ...
AACGAGGAAGGTAAGTGTGCCGTTCGTTCAACAAATGCCAACAGCGCAAACTGGGGTGCAAACACCTACTGGGATGTATTCACCGAGGCAGAAATGCCTGAGGCTGGTTACTCTCTTGAGCCCTCATTCGTATGGCATGTTGCAGGTCATGCAGATGCAAGTAATCTGATTGCTTTGGCCGAGAAGCTTGAGGCTCAGATTGCAGCAACAGACACTTACGATGATCCCAATGGTGTTGGTGAGACAATAGTTGCTCAGATTGAGACTATTAAGAACGCATTCTACACCAGCAAGGAGGAAGTAAATGCAGCTATTGAAAATCTTACTACACTTGCAAAGAGCTTCTTTAACACTATCACGGCTAAGTCTTCCATTGATGTAACCGACTGGTACATCGTCAACCCTGCTCCCATGAATAAGAACGGTTGGGAAGGAACAGACTTCGGCACAGCTTCCAACGGCGTTTGCGAGTACTGGAACAAGAGTGGTGCAGACTTCCATCAGGCCATCGAAATTCCCGCTGGTATGTATAGACTGACAGCTGTAGCTCTGCAACGCACAGGCATGTCTGGCGTCATTTATGCAGGCGAACACTCTGTTGAAATAGCTCAAGCTTCCTCTGCAGAAGCAAACGATCGTTCTCAGGCAGCTAATTGGTTTGCTGCTGGCAACGGAGTAAACGAGTTGACCTTTGAAACGACAGAGCCAGGTCCTATCACCATCGGTCTGACTGCAGATAATACAACCGGCGACCACTGGACAGTATGGAAGAACTTCAAACTCGAAATGATTACAGAACTTCCGTCCGATGTGACCTATAACCTTGTCTATGGTGAAAATATAATCGCTACCGAAACAGTTACTCAACTCCCCGGTGACGAGGTTAAGGTGCCTGCCGCATTTACAACCGCTATGCACGGACTCTATGCTCTGACTCCAGACGCAGAAGTTATAACTAAGGAGACCTCAGTTATTAATGTAACCCCAACTTGGACTGGTCCTTTCGAGTTCTCAACTGACCATGATAATGCTAAGTGGTACAACTTAAACATCCGTGGTGGATGGCAGGTATCCAAGTGCGAGACAGAGCCTTACACAATGAAGAACGATGCCACTGACGAAGAACTGGCTTCTCCCGAATTCCAGTGGGCTTTCTTCCCCGTTGCCGGTAATCCTGTGAAGGTTATCGTGGTGAACCGGGCTGCTGAAGGCCAGAGCCTCACTCCAGTTGACTTAGAGCGCCGTGTAGCCGTCCTCCGCGAAGGTGGCTACGCTTGGGATATCTTCGCAAATTCAGATGGCTTCGTGCTTCGCGAGGTTGGTACAGAGAACGGTTGGGTCAATCAGGCTGGTGGCGGCAACGCAAACAATCCTCTTGCCTTCTGGGTTGATGCAGCTGGTAAGACCGACAATGGTTCTACCTTCCGTATTCAGGAAGTTCCAGTCTTAGACGGAAGCGAGATATATGCTGAAATCATGTTATTGGTAGAGCAAGCCCAAACCCTCACAGACCAGCATATGGACGCAGAGGTTAAGACAGCCCTCGAGGAAAAGATCACAGCCTCAGACAATCTCTCCGATGAGATGCCTTATTTCGATCTCAAATCCTTTAAGATTACTCTGCTTGCAGCCATCGAGAATGCCAACAATAGCATTTCATATTATAAAACACTCGTGCCATATATCACAGAGGCAGAGGAAATCGTTGCTAAGCTCGATAAATTTGCCGCTGCCAAGGAGGCTGTCGCAGCCCACTTGAACGATATGACCACAGCCTACAACAATGGCACAGCAACTGCCGAGCTGGTTGAAACTTGGATGGGTAAGACCACGGCCCTCGCCCGCGAGAATATGGACTGGACTAAGGTTGATGAAGGTACAGATATATCCTTCCTAATCCAGAACCCGCACTTCAAGTTCGGACAATACGGTCCCTACGATGGTCAGTCGTATTACGGAAATGAGGAATCAACTCCAGGATGGACATTGAACAGCGGAGCTATCAAGGAACTGCGTGCGGCTACTCACAACATCGAGGCCTGGCACCAGATGTTTGACTTCAGCCAGACTCTGCCGAATATGCCGGCCGGCGTTTATGACTTGACACTACAGGGCTTCGTCCGCCACGACAACGCAGAGGATACAGACAAGACTTATCTCTATGCCGGCGTTTCAACACGTGCCATCATGCAGTGTACTGATCAGTGGAATACAGAGCCTATCTATTATGCTGGTGTCGAAATGTTGGGTGATGACCACTACGACGTGCAACATCAGCAGGAGGAAGGTCCTTCTCACTGGGTGGATAACGGTATGACAGGCTCCTACTATTGGTTCCAGACCGTGAATCCTAATGCCACAGAACAGGGCGGTCAGGAAGGTGACTGCTACTACACGAACCACCTGAAGGTCGTTTTGGCTCAGGATGGCAACTTCACCATCGGTCTTCACTGTGATACCAACACCGACTGGGTTATCTGGGATAACTTCCAGCTGAAGTACCTCGGCAATCCGGCCAGCCTCTACACAGAGACGATCTATGAGAAGCTGGATTCTCTGAAGGATGAAATTGCAGCCTGCACCCTGCCTGTCACTGCAACCAGTCAACAGCAACTCTATATCCCCATGAGCGAGCAGGCTGACGATGCAGTAGCAAGTGGTCAGGAGGCTCCCTGTCAGCAGGTAATTGCCGACATCGACGCAGCCATCACCGATGTTCTCAACACCGATGCCTGGGCTGCGGCATTCATCAGCAAGACGAACGCTGCAGCCGAGGGCATTGAAGGAAAACACAGCTCGGACCGTAGTGTTGAAACAGTACTCGCAGATGCCTATACATATATTAATATGCAGAAGGTGTTCGCAGACTCCACCGCAATCAAGACTTTCATCGGTCGGATTGACGAGGCTTACGCTGCATTTGAGGCTGGTGAGTTTGCTCCCAATGATATTCAGACTCTGATTGCAGGCCTGCGCCAGCGTCAGAGCGAGAAAGTTCTCAGCGATGAACTCTATCAGGAGATAGACAACGAAATAGATCTCTCAGATCTCTTGATTAATGAAGGTTCAGACGATGAAATGGTGGCTTGTATTGACAGTATGACAATTCTATGCAACAAGGCCGACGCATATCACGCCAGCGTGGAGGCTCAGCTTGAAGAACTGCCGGTAGGCAAGGATTTGACAGCCGTTCTGATGAACCCGTCTTACAATCTTGGTGAGACCGGTTGGGTTGCCGACAACATGAAGCAGCAGGGCGGTGCAACAATGGGTTGCGTAATCACCAGCTCGTATGAGAGCGACGGCGTTACTCTCTCTACCTTCGCAGAAAGCTGGAATGGCGGCGGTCAGCCCGTACAGGATGCCTCTATCCGTCAGACCACCCGCGTTGAGTTGCCCGAAGGCACATACGCTCTCGATGCAGACATTATCACTCAGAGCGCTGACGCTTTCGTTCAAAATGTGTTTATGTTCATCTTAGTTACAGACGAGCAGACACAGGAGACCACAATGGTCAAGCAGCCTATCCGTGTCAATGGCGGTCAGCCAGGACACAGCCAGATGGTATTCAATCACAAGGGCGGCAAACTGACCTTCGGCGTATGCTACGAAAATACCAACGCCACATGGGTCGGAATGGATAACTGGAAGCTCTCTGTATCCACCGCTCCCGATGCAACAGACATCGCTATCCTCGCTCAGGCATACGAGCAGATGAAGGGTACCCAGGGCGATGTGCTCGGATGGAATCTTGATACCAACCCGACGGGCCTTGCAGGAGTCATATACACCAATGGCCATGTCACATCAATAGACCTCGCAGGTTACGGCCTCGACGGACAGTTCCCGTCAGCTCTGCTTATGCTCCCGCAGATCGAAAAGATTGATTTGCATAACAACGGCCTACAGGGTAGTTTAGATGCTTCTATGGCTGCACTGGTTCAGATGGCAAACACTGAGACTCCGACATCAGTCTTGAAGAAACTGAACATTTCGGAAAATGATCTCTCGGGCAACGTAGGCCTTATCGGAGCCGTCTGTCCGCAACTGACTCAGCTCCTGGCCGCCGATAATCACATCAGTGGACTGATGCCAGCATTGCCTGAAGGCATTGACCAGAGCGACTTCAGTAAATTCGACTTGCGTAACCAGACGGTCAGCGAGCCATTTACGTTCAATATGGCAGAGACTGACATGCAGGCAGTCCTTGAAGCTACGCCGACGCTTGTCACCTACCCGTTGCTCCAGAAGCAGGCAGACCTTGTCTCAATGGAACTCAGAACGCTTAAAGAAGACGAATTCGAAAAGTATAACTCCGCTCTCTTAAAACTGTCAACGGAAGGAGCCGTTATATCAGACTTAGATCATGAGTATCGCGGTCCTATTTCGGCACAGTTTGAGTTAACACTTACGGAAGGACCTGTACAAGGTTCAACCCTCATGTGCAACCTCATGTTTGCTCCTGGCGATGCCAACCTCTCCGGCGCCGTGAATGTGTTTGACCTCCAGACCGACATCAACTACATCTTCGGTGACGAAGTGGAGATGTTCAACTTCACAGCTGCCGATCTGTATGTTGACCGCAACATCAACGTTCAGGACATCGTACTCCTCGTTGACACGATTATGAGTCAGGAGGAAGAGACTCCTGCTGGAGTGAAGAGCTTCGATCCGACCCTCATTGCAGAGGAGGAAGAGACCGAGACAGACGCACAACTGTTCTGGCGTGGACACGAACTGGTGCTCAGCACTAATGTTCCCGTGGCTGCCGCCGACATCCGCCTCTCTGCAGATGATGTTGAATGGAATATTCCTGGTTTCAACATAACGGCAAAGCACGGCAGGGCTATAATCTACTCTCTCGGAGGCTCCGAACTGCCAGCTGGTGAAACCGTGATTGCTACATCTCGCGGCGGCAACTCCGTAATCAGTTCAGCTGTCTTTTCCAATCGTAAGGCTAAGCCCGTAAGCGTAGGTATCGCCGGTAAGAGTATTCCTACTGGAATTGCAGGTATCGATGCTTCTGGTCAGTGGCGCATCGCCACCGTCGGCGGCAACCTTGTCGCTCAGGGCAACGGCAATGCTCAAGCCGCAAGTGCCGCAGCACGCCTGCCAAAGGGTATATACATTATTAATATAGAAGGAAAATCCTCTGTTAAGTTCTCAATTAAATAACCTCTGCCTGATTCGACTATGAAAACGAAACATTATATTCTATATGCGGTGGCTCTGCTCATGAGCATTGGCCTCGCTCACGCACAGAACGTCAATAAGCTCTATATCCCAGAGCTGACGGCTCTGCCCGGAACCAACATCACAGTTCCCGTCTATGTGGATAACACGGACGAGCTGGTAGCGGTGCAGTTTGACCTCACCGTCCCCGAAGGTTCTACAATCAACACCCAGTCGGCACAGCTCGCAAGCCTGCGAGCCGCCGACCACAGTGTGACCTTCCGCGCCATGGGTAACAACACCTACAAGGCGCTGGTCTATTCTCCAACCAACGCATCCCTTAAGGGAAGTGCCGGAACGTTGCTGACAGTGGAAATGAGCGTCTCCCAGTCTTATACGGTAGGGCAGGAGGGGTTAAGCATCACTCCCAGCAACGTGGTCCTCTCCATGCGCGACGGTTCGAACGTGGTCAGTGAGGCTTCTGCCGCCCAACTCACCATCATCAAGGGTCCGGACCTCATGGTCACCGGCATAACGACAGATGCCACAACCTATCGCCCGTTGGGCGAAATGACTATCCACTGGAACGTGGTTAATAACGGTCAGAAGCCGACACAGGCCGGCTGGACCGAGGAAGTCTCCATCGTCAATGCCAAAGGTAAGGTGACGAAGATTGCCACAGCCTCTGCTGACGAGACCCTCAACGTAGGCCAGGCTATAGCTCGCCAGACCACAATCGTCCTGCCCGAGATTCTCGAAATGGACGGAGAAGCTAACATTCAGGTTGAGGTCGTTCCTCTTCCCACCACCGGCGAGAACGAAGCCGACCGCGCTAACAACAAGGCTCAGTCCGAGCAGGCTATCACTCTGACGAAGTACCTGAAGATGGAAATGTCTTCACCCGTAACGGAGCCGTTCTATGATATCTATGGCAACCGTCTGCCGGTGAAGATAACACGCACGGGCGACAACACCGTAGCACAGATATTCACCATCACCCCGTCACGCTCAGACAGCCGTCTTAGAATCCCCTCGGAGGTCACGATTGCCGCTGGCCAGTCTGCCACGACATTCTATATCGACCTGACAGACAACAACGTTCTCGACAACGAGTCGTTGGTTACAATTACCGTTAGCGGCTATGGGTACGATGCCGTTCAGAGCGATCTCGAGGTTATCGATAACGAGCACCCGACCATCACCGTAACCACTTCCAACAACAACCTTCATGAGGGTGACACCTTCACGCTGACATTCACCGTGGATCGCGCACCCGAGAACAACCTTGTTATCACTGTAAGTGACGACAGCCGCGGACGCTTCAGCTATCCAACAACTCTCACGATTCTGGCCGGACAGACCTCTGCCACTCTCGACGTGAAGGCTGTCAATGACAACGAGCCTCAAATCGCAGCCATTTATGAGTTCGCGGCAACAGCCCCAGGCTACAACTCCGGAAAGGTCTTGGCCACTCTCGACGATGATGATATGCCAGAATTGGAATTCATTTTGGAACCCACATCCGTGAAGGAGGACGACGGAATAATCTGTGTTCACGCATACGTACGCCGCACCGGTAAGATCTCGAACGTCGTGACTATCCGCCTCTCTGACGATTCCAACGGGCAGATTTACTACGACCGGAGAGAATATGAGATGCCGAAGGGCGCAGAGATGATAGACTTCTACCTCGGTGTCAATGACGATAATCTCGTGAACGGCGACCGCACCGTGAACATCACAGCTGCCGTCTGGGTTTCGTCCTGCTCATGTAACGCTTCCGGCGAAAGCGCAGGCCACAAGACAGCACAGCTAACTATTCTCGACAACGATGCTCCTGCACTTGGAATCAGTAGCTCCAACCAAACTGTCAAAGAGGGTGAGAGCGTCACCGTCACCGTGTCCCGAAACGACCAGACAACAGCCGACTCTCCTCTGACCATCAACGTCACCACTGATGACGATGCAGCTTTTGCCTCGTTCAATCACACAGTGGTTATCCCTGCCGGCAGTATGTCTGCAACGCTGACCCTTAGAGCTCAGAGCAACGATGTGCAGAACGACAGCCGTGGCATTAGCATCATGGCAAGCGCCGAAGGATACAGCACAGCTACCACATTCGTCAACATCACAGACCAGACTCTGCCGGATGCAACTGTAACGCTGAGCGCCAACCCGTCGGAGGTGATTATCGAGGGCGACTTCGTGTTCAATATCTCCGTAAGCAACCAGGGAGCTGCACCGCTACCTGCCGGAACGGCTGTGAACTTCAGCGCCTTCAACGTGACGAAGAGTTTCGTTACCTCTGTACCCATAGTTGTTGGAGGTCATGAGAACTTCAAAGTCACGGTGAAAGCTCCGTCTGTGTTGGGTTATGCCACCTGTTATGCCGCTGTGAACGGCGACAACAAGGTGACAGAACTGAACACCTACAACAACACCGCTTCTGTCCGTGTGCGCACACTGTCTCCATTCACCGCCACCGTTCAGCTTGACAAGGATGTCTATGAAACCGGTGAAAGTGTTCAGATCAGCGGAACCCTCAGCGGACAGATGATAGAGAACGCCGATGTCGAAGTCTATGTAATCAATGAGGGCGGACGCCAGGTATTCACAACCAAGGCAGATGCAGAGGGCCACTTCACCGCAAGCTACACTCCCTACACCGCTCAGATTGGTCACTTCAAGGTGGGTGCCCGCTTCCCGAACGACAGTAAGGAGGACGAGATGGCAGGCTTCGAGATTTATGGTCTGCGTCGCACGAACGCAAACTATCCTATCCTGCATGATTTGGTTGTTGCCGGTAATAGAGTCAGCGGCTCTGTGGAATTCTACAATCCCAGCACTCTGAGTCTCACTGGCGCAAAGGCAGAAGTGACATCCAAGCCGGAGAATCTGACCTTCAACGTCAAGATCAACGAGACTTTGGCTGGCAACAGTTACACCAGACTGACCTACGACTTCACCCCCGAACAGGCTTCACCGACAGATGATTGGGAGATTGTTTCAATCAAGCTGACCACCGCTCAGGGTGTTACTCAGGAATTCCCCGTCCGCTTCCATGCCGTGAACCCGAAGGCAGACCTCAGAGCTTCTACGAGTGAGATTAAGAGCACTATGCTCAAGGGCGGTTACTTCGATTATACCGTAACCTTCACCAACAGAGGACAGGGTGAGACCGGAACAATTTCTCTGTCTCTGCCGAGTTTCGTCACCAGCCCCACCGGAACAACGATTGCTTCTTTGAGGCAGAACGAGTCTGCCAGCGCTGTGCTGCGCTTCACTCCGACCGAGGACATGCAGCTCAACTCTCCGCAGACTGGTCTGATAGCGTTCAACTGCACCAACGGCGACGGCGGCCGAATCAGCTATAATATGACTCCGGTTTCCGATGCAAAGGGTACGCTTATCGTCGATGTAACAGATGAATACACTTATCTGACTGAAGACGGAAAGCACGTGGGTAATGCCACTGTTGAGGTGCTGAATCCTGTGACCAATGCAACTGTTGCTACTGGTAAAACCAACAGAAACGGCATCTGCACCTTCCAACTGAACGAAGGTTACTATAAGATTAATGTATATGAGGCTTCTCATGCAAGCATTGAACCGCTTACCAAATTGGTAAGTCCGGGTACTGAGAACAAAGTGAATGTTAATCTTTCAATCAGCGCAATCAAGGTGTCTTTGTCAGTGAAGGAGATTGAAATCGAGGATGAATATCTCATCACGACCAACGTCTCTTATCAGGCTAACCTGCCTGTGCCGACAATAGTGCTCTCGATGCCTGAAATCGATGCAGAGAATCTGCAGCCGGGACAGTCGCTCTTCTTCAACGCCACCCTCACCAACCACGGTTTGGTCAAGGCTATCAACACCACGCTGAGTATGCCTGAAGACCTGAAGAACTTCATCTTCGAGCCTCAGGAGCCAAGTACAGATATTGAGGTTCCCGCTCAGTCAGCTGTCACTATTCCTATCAAGGTGACCCGCAAGGGTGCCGACGGTGGTGAGGTGAAGGCCTTCGGCCCGCGCCGTGCCGCTGACATCAACGGCGATCCCTGTATTGTCAAGCTCAACCTGATTTACTACTGGAAGTGCGGCACCGACACCAAGTTCAACCAGTACGAACGCACACTGCGTATCGGAGCTTGCAAGATTTCCTCAACTTCAGCTGAACTCCCGTCGAGCTTTATTCCGTCTTCTTCATCTGGTAGCACCTCTTACGGTGGTTACAGCGGTGGCGGTGGCGGAGGCTATATAAGCGGCCCCTCTACTGGAAGCAACAATGCAACCTATGGAGCTACTCAGAACACAAGCATCGTCAGCGTAACTGAGGAAACTGGCTGCGAACCCTGCCAGGCCGCTTTCATGCAGAAGATGACCAAGTGCGTCGTGAAGCGTCTGCCTCTCATCAAGGAGGTTCTGGGCTTCGTTGACGACGTACAGTGCGCATACGACGTAATCAACTCTGGCAGTTGGTGCTGGGTAGAACGTCTGCCGATTATCAGCAAGTTCGTTGAATACCGTGACTTCTACAAGGAGTGCATATCTCCGCTCTTCATGACCTGCGGCGGTGCTATGCCTGAAGGCAACGGACTCTTCTCCAACCGTACTCCGGGTGACGAGGACAGTGATATGCCTGCTTACATCATCCGCTACCAGGATAAGACCGTGGCTGCCACGAACGCCATCGCTGCCGCAATGCAACAGGCAGACGAGGTTCTGGGCGATACCCTATGGCACAAATACGATACGAATATAATGTCAGACGTGGCCTTGAATATCAAGGGCCTGCTCGATGGTACTCTCGATGAGGAAGGATTCCTGCAGGCACGTCCGGACAGCGTTGATAGGCAACTCTATACCAACCTGTCAGAACGTCTGCTCAACACAATCAATGGGTCTGCAGATGAGAATGTCATCAATCTCGATAACGTAAAGGCTCTGGAGCAGTACATCGTTAATGCACAGAATCTTGCAGACGAAATTCATACTCCTCGCATCGGCGACTTCTACGAGAAGGCTGAGAAGGAAGTGATGGAAGGTCTCGATAAGGCAACGAAGAATGTCTGCGCTACCATCAGCCTTGAGTTTGAACAGCAGCTCGTGCTCACACGTCAGGCTTTCCGCGGAACACTGACAGTGGTCAACGGTCACGAGACTACCGCCATGTCCGACATCAAGCTTCATCTTGAGGCTCGCAATACCACCACAGGTGACGTTGCAACTGACGACATGATGGCAATCAAGTTTGAGACTAAGGACACCTTCGGCGGTGAGAACAACTTCACCGGAGGATGGACGCTGGCAGCCGGTGCCACCGGACGTGCAACGGCTCTGTTCGTACCCAGTGATCTTGCTGCTCCCGAGGTTCCGACGAAATATGCATTCGGCGGTTATCTGACTTACCACGATCCGTTCTCAGACTCTGAGGTTACCCGTCAGCTGACTCCTGTCGTTCTGACCGTCCGTCCGACAGCCAAGCTCGAACTCACCTACTTCCTGCAGCGCGACGTCTATGCAGACGATCCGATGACTGATATAGTCGAAGAGAGCGAGCCTGCTGAGTTTGCACTGCTCGTGAACAACGTAGGCTTCGGCGAGGCAACCCGCGTACTGATGCTCACACAACAGCCTACGGTTGTTAAGAACGAGCGCGAGGTTGACTTTAAGATGTACTTCGAGAGCGGCTCAGTCAACGGTAAGACCGAGTCTCCCAAACTGGAGAACGGCGCCCTGAGCAGCGACTTCGGCAATATCGCTCCTCACTCCACAGCCTACGCACAGTGGTGGTTGAAGAGCAACCTGCTCGGTAAGTTCGAAACATACGAAGTTACGGCAGAGCATATCCAGAAGGAATACAGCAGTCTCATTGATATGGACAAGCTCTCAATCCACGAACTCATTCACAGTGTCAAGTTGAACGACGACAACCGCGTCGGCTTCATCGTGAACGATGACGAAGACGAGGATGACAAGGCAGACCACATCTACGTCTCCGACGGCAACATCTACGCTCTGAATATGGCAACAGCCAGCGCAAGCAAAGAGGATGAGAACAAGTATATCCTCACCGTCAACGCAGACGCTCCGGGTTGGGCTTACGGCGTAATCAAGGATCCGACCAATGGCAACTCTACAGTCAAGAGCGTCATCCGCCGCAGTGACGGAACATCAATCGATGTCCGCAACTTCTGGCAGACCAGCCGCACTATCAAGGACGGTCAGGACTGGATGCGTAACCCGCTCGTCCAATTCTCCGACTCTCTGAAGAGCACCTCTGAGACTTATGTGATTACCTTCGAGCCCAAGCCGACGGATCCGCTCACTGTTGCCAAGTTCGAGAATGTTCCCGAGAATCCGACAACGCAGCCGGTGGATACGGTAATCGTACGCTTCAACAAGGAACTCTACCGTCTGGATGAGTCCTGCTTCCGTCTTACCAACCAGGGTAAACTCGTGGAGAACTATATCGTGAAAGAGGCCGGTCCCGCTGCCGTATTGGTAGTTCTCGGCGAGGCTTCAAACAGCAACGGTCTCTTCTCACTCACAGTTCTCACCTCGAGGATGATGGACAAGAATGGCTACTATGGCACTAATGACCAGAAAGTCGATTGGGTTCAGGAACCGCAGCTGCCCACTGTAGCCTTCAACAAGTCTGAGGTGGAGACCACCTTCGGCAAGGACTTTGAGAAGCCGCAACTGACCACGACCCTCACCTCAGAGCCAACCTACACGAGTAGCAACCCGCTCGTTGCCGAGGTGGATCCTGTCAGCGGTGACGTGACAATGAAGGCTGTAGGTACGGCCGACATTACAGCCACCCTGAAGTCTGAGCTGGCACATGCAGAGATTCCCGGCACCTACGCCCTGAATATTCTCCAGCCTGAGGGCTACAAAGAGTCTGGTGACGTAGAATTCGTTGAAGTAACGATACCAGATGGTTGCAATTCAGTAACCTTCTGCTCGCCGTGGCCTCTTGACTTCAATAATATGGCACAGACATTCAAAGCTTATATTATAACAGCTATCACCAATGACGATAAACTGCAATGTGAGGCTGTCACGGAAGCTCCTGGAGGTTCAGGTCTCGTCATTAAGGGTACGTCTGGCGCTACATACCAGATTCCTGTCAGAACCACAAACAAGACTCTTGAGGACAATGGCCTTATCGGTACCCTTGCTCCCACATACGTAGTGGATAAGACCGAGGACGGTGTTCGCAACTACTACATGAGAGGTGACGTATTCGTTCCTATGCAGACTTCTGTTCTTCCCGCCGGACAGGCTTATCTCCCGGTTCGCTCCAACGCTACAAGCCTCTCTATTCAGTACCCTGATGACATCAACGGTCTCAACGCTGACGGTGAGGCTCCCGTATGGAACCGTCTTGACGGAACCCGTACCACGAAGCCCGTACGCAACGGAGTCTATGTCCGCGAGGGTGAGAAGGTTCTTGTCAAATAAAAACCTACAAATATGAAAGCAATGCATAAATCGCTTCACTTGTGGCTTATGTCCCTGCTGCTCCTTGCGGGCAGCGGGGCTTACGCCCAAGGCGAAGCGGAGACCGATCTGGCAGAGACACTGCTCACGAACCCTTCATTTGAGGAAGACTATCCTTTGGAGGAGGCCACTGGCAGCGTCAGTGAAATGAATTATGTTACTGGTTGGGAATCTAATGAAGATGCTCTGTCAGGAACGACCTATCACGTCGGCGGTGTATTCGAGATTGGCGGTCCCTCTACCACTTTCCTTGCTCACACTAACGGACAGCCGCCTTCAACCAATCCCGATGGCGGCACAACTGGTCAGGTGCTCGGTTTCCTTGGCGGCTACGGCTCAGAAGTCTGGTACCAGCAGGTAATAACTCTTGCTCCAGGCAATTACCGTCTGGAAATTCCTGTCTATAACGCTACCGGCACTGCGGCGATAGCCAAGAACCAGATTGGCTTCATCGCAGACAACGGACAAGAGTTTTTTCAGAGCATTACTCAATATCCTGTAGGCGTGTGGAGCAACGAGATTATCGAGTTCACCATCATGGAGACCACGACCGGACATATACGCCTGGGTTACACTGCTAATCAGGGAAATACAAGCCTGCAGAACCAGCCACATCTCTTTGTCGATTACGTGCGTCTCTACGCTACGTCACGCTACGTACCGGCACCTACGTTCAGCCAGAAGGATAACCTCGTCACCATCTCCTGCACAGAGCAGACGGCTGTTATCAGATACACCATCGACGGCAGCCAGGCCACCATAGAGAATGGCGAAATCTATTCCGGACCTTTCTCCGTACCTGACGGCACAATAATCAACGCAGTGGCTGTAAGCGGAGCTGACAAGAGTGAAATGAGCAGTTTTACTTTCCACTACCGCAAATACGACCCGCCTACACTCAGCATTGACGGAACCGCAACTGCTGAATATGTCTCTGGACATTCTTACTATCTGCTGAATGTGAATTCCGGACAGTTCCTCACCGCAGGCAACAACTACGGAACGCAGATGAGTATAACCAAGGATGGCTTCACCGACACTGCCAATCCTCCGTTGCTCATTGAGATTATGGATTCAATCATTCAGAATCCGACCGTTGTTATGAATGGACAGACATTGCGCGTCAACGGCACCTACACCGTAACCTACGGCAAGGGCTCTACGGCGCAGGTCTCCAACTCTTATCTCTTCCGCGACGGCGCCTACGGTTATGTTGATTGGAACAATCAGGAACAGACTCTGTGGATGCTCTTCCGCGATGGAGAATTCTATCGTCTGCAGAGTCATGAGGGCTATAGTGCAGACTATGCCACACAGTTTGTCGGCTGGGACGGGATGTACCAGAACACCGCCCTAAGCATGAATCTTAGTGCTGACGACCAATATACCGAGTGGGCTCTCATCGAGTCACAGAACGTCAACTCTTCTTCCATCGCTCTCTACGATGCTCAGAAGACACTCTACGGTCTGCTCCTCACGGCCGATTCTCTCGGCATAGCCACAGAGAATTTTGGTGAGATATATAAAGATGAGAACTCAACTGTACAGACACTCAACGAGGCTGCTACCCAGCTCCAGATGGCCATTAACCTGAACAACTACAAGAGCCAGTGGGACAACGCTTCATTGGACAACCCGATTGATATCACCGCGACATTCGTCCAGAATGCCGACTTCGATCTCTCTGCTGAAGGATGGACGCTCGCAAACGGAGCCTCTTACCATAGCGCAGTTGATGTCTATACAAACAACGGCTCAACTCTCACCCGTCTCGGTTCAACCACAGACGAGAGCGGGAATCCCGCCCGCCTCAATTACTTCGTT
>Ga0247608_10005029_pt1 | contig 14488 bp, 8 predicted proteins | sample 176DNAGHGlowgp2_FD_193490 | JGI IMG/M metagenome (GOLD analysis project Ga0247608, IMG submission 193490) | Sheep rumen microbial communities from Palmerston North, Manawatu-Wanganui, New Zealand - 1766 DNA GHGlow gp2 | ecosystem: Host-associated > Mammals > Digestive system > Stomach > Rumen ...
AAGCGCCATGTCGTCAGACTCTCGGGAAGGGTGAATGACAACGAAACGTTGCCATCGCTATCAGTCTGTAGGGCAGGGTAGCAGAAGGCCGTCTCGTTGAGGTTGTCACGGAGCTGTACCTGCTGTTCTTCTTCTTTCTGTTCTTCTATGTCTACAGTCTCTTTAGCTCTTAACACCTCGTCTCCCTTGACATTGTTGGCAACAACGACTTCCTGTATGGCATCGCTTGCCTGAGCAGCCATCGGTGCACTCTCAACGATGCCTGCCGACTTGGACATCAGCATGGCACGGGTGCCACGAATCTTGATGCCGTAGGAACGGAAATAGGGGAAGAGACTCTCGTCGAAACGGCTAAAGAGCAGTTGGTTGACGGGGAGCATCTTGCTCTGCATAAATCCGGCGGTAGTGATGGCTGTCTGTGACGGGCGCTGCCAGTAGGTAGAGGCTACAGGAAGGTAAGATGACGGAGTGAAGGACCACTGATGCTTGGCAATGGCATCAAGGCTCTTGTCGTAGAGCACAGCCAGCAGACTGGCATTGGCAGGCACCTCTTCGCCCATCTTCCCCGAAGGAGCCTTGATGGTCAGTTGCCATTGCTCCTGTTGGCCAGGAGTCAGACGGTCGCGGAATGTCGTCCACTGCATCCTCAACTTTTTGTCGGGCATGGGGCGGCGGATGACTTGCTGATGCGTGTAACACTCACCATTCTTGATCCATGCATAGGTCAGCAACAGCCCATTGCCATACTCCTCACGATAAGTCAGTTGGCGATTGATGAGTTCACCGCTCTTTTCGACAGTACCACTCTCTAATAGCTGCTGACCGGCAAACATGCTATAGACGATATGCAGGTCAGGGTCAGAGGAACCAACCTGTATGGTTACTGGTGTACCATCTTGGGGGAATTGTTCGTCAGAGACATAGAACCAGTCATGGGTTTCCGTGGCAGGACGCTTGTCTGTGAGACTGAACACGATGAACGTCTGGTCGATGCTGTCTTGGGCGCAGATAGCTTCTATGCGGTGCTTTCCACTTTTCAGTGGAGCGTTGAGGGATAATGGTCCATTGGCAGACCACTGCTGCCATTTGCCGCCATCGATGCGGTAGCGCAACTTGCCAGGAATTTCCTTGCCGGCGGCATTACGACGAGTAAAGGTGATTGGGGGAAACTTGTCGCTGCGCACCTTTTCGGGGATGTCGCACGTCAGTGAGGTGGCCTTGTTGCCCAAGGGTAGCGACAGACTGCCGTGGTGTGTCTCACCGGCCTGGTCGGTGACATCAGCATCGACGACGAAGTGGTAGAACATAGTGTGACGACCTAAGTCTTCAGGCATGACGAGTGGCATGTCGACAGAGAAGGTGCCGTCATTCGCTGTCGTGGCATCGCCCTCGCTGACGATGACCTCACGGAGGCCATCACCAAAGTAGCCTGTCTGCCAGTAACGACTGTAGTTCATCCACCAGAAGGCTATACGACGCTTGACGGTATAGTGTACCTTTGCATCTTGAATGGGAACACCGGCATAGCTCATGGCCTTGGCCTTGGCCTGCACGGTGTCGCCAGCCTGATAGGACTCCTTATATTCATCGAACTCCACCTGGAAGGCAGGGCGTTTATATTCTTCTACGCGGATGCCAACGTTGCCATTGGTAGTACGGATGGTGAAACGGCCATTCAACTTACCGGTAGGCAGTGCAAACTGCACACTGCATTTTCCGAAACTGTCGGTAGTTGCCCGTTGCTCAGCAATCACTTTGTGGTTGGCATCGCGCAACTCAAACGTCAGCGACTTGCCACTGTTGGCAGTATTTTCCACTGCCGATACTTCCTTCCAGGCGATAGCCGTGGCATAGACGGTCTGGCCGGGACGATAGATGGCTCGGTCGGTAAATAGCTGGGTATGTTCGTTGTTGTACTGGCGCTCGTAATAGTAGTAGAGGCCATAGCCGTTCTGTTCGGGACAGTAGCTGTCGGCATCCGTGTAGGCAAAGACAGACGATGGACGTTGCTCGCCTGTATAGAGTGCTTCACCTTCTTTATTGCATGTAAATGTGTGCGTGGTTGGCGGATTCTTCCATCCCTTCTGGAACGACAGACGTACGGAGGCATTCTTAATAGGTTGACCTGTCGTGGCATCGACAACAACATAGCGGCGGGTGTTATTGGGCTGTGCCTGTTGCAGAAGACGGACACCGGAAACGAAGTATAGGGAGCGCGACACCTCGGTGTTGGGGGTAGTGGCGAACTCCAATAGATAGACGCCTGCCGGCAACCCTTGCAGTTGCAGAGAGTCGGTAAAAGTATCGTAGGCAGCGTGACCTGAAAAGGAACATGTGCGTGCCAGCTCTGGCAGTTCTTTGAGTCCGGTCTTTATCTTCTTGTAATCGTCGCTGTCTTGAGGGTTTAGCTTGGTGTCGCCAAGAAGTGTCGTACGGTAGACACGCATAGTAAGTTGACTGATGTTGCGGAGATCGTACAGCTTAACTATCTGAGGCTTGTTAACCTCCTGAATGCGACGCTCTACGCTGGCAGCAAAGCATGGCGTGGTCAGTGAAGTCAGTTCGTTTCGCAGCATATCGGCACGTGTCCAGGTGCCCCAGCACTCCAATGCGTGCTGTAACCATTGGTAACGGTCGGCATTGGTGTATTTGTCGGTATGCATTAAGTAATAGCGCCCAATGGCCAACTCTGCTGCTTCTGCATAGTCGGCAAAAAGAGCGATTAGTGAGTCGTAGCCTTCGACGGTTTTGGCGATATGACTGGCAGCTATACATGCAGCACGGCAATTTTCGGCTTTCATGTAGTAGTCGTAGAGCCACTGCCACTCGTTCAATTCCATACCTACGACACTCAGCAGGTCGTTGCCGAATACCTTGCTGTCCTTGCCTTGCTCAATGAGCGGTTGGTAGCCATTGGCCTTGATCTTGGCCAGCAACTCGGGCTTGCTCATTGCAATCTCTCGGTAGTGCTTGGCTTTGTTGGCCGTGTCATCCGCTATCGAGGGATTGTCGGTGTAGACCTTACATAAGATGGCGGCATAGACCATCTGTAACACGGGATCGGTAGTGGCCTGTGCCTGACGTTCTATGCGAAGAACTGCCGGTGCCAACGAGTCAGACGAGATCTCCGTCTGGATGTTGGCTATCTGTAGCGTGGCACTGAGCAGATGTCCATAGGAATGCTCTTGTTGGGCTTTGGTTTCTATCTTTTGCAGATGAGACAATGCCTGACGAGGCAGGTCTTTGCTGCGGGCTTCTTCAACCTGTTTCCATAGGCTTTGATATGTCTGTGCAACTGTACTCATTGGCAATAGTAATGCAATGGTCAGTATGATAAACAATGTCTTCTTCATAGCTTGAATGTTCTTATCGTCCGACAAAGATACGAAAAAGCCGTTAAACAGCCAAGTCATTTAACGAGTTTTACAAATATGAGTAATTTTTTGTCATTTAGAAATTTTGTGATTTGTTTGTTTATTCGTACCTTTGTCGGCGGACTTAAAATACTACTATGATTAATCGAGAATTATTGGAGCCCCAGTCAATTGTTGTCATTGGCGGCTCGAACAATGTACATAAGCCGGGAGGTGCCGTGGTACGTAATCTTCTGCAAGGTGACTATCATGGAATGTTGCGCATAGTCAATCCTAAAGAAGATGCGGTGCAGGGCATTAAGGCATTCCATGATGTTAGCGAATTGCCGCCAACGGAGTTGGCCATATTGGTTGTGCCTGCCAAGTTCTGTCCGCAGTATGTGGAACTGCTGGCCAAAGAGAAACAGACACGGGCTTTCATCATTCTGTCTGCTGGCTTTGGCGAGGAGACTCACGAGGGTGCACTACTGGAACAGCAGATTCTTGACATCTGCCATGAGTACAACTGTTCGCTGATAGGCCCTAACTGCATAGGCCTGCTGACACACCACCACCATTCTGTGTTCACTAAACCCATTCCGCACCTTGATCCGAAGGGTGTAGACTTTATTTCCGGTTCTGGCGCAACGGCAGTATTCATCTTGGAGAGTGCTGTGACGAAGGGATTGCCGTTTAACAGTGTGTGGTCGATAGGTAATGGCAAGCAGATTGGTATTGAGGATGTGCTGCAGTACATGGATGAACACTTCAATGCTGATACGGACTCCTTAGTTAAACTGCTGTACATTGAGAATATCTCTAATCCCGACAAACTGTTGTTCCATGCCAGTTCGCTGATAAGAAAAGGTTGTAAGATTGCCGCTATTAAGGCTGGATCCTCGGAGAGTGGCAGCCGGGCGGCATCCAGTCATACAGGAGCCATTGCCAGCAGTGACTCTGCGGTGGAGGCTCTGTTCCGTAAGGCGGGTATTGTGCGCTGTTTCTCTCGGGAGGAACTGACGACGGTGGGATGTATCTTTACGTTGCCTGAACTGAAAGGACGTAACTTCGCTATTGTAACCCATGCCGGAGGTCCTGGGGTGATGTTGACGGATGCTTTGTCTAAAGGTGGACTGAATGTTCCCAAAATAGAAGGACCTGAGGCTGAGGAACTGAAGTCGAAACTGTTCCCTGGGTCGGCAGTGGCTAATCCTATTGATATCCTTGCCACAGGAACACCAGAACAGTTGGGCATTGCCATAGACTACTGCGAGCATCGGTTTGAGAACATTGACGCCATTGCTGTCATCTACGGCACACCGGGACTGACCAAACTCTATGAGGCCTACGATGTGCTGCACCATAAGATGCTGGAGTGCAAGAAACCTATCTTCCCTATCTTGCCCTGTCTGCATACTGCCGGTCCTGAAGTTGCGGAATTCTTACAGAGAGGACATGTGAATTTCTCGGATGAGGTGACACTTGCTACCGCCCTGTCGCAGATTATGAGTACTCCGAAACCCACGCAGTTGGAGGTGCAACTTTATGGCATAGACATTCCTCGCCTTTCCAAAATCATTTTCGATATCAAGGAGAATGGCTATGTGCCTCCTCAGACTGTTCGTGAGATACTGTCATGTGCGGGCATACCGCTGGTACCTGAGATGGTGAGCACATCGAAAGAAGAATTGACTTCCTTTGCCGAGAAGTGCGGATTTCCGGTTGTGGCAAAGGTCGTCGGTCCTGTGCATAAGAGCGATGTGGGCGGCGTGGCACTGAACATCCGTTCCAAGGAGGTGCTGAGTGCTGAGTTTGACCGCATGATGCAGATACCTGACGCCACGGCTATCATGGTTCAGAAAATGATTAAGGGCACGGAACTGTTTATTGGCGCGAAGTATGAACCTCGCTTTGGCCATGTGGTGCTCTGCGGATTGGGTGGTATCTTTGTTGAAGTGCTGAAGGATGTGTCGAGTGGTTTGGCACCATTAACCTACGAAGAGGCGCACTCCATGATTCACTCGCTGCGTGGCTATAAGATATTACAAGGTACGCGAGGACAAAAAGGCATCAACGAGCGTAAGTATGCGGAGATTATTGTTCGGCTGAGTACGTTGCTGCGCTTTGCCACTGAAATCAAGGAGATTGATATCAACCCGCTATTGGCGGACCAAGATGCTGTAGTAGCCGTGGATGCTCGCATACTGATAGAGAAATAGGCTACGCATAGTGAATGACTAAATCCGACAAAATGACAGCAAAGAATGTCATTTTGTCGGATTCTTTGCTTTCGGCACGTAGTTTGTTCGGCTATGGACAGAAACAAATAAAATAATGGGAGGACAAAACTATGACATTAGACAAGTTTACTATCAAAGCACAGGAGACAGTCCAGGAGGCTGTCAATACTGCACAGCGTAACGGCCAGCAGACCATCGAACCGGTACACCTGTTGGCGGGCGTGATGAATAAGGCCAAGGACGTCGTGAACTTCCTGCTGCAGAAGTTGGGTGTCAATGCCCAACAGATTGATATGCTCGTACAGTCGGAGCTGCAACATTTGCCCCGTGTGACGGGTGGTGAACCCTATCTTTCCAGCGATGCTAACAAAGTGTTGCTGAAAGCTCAAGACTATGCTCAGCAGATGGGAGATGAGTTCGTGAGCGTAGAACCGCTGTTACTGGCATTGCTGACGGATGGTGCTACGGCAGGTCGTATACTCAGGGATGCGGGGGTTACGGAAAAGGAATTGCGTGCTGCCATCCAGGCACTGCGCCAGGGACAGAAGGTGCAGTCTCAGTCGGCTGATGACAACTATCAGTCACTGGAGAAGTATGCCAAGAACTTGGTGGAACTGGCCCGTCAGGGTAAGCTTGACCCTGTTATCGGACGTGATGATGAGATACGTCGTGTGCTGCAGATTCTGTCACGCCGTACAAAGAATAATCCTATATTAATTGGTGAACCTGGTACGGGTAAGACGGCTATCGTCGAGGGTTTGGCAGGACGTATCGTACGTGGAGACGTTCCAGAAAACTTGAAAGATAAGCAGCTCTATTCGCTCGACATGGGCGCTCTCGTAGCAGGTGCTAAGTACAAGGGTGAGTTTGAGGAGCGTCTGAAGAGTGTCATCAACGAGGTGACGAAAGCCGACGGACGCATCATCCTGTTCATCGACGAGATACACACGCTGGTGGGCGCTGGTGGTGGAGAAGGTGCTATGGATGCTGCCAACATCCTGAAACCGGCATTGGCTCGTGGAGAATTGCGTGCTATTGGTGCTACGACGCTCAACGAGTATCAGAAATATTTTGAGAAGGACAAAGCCCTCGAACGTCGTTTCCAGACGGTGATGGTGGATGAGCCGGACGAACTGTCGGCCATCTCCATACTGCGTGGCTTGAAAGAACGCTACGAGAACCACCACAAGGTGCGTATTCAGGACGATGCCTGTATCGCTGCCGTACAACTGTCGGAGCGCTACATCTCTGAGCGCTTTTTGCCAGATAAGGCCATCGATCTGATGGATGAGGCTGCTGCAAAGTTGCGCATGGAACGTGACAGCGTACCTGAGGAGTTGGACGAGATTACACGTAGACTGGCACAGTTGGAGATAGAGCGTGAAGCCATCAAACGTGAGGGTGACGAACCGAAGATAGCCCAATTGGATAAGGAGATTGCCGAACTGAAAGAGCAGGAAACACAGTTCCGTGCCAAGTGGGAGGGTGAGCGCCAACTTGTCAACAAGATTCAGCAGGACAAGCAGGAGATGGAGAACCTGAAGTACGAAGCTGAGCGTGCCGAGCGCGAAGGCGACTATGGTAAGGTGGCCGAGATACGCTACTCAAAACTGAAGGCCCTTGAGGATGACATTAAGGCGATTCAGTCGCAGTTGGCATCAGCGCAAGGCACTAATGCGATGGTTCGTGAGGAAGTCACTGCCGATGATATTGCTGAGGTGGTAAGCCGCTGGACAGGTATACCCGTCAGCCGTATGCTCCAGAGCGAACGTGAGAAACTGTTGCATTTGGAGAGTGAACTGCACCACCGTGTTATCGGACAGGATGAGGCCATCAATGCTGTTAGCGATGCAGTGCGTCGTAGTCGTGCGGGACTGCAAGACCCGAAACGACCTATCGCTTCGTTCATCTTCCTGGGTACTACGGGTGTCGGTAAGACGGAGTTGGCCAAGGCTTTGGCTGAATACCTCTTTAATGACGAAACGATGATGACACGTATTGATATGTCAGAATATCAAGAGAAGCATACCGTCAGCCGACTCATTGGTGCCCCTCCGGGATATGTGGGTTATGATGAGGGTGGACAGTTGACGGAGGCAGTACGTCGCAAACCATATCAGGTGTTGCTGTTCGACGAAATCGAGAAGGCACACCCCGACGTGTTCAACATCCTGTTGCAGGTATTGGATGACGGACGATTGACAGATAATAAGGGTCGTACCGCCAACTTCAAGAACACCATCATCATCATGACGAGTAATGCTACCCGTGAGGAGTTGCGACTGACGATGCGCCCGGAGTTCTTGAACCGTATCGATGAGATTATTACCTTCCAGCAACTGACGCAGCAGCAGATAGCTGATGTGGTACGCTTGCAGATGAAGAGGGTGGCTGATATGTTGGAACCACAGGGTATAACGTTGCAAATAACGGAACCTGCCGTCTGCTATCTGGCACAGGAAGGCTACGACCCGGAATTTGGCGCACGTCCCGTGAAGCGCGCCATCCAGAACCTCGTGCTCAACGACTTGTCGCGCAAGATTCTTGCCGACCAGGTAGACCGTACGAAACCAATCGTCATTGATGAGTTTGGCGATGGACTGGTGTTCCGCAACTAAAAAAATATAAAAAAACATAGGTGGTAGCAAATTTTTCGCTCTTCGCTCTTTGCTTTTCACTTTTTATTCGTACCTTTGCACCCGCTAAATCCATTTATAGTGGGTGCAAAGTATTTTTGGAGAGGTGCTCGAGTGGTTGAAGAGGCACGCCTGGAAAGCGTGTAACCGGCAAAACCGGTTCGCAGGTTCGAATCCTGTTCTCTCCGCCTTTTGAACTTAAAGGGAACCGTTCAGGCTCCCTTTTTTAATGCCTGATTAATAGCAACTTGCGATTGTAACTTGCTGACAGTTAGATTCCTGAGAAAAATCAAAACCTCTAAGACGTGCTCATTGTGATGCATGTCAATGTATGTCAATGCAATATTTTTAATTTATAATTCAATTAGAGGTGATTATGGAAAAACAATTGGACAATCGAGAAGTGAAAGAGCAGGACATTGTTCTATTGCCTGGAGTATCTGAGTATCCTGAGTTAACGTGATAATAGCCAGCAGAAGCCAGGGAATTGAAAGATGCACAAAATGAGAAAAATGTGCAAAATCCCCCTATTTTACGGCCCTTTCGGTCTTAAAATAGTTAATTCAAGACTTTATAACTTCAAAATTCTTGCATTTCAATCTATTATTTTTCCTTTGCAGCAAAAAAAACAAAAGAAATGGGTATGGACAATTGCAAATGGACGAAAAGAAGAAACGCAATAATGCCACAATCACCTTTAGTGACAAGGCTCAGAAGGAAAAGCTACTCCTGCAGTTGAACTCGATGCAATTGCAAAATCTGATGCCTGAGAGTGCGAGAGGCAAAGACTGCCAAAAAGTCATCTGGGCAGTTGACTACCTGTATAACCTTGCTATCAAGGGCAAGATTCGTGTCCAGGTACCGATGTTCGAGGAAGACAGTCAAGAGAAGTTCCTGTTGATTGAAGAAATTCAGCGGCTAAAGTATCGTATTGCGGAGCTGGAGCGTCAGGAGGGGAAATATATAGACACAATAAATAACCTAATGAAATGATAGTTATCGGTGAAATCCACCACCGGAACGTTGTACAACACGCCCCTTCGCTGGTTTCATCATAACTTTGGCCATATAGAAACATTTTCTTCGCCATGTCTCGTCATCATCCTCAGGGTTGCGTCCCCATCCACTTTCAGGGCTACCACCGCCACCACCGCGTGTTTCTGCAAAAGTGACAGCCTGCTGAACATATCCCAGATACAGGGCAGTGGCCACACTTATAATCTCATTGCCGCGCTGTGCCAGATCCTCGACAATGGAGCCCACCATGATATTATCAAGTTTCTGTTGTTTCTTTTCGTCCAGTTCTTCACGAAAAACAGATATTTTTTGCTCCATTCTTTGAGCCTGTTCTGCAGCGATGTCCCATCCTGTCGCACTCATGTCACGTAGTGCCTTATACTGTAGTGTCGGCAGATCCTTGTTAATGGCACGCTGCAGGGCGTGGTATTCACGCTCTGCCTCCAGCCTCCTTCTGGTGATGTCTGATAACTGTTCTTCAGCCGTGTGAAGCTTCTCTGTTTTATCTTCAAGCTTCCTTTCGACATTCTCCAGTTTCGACAGCCGGGTTTCTATTTCCTTTTCCAGCTGCTCTTGCGTGATCTTACCGTCAGCAGCCTGCTTTTTTAGGACTTCGATTTCTTGGATGACATCCGCTTTTATCTTATTTAGGTTTTCTATCATTTTCGACAAGCCTTTGACCTTGATGTCAAGCCGGCTGAAATTCTTCGAAGCCGCATATTCCTTTTGCTGCCACATGTCTCGATGTTCAGCACCAGTGACCTTCTTCGCTTCTCCTCTTTCCATTCCAAGAGCATCTGCTACTAATCCCTGAAGTCCCTTAAGACTCATGTCTTCTTCCGAGAGTTTCACTGTGCGTCCTGTTTTCCAGTCCAGACAGTCGGCTACGAAATGGGCATGTAAGTTCATTTTTCTTTCCCCTGTTACAGGATCTTCATATCCTTCGTCTTTGTGAAGGTCAATACGGATAACATTCCATCCTTTCATCTTCAGCCAATCTATTACTGGCTTAAAGTCCTCAATAGTAGTATCTGGCTTTATTGGGATAGGAGCCTCGCGGATAGGTGACCACCCGGCTACTTTTTCTTTCCTTCCGGTTTTTGGGTTGATTCTCCACCGGTCGTTAAGCTGTGGTGACTGTCCTATCTTCTCCTTATACCGTTTAATCATGTCCGCAAAGATGTCTGAACATGTTTTTCCTCCGTAGTCAGGGTTCACCCATGACGTATTGTTTGGCGTAAGGTCTTGAAAGAAATAAAGGTCCCTTCCTGAGGCCTCTACCGATTTTAGGTACTCAGGATCTCTCTCGTTGTGCTTCTCTACACTCCCGACATTGCAGGGGACAAAATGTGCGCCAGTCTTTGCCATAATCGCTAATTTTTATTTGACATTCTATTAGACCATAATGGAGCTTGCTCCAATCCCTCGGAGAGCCCACAACTCTGCAATAGGTGTACGTAGTACACGATGCGGGGTTATAGTGGGCTATATCCCCAAAGGGATTTCTCCGCGAAATTAGCAATTATTTAATTGCCTAAAGAATCTTGAACTTATAAAGTCTTGAATTAACCATTTTAAGACTTCTGCTGACAAAAAAAGAGCCGCCTTACCCTATTGGGAAGCAGCTCTTCATATCCGATAGCAGGAGTGTCGCTAGCGTCTCACAAACTGTACGAGGACAGTACTGGCGGCATTGGTGACGGTGATCGATACGTCCTTATCATTGGCAACGCCCTTGCCAGAGTATATCCTACCAGTACTCTCCCAGGTCGCATTATAGCGCGTCACCACCTCACTTAGGATCTTGTTAAAAAAGTCTGATGGCACGTTCATATAAGCTACCTGTGTTGTGCTCAGCGTATTGGTTCTGCTATTCAGCACCCCCATATTCATAGTCACACCAGGATATCTGCTGTTGTTGCCATACTGCAGGATGTTCCCTTCGCTTACCTGTGCCGTCCATCCCTGAGCTGCCATGTCGGCCTTGATCTGGTCAAGGGTGGCATCCCAACGAAGGTACGGCTCTACCCATGTCGTGGCGCTGCCGGATATGCCATTATTCAGGTCATCATCATCACCGCCACAGGCTGTGAATGTTATTGCTACTACGGCCATCATAGCCAGCATCATTAGTTTCGCAAAAAAATACTTTTTCATAATAATAGCATTTGATGGTTAGTAAAATAATGTCGTCATCATTTCCTTCTTCTTGTTACAGTACGTGATTGGGGCTTCGCTGTTAAATTATTGCTCTGCTGATGCCGCAGTATATATTCAAAAGCAGAAGCAATTTCAGTCGCTTTATATTCGTTTTGTCCCGTACCGATACGAATGAGGGGTGTTCCAAGATTATCAATCTTCACATTTACCACGTAGTTGTGTATGGTCTTGTCTGGAGTTCTAACTGTTTCGGCACCACCAATACCAAAGCCAAAAATGCATATTCCTGTTCCTAAAGTTTTAGAACGACCTGGGATATATTGGGGATCATCGACAATCTCACAGCTCATGATGTCTTTAAAGTCAATAGTCTTGCCCATAAAAACAAACTTCTGAGCTGATTCATAAAAATGTAACTCTTTGTTAATATCGGGAGTAGAAGTCTGGTCAGCAATGACTTTTGTAGGCTCGCCATATTTTGTCCTCAGTGAGTCCCTCGAATACTCGTAATGCAATTGGGAAAGCATTTTTGTGTCTTTTGTGAAGTTGGCGTTGAGCTCGTTGCGCAAGTCGGCGATAAAACTCCAAAAGTATGTATATGTACCTACATATGCTTTTGCATAGGTGTTTTTATGAGACGACTTCTGCACAAATGGGAATACTTCCGAAATCTTTTCATTTAATGTACGAGACAGTTTGTTATGACTGTCATAAACACCATTCTTGTAACTGTTCGTTGAAAATGATACGAGTAATTTGTTGTCTTCTAAAAGTTGAATGAAAAGCTTAGGAGATACAGAAACCTTGAATAGTTCAACATAAGTGGCATGACTTGCAACGAAAATATTTGCAACAGCACTAATTCTCTTTTCTTTTATGTCTATCGTCAGGTTTTTTGCCCAGTCCTTTTTGGAACTTTTAATCCATTTTGAGATGTAGTTTAGCAAATTCTCAGTACTATACAATGGATTCTCAATTGTTAGTATAGCTTGTGTAAGGAGATACTTATCTGTTGGCTGTTCTGGATTTGTAAACAACTCTATTCTGTTCTTAATATTGTTGGCGTAAACCTTATAATCGTCATCCCGTTGAGAATATAAGAGGTCTTGATACTTCTCCACCTCTGGGCATACCCATCTCATTGCCGGAGCTGATTTCGTATCCTGGTAGCTAATACTCTGAGACATCTGTGCTGATAAAATCTTGCCAGTTTGGTTGTCTCCTGATTGTGCATAGCATATTCCACAGAATGCTATAGCCAGCATTGTCGAAAGTAGTTTCTTCATATTCGTTTTGTTTAAAGTTATTCTTTTGTCATTGGGCACAAAAGAAGCGTGAACCACTTCGCATCCTTATTGCTGGGGCCTGAGAATTCCCAAAAGTACAAGACACGATAATAGCAGTCCACGCAAAACGTGGAAGCTAATTACGCTGTCGTCTGTACTTTTTATTGTCAAGTTTCTCAGGCTTTCCAATAATCAGACAAGCATAACGCTCCTATTTTTACCCTCGATGTTATAGAACGCAACCCTTTGGGGCCTAATTCCTCGACAAAATTAGTAAATAATACTCATTATGCCAAAGATAGCGAGCTTTTTCAGTCTTTTTGAGACAAAATCTGCTCAGAAAATGAGGCTTGGCCATCATTTATGCTGCAAAAGTAGTCATAATGTTACATATATTAAACGGATTATTCCTATGATATGATAGGGAAATCCCTATACCTAACTATTTACGCAATGTTTTACGCAACTTTTAGAGATAATATTTGGCGATGTGTCTAAAAATAGCTACCTTTGTGGCGATGAATAAGAAAGAGAAACTGATAAAGCGTTTTAAGACACAGCCAAGGGACTTCACTTTTGAAGAGGTGGTGACGCTGTTTCAGGGCTGTGGCTTTACTTTGGAGAACAAGGGGGCGACATCAGGCTCGCGCGTCAAGTTCTACCATGAACAGGATGGGAACTCATATATCATGCACAAACCCCATCCTGCCAACATCATCAAGGGATATATGATGCGTGACATCTTGAACTATCTACTGAAGAACGACTATATAAAATAATAAGGTATAAGGACTATGGGATATCTAAAGTATAAGGGCTACACGGGTAGCGTAGAGTACAGTGAAGAGGACAAGTGCCTCTTTGGCAAGGTGCAGGGTATGATGAAGGATGGCATCACTTACGAAGGTGCCACCGTCGAGGAACTGACCAGGGATTTTGAAGGAGCCGTAGATGACTATCTGCAGATGTGTGAGGACAAGGGTATCGCACCCAGGAAGCCCTACACTGGTGTACTGAATGTCAGACTCGGTCCCGAAATACATGGCAGTGCTGCGATAGCCGCCAGTCAGCAGGGCATTACCATCAATGCGTTTATCAAGAATGCTGTTGCCAGGACACTGGGCCTGATGCTGTAAAATACCTGCTGAAAAGTTTGGCCATTCCAGAGAAAATGCCTATCTTTGCAGGCAATTACATGATGAAACAATTAGAGGTGACAAATAACGTCAAGCAGTAAAACCGCTGTATGTTGTTGGTTTCCAATAGGTAATAAAAGGTAGAGATGTGAAGAACAATAGATTCTGTTCTCTCCGCAGGATTCAAAGCTCCGAGGCGAAAGCTTCGGGGCTTTGTCTTTTTTTTAGGAGATGACACCCCAGTTGATGTTGGTCTTGCGCAACTCTTTGAGGCGACGCCAGAGCAGCGCGTAGCGGTCGGAAGCGCAGAGCGGGTCGTCGTCGATAATCAGTTGCGCCTCGTCACGAGCCATCTGTACCAGTTGACCATCGCGGGCAATGTCGGCAATCTTCAGGTCGAAGGCCATACCACTCTGTTGGGTACCCTCCAAATCGCCAGGACCACGCAGTTTCAGGTCGGCTTCGGCAATGCGGAAGCCATCGTTGGTCTCACACATGATGTCAATGCGCTTGCGCGTGTCGGCGCTCAGCTCGTAACAAGTGACGAGAATGCAGTATGACTGGTCGGCACCACGACCTACGCGACCGCGTAGCTGGTGGAGTTGGGAGAGACCGAAGCGCTGGGCTTCGAGGATGACCATCACAGAGGCGTTGGGCACG
>Ga0247608_10005030_pt1 | contig 14487 bp, 7 predicted proteins | sample 176DNAGHGlowgp2_FD_193490 | JGI IMG/M metagenome (GOLD analysis project Ga0247608, IMG submission 193490) | Sheep rumen microbial communities from Palmerston North, Manawatu-Wanganui, New Zealand - 1766 DNA GHGlow gp2 | ecosystem: Host-associated > Mammals > Digestive system > Stomach > Rumen ...
CATGAGAGCCCTCGAAGCCGAGAACCAACAGCTGAAAGCAAGGATAAAAGAGCTGGAAGAAGAAATAAAAAGGATACAGGGAGATGCTGGGAAAGCCTAGGAGAACCTAGGTGATTCTAGGTAATCTTAGGAAAACCTAGGAAAGTCCTAGACGGTCCTAGGAAAACCTAGGGGAGGCCTAGGATATCCTAAAAACTAAAAAATTACAATTATGGCAAAGGACTATAGCGAAGACCAACTGATACAGCGGAGTGCAGCCGAGTTGCTGGAGAAGGAACTGGGCTGGACGAGTGTATATGCCTTTGATAAGGAGGTGCTCGGTGTGAATGGCACGCTGGGGCGCACATCCTATCATGAGGTGTTGCTGGCGGGACGTTTCCGCAAGGCACTGAAGACGCTCAACCCTTGGCTGACGGACAAGCAGCTGCAGGAGTGCGTGGAGCGCATGACGGAACACATGAGCAGTCAAACACTGATGCAGATTAACGAGCAGAAGTATCAGTATATCAAAGATGGTGTGCCCGTGACCCGCGTAAAACCGAACGGCGAGACGGAGGAGGTGCGTGCCAAGGTGATAGACTTTGCTTCGCCCGAGAAAAACGACTTCTTGTGTGTCCGTGAAATGTGGGTGTACGGTGCACTCTATCATCGTCGTGCCGACATCGTGGGCTTCGTAAATGGTCTGCCTTTGCTATTTGTTGAACTGAAGAACCACGACGTGGAAGTGGTGGATGCCTTCAACAAGAACTATCGTGACTATCTTGATACCATACCACAACTGTTCTACCATAATGCCTTCATCATGTTCAGCAACGGACTGGAGGCACGTGTGGGAACCATCGATTCGAAATGGGAGTTCTTCCATGAGTGGAAACGATTGACAGAACAGGAAGCAGGAAACATAGAACTACCGACGATGCTAAGAGGTATCTGCAGGAAGGATAACTTCCTGGACCTGTTGGAAAACTTCATACTCTACGATCATAGCGGAGGCCGAACGGCAAAGATTCTGGCTCGCAACCACCAGTATCTGGGGGTGAATCAAGCGGTGGAGATGTATCGCAACCGCCAATACCTGAACGGAAAGTTGGGTGTGTTCTGGCACACACAAGGCTCAGGTAAGAGTTACTCTATGCTGTTCCTCTCGCAGAAGATTCGACGCAAGTTTGAGGGCTCACCTACATTCCTTGTGCTGACTGACCGTGACGAGTTGAACAAGCAAATCAGCGACACGTTTGAGAACTGCGGACTGCTGGGCAACGTGAAAGCGAAGAAGTTCATCGCCAGCAGTGGTGAGGACCTAAAGACGAAACTGAAAGGCAATCCGTCCTTCATTTTCTCGCTTATACAGAAGTTCAATGATCCGAAGGCAGAACCTATCTATCCTGACCATGACATCATAGTAATGAGTGACGAGGCACACCGCACACAGAACGGCGTCTTTGCCGACAACCTGATGCACTTGCTGCCAACAGCTCATCGTATTGGTTTTACAGGAACGCCCCTGCTCTCTAACGATAACATCACAGCCCGCACATTCGGTGGCTACGTGAGTATCTACGACTTCAAACGGGCTGTGGAAGACAAGGCTACCGTACCGCTATATTACGAGAATCGTGGCGAGAAATTGCAGGACCTGAAGAATCCTGAAATCAATAATGAGATAGCTGCAGCATTGGAACAGGCTGGCGACCTCGATGCCTCACAACTTGCCAAACTGGAAAGGGAGTTTGCCAAGGAGGTGCATCTGCTGACGGCTGCCAAGCGTCTGCGACTGATAGCAAAGGACTTTGTGAGTCATTACAGCGACCTGTGGACTTCTGGCAAGGCGATGTTCGTATGTTATAATAAGGTGACGTGCGTTCGTATGTTCAACTACGTGCAGGAATACTGGCAGCGCGAAATCAAGACTTTGGAAGAATCCATCACTAAATGCACCTCACAACAAGAGGCACAAGAGATGCAGCGCAAACTGGAATGGATGCGTGAGACGGACATGGCGGTGGTGGTTTCGCAGGAGCAGAACGAGATACAGACGTTCCAGAAGTGGGGGCTGGACATCAAACCACATCGCGAGCGGATGGAGAAAGAGGAATTGGACAAGGCCTTCAAGGCTGATGACTCCCGTCTGCGTGTGGTCTTTGTATGTGCTATGTGGCTGACAGGCTTTGACGTAAAGACACTATCATGCCTGTATATCGACAAACCGATGAAGGCGCACACGCTGATGCAGACCATTGCCCGTGCTAACCGTGTTTCGGAGGGGAAGACGAATGGTCTCATAATTGACTATATCGGTATCGTAAAGGCTCTGCGTCAAGCATTGGCTGACTATACGGCAAGTTCAGAAGGTGGAACAGAAGGCAATGACCCAACCATTGACAAGAAGGAGCTCATTAAGCATGTGATGGAAACAATAGCTGCTGCTACGGCTTTCTTGAAAGAGCACGACTTTGAGTTGGATAACCTCATCAAAGCAGAGAGTTTCGAAAAGCTGTCGTTGCTGAAGATAGCTGCTAATGCTATGTGCGAAACTGCGGAAATCAGAAAATCATACTGTACGTTTGCCTCCACGCTATTGAAGCTTTGGAAATACCTCGACCGCGAGGATATAACACCAGAGATGAGACTGCAGAAGGATGCCATAGAAGCTATATACAAGGAGTTGCAGCAGAAACGCAAGCATGCCGACATAACGGACCTTAGTGTAGCCATCAATGAAATAGTAAATGAGCATCTGGAGCTCGATGGCGATGGGGCAATGACTGCAGAGTCACGGCGTTTTGATATCAGTGGAATCGATTTTGATTTGCTCCGTCGTGAGTTTGCCAAGAGCAAGGAGAAGAACCTTGTTCTGAAGGACATACAGGAATTGCTACAGGAGCGTATCGCTCAGATGTTAGCACAAAACCCTTCGCGTATTAACTTCTATGAGAAATATCAGGAAATCATTCACGACTATAACCAGGAGCAGAACCGCGCAACTATAGAGGAAACCTTCGAAGAACTGATGAAACTCTCTCACGAACTGACCGAGGAAGAAAAGCGCTACATTCGTGAAGGTTTTGAGAATGACGAACAACTCTCCATGTACGATGTGCTGATGAAAGACAACCTTTCAAAGGAAGACATTAAGAAGTTAAAGACTGTAGCCAAAGAATTGCTAGAGAAAATAAAGGCCCAACTGGCCACGATGGATCATCCGTTCGACAAACAAGAAACCAGGGCTTCTATAATCATAACCATTCGTGACATCCTCTGGAAAGAACTTCCCGAGAGCTATTCCGACGAAAGCATCAACTACTACCGCGACGCTGTATATAACTACGTTAGTCAGCATTATGGAAGTGTGGCATAAAGATACCTTTGATATAACTCTAAACCCATATTTTACAAATAAATCGAAAAAAAATAGCAAAATATTTGGTAGAGTCAAAAATTATTACTACCTTTGCACTCGCATTTGAGAAAAGGTGTCGGTTTGGCTCCGCTTTCAGATATGAAAAGGAAGGTTGGGTGAGTGGCTGAAACCACCAGTTTGCTAAACTGACGTACGGGATTCCGTACCGGGGGTTCGAATCCCCCACCTTCCGCACCTTACTCAAAAATGGTGGGTTCATCTAGTGGCCTAGGATACCGGCCTCTCACGCCGGGTACACGGGTTCGACTCCCGTACCCACTACTATAAAGTTCATAGTTATGAATTCATAGTTCACGATTATGGCTTACATACACAAAAAGAGGAAGATACAGAGAGCAAGAGGAAAGAAAAATGGTGGGTTCATCTAGTGGCCTAGGATACCGGCCTCTCACGCCGGGTACACGGGTTCGACTCCCGTACCCACTACAAAAAAACGAAGCAAGGCGATGTTCAATGACAGGTTGAGCATCGCTCATTTTATTTGTACGAAACCATATACCGACGTTTATGCGCAGACACCTTATTACTATAGTAACACTGCTGTGTATTTGCATCCTGAGTTCCAACGCTGCAATAAGATGGAACTCAGCATATCAGAACTACATAAATAAATACAAGGACATCGCCATAGAGCAGATGAGAACCTACGGAATACCTGCCTCAATAACATTGGCACAAGGACTGTTTGAAAGCGGAGCCGGACTAAGTCGTCTTGCGACGAAAGCAAACAATCACTTCGGCATAAAATGCCACAATGGATGGACCGGCGGAACAATATACGTTGACGACGACAAGAAAGACGATTGCTTCCGTGCATACAATACGGCACGCGAGAGTTTCATAGACCACAGCAAGTTCCTACAGGGCAACAGATACAAATCTCTGTATTCACTTAAAACCACCGACTACAAAGGATGGGCAAGAGGCTTGAAAGCATGCGGATATGCCACCAACCCACAATATGCGGAAAAACTGATAGAGATCATAGAGCTGTACAAGCTATACAATTATGATTCAAACACCGCATACCAAGGCGGCGGAACTGCCTCTACGAATACAAGCAGAAAGAAAGACTTTGACCTGAAAGAAGCTGGCACATGGCTTGACAGAATATTTAAAAAAGCCAAGGCCGGAACAAAAGCCAAGACTAAGACAACCAAGAAGAAAAAGGAGGATCTGCTGGGCAGGGTGGTGAAAAACCATCGTATATATATGTATAACGACAACTTATACATCATAGCACAGCAGGGAGAGACTTTCCGCTCCATCGCTCTTGACGTAAACATAAGCTACCGCGCATTAGCAAAATACAACGAGAGGGACAAGAATACCGTACTCGCCAATGGCGACATAGTATATCTCAAGAAGAAAGCGAAGAAGGCAGAAAGGAAATACAAGGGTTACCTGCATACGGTAATAGCAGGACAGAGCATGTATGACATCTCACAGATGTATGGCATACGCCTGAGCAGTCTGTACAAGATGAACGACCTGCCAAACGACTATATGCCTCGCGTTGGTGACAGGCTTAGAGTGTACTGATAGGATTGGAAAAAACTTCCCAAGCAAAGCTACGCCAAGTACATAGCAAAAGGATTAATGGATTGAAGAATCAAAGATTTTTTCTTTTTTCAACTCTTCCAAATTCCAATTATACAATAACTCAACTTTCTGAAGTCCGGATAGTTTGAGGAGTTAAGGGGAGTAAAGAGGAGTTAGGGGACAATACCCAACCCCTCGAAAACAAGCCCGACTCCTCAAAAAGGGAAAAGCAGAAGTAATGTCCTTTAACTCCCCGAGCGGCTGAAAAGCCGCGATAACTCCCCTTAACTCCTTTTAACTTCCCAGAAGTGAGCAAATGCAAAACTTGAATACAATAATATTTGGGTATATCAGAAAAAATGAGTACCTTTGCAAATTGAAATAAAAATAACAACCCAATATACCAAAATGGAATTAGCAAGTAAATACTCTCCAAAGGAGGTAGAATCAAAATGGTACCAGTATTGGACCGACAACAAACTGTTTGCAAGTAAGCCTGACGGCCGCGAGCCATATACCATAGTAATACCGCCGCCAAACGTGACCGGCGTACTCCACATGGGACACATGCTTAACAACACCATTCAGGACATCCTCATCCGTAAGGCTCGCCTTGACGGTAAGAATGCCTGTTGGGTGCCTGGCACCGACCATGCCTCAATAGCAACTGAGGCAAAGGTGGTTAACAAACTGGCACAGCAGGGTATAAAGAAGCGTGACCTCACCCGTGAGGAGTTCTTGAAGCACGCATGGGCATGGACCGAGGAGCACGGCGGCATCATACTGAAGCAGTTGCGCAAGCTCGGTGCATCATGCGACTGGGACCGCACTGCATTCACCATGGACGAGAAGCGCTCAGAGTCAGTGTTGAAGGTATTCGTAGACCTTTACAACAAGGGTTACATCTACCGTGGCCTGCGTATGGTAAACTGGGACCCGAAGGCCCAGACCGTGCTTTCTACCGAGGAGGTAATATATCGTGAGGAGAAGTCAAAGCTCTATCACCTGAAATACTATGTGGCTGACGCCGACACCAACCCTGTAGTGCTTACAGGTGAAGAGGGAGAGGTGTTTCACAAGGACGAGAAGGGCTACTATGCAGTAGTTGCTACCACACGTCCTGAGACCATCATGGGCGATACCGCAATGTGTATCAACCCTAAGGACGTGAAGAACCAGTGGCTGAAGGGCCATAAGGTAATCGTACCTCTCGTAAACCGCGTAATACCTGTCATCGAGGACCGCTATGTTGACATAGAGTTCGGTACAGGCTGTCTGAAGGTTACTCCTGCCCATGACGTAAATGACTACGCACTGGGTAAGACTCACAACCTTGAGACAATAGACATCTTCAACCCTGACGGCACCATTTCTGAGGCTGCAGGCATGTACGTCGGTCTGGATCGCATGGTAGTGCGCAAGCAGATTGCCATCGACCTTGAGAACGCAGGCCTCATGGACCACATTGAGGACTATGACAACAAGGTGGGTTATTCAGAGCGCAACCAGGACACCGCAGTAGAGCCACGCCTCTGCAAGCAGTGGTTCCTCTCTATGCAGCACATGGCAGACATAGCACTGCCACCAGTGCTCAATGGCGAACTGAAGTTCTATCCTAACAAATATGTAACCACATACAAGAACTGGCTTGAGAACATACAAGACTGGTGTATCTCACGTCAGCTGTGGTGGGGACACCGCATACCAGCATACTTCCTGCCAGAGACCGCAGAGGGCGAGGAGCGCTTCGTCGTGGCACTCACAGAGGAGGAGGCCCTCAAGAAGGCTAAGGAGATTGACCCATCCATCACCGCCGACCAGCTGAAGCGCGACGAGGATGCACTTGACACATGGTTCTCTTCATGGCTCTGGCCTATATCTCTGTTTGACGGTATCAACAACCCAGGCAACGAAGAGATAAACTATTACTACCCAACAAGCGACCTTGTTACTGGTCCTGACATTATATTCTTCTGGGTAGCACGTATGATTATGGCTGGTTGCGAGTATCAGAAGCAGATACCTTTCCGCAACGTATATTTCACAGGCATCGTACGCGACAAACTCGGTCGTAAGATGAGTAAGTCACTGGGCAATTCTCCTGACCCTCTCGAGCTGATAGAGAAGTACGGCGCTGACGGCGTACGTATGGGTATGATGCTTGCGGCTCCTGCCGGCAACGACATCCTCTATGATGACGCACTGTGCGCACAGGGTATGAATTTCTGTAACAAGATGTGGAATGCCTTCCGCCTCGTAAAGGGCTGGGAGGTAGCTGACATAGAGCAGCCGGAACCAAACAAGAAGACCATAGCATGGATGAATGCAAAGGTAAAGGCTGTATATGCAGAAATCAACGACGACTATTCTAAGTATCGCCTTAACGAGGCTCTCATGGCAGCCTTCAAGCTGTTCACTGATGAGTTCTCTGGCTGGTACCTTGAGATGATAAAGCCTGCATACCAGGCTCCTATCGACAAGGCTACACTCGAGGCTACACTCAATATCTTCGACCAGCTTCTGCACATCATACATCCATTCATGCCGTTCATCACCGAGGAACTGTGGCAGCACATTGCTGACCGCAAGCCAGGTGAGTCATTGATGGTATCTGTGTTCAAGCTTGACACACCAACAGAGGACGAGCAGCGCATACTTGCCGACTACGAGGAGGCTAAGCAGGTTATCTCAGGTGTGCGTGGCGTTCGCCAGACCAAGAACATTGCTCCTCGCGAACCACTGATTCTTGAAGTCGTTGTCAGCGGAGCCGATGACAAGGTTGTTACGCAGTGTCCGGCACTCGGTCCTATCATCAAGAAGATGGCAGGCCTCTCTGACATCAACTACGTGCAGCAGAAGGGTGACGGCTCAAGCACATTCATGATAGGAACACGCGAGTACGCCGTGCCTTTGGGCGATCTCATCGACGTAGAGGCAGAGATAGCTAAGGCTGAGGCAGAGTTGAAGCACCTACAGGGCTTCATCATCGGTGTTCGCAAGAAACTCTCTAACGAGCGTTTCGTTGCCAACGCACCAGAGGCTGTCGTAGCATTGGAGCGCAAGAAAGAGGCTGACTCTCTCGAGAAGATTGCCGTACTTGAGCAGACTATCAAGGAACTTAAGAACAAAGGGTAAAAAGGAATAAGGTATAAAGTTTAGGGAATAAGGACTTTAAACCCAAAACTGTAAACCTTAAACAACAAACCGTAAACGGTAAACTATAAACAGTAAACTCTAAACCATAAACCATGGAAGTCTATAAGGAACGCTCATACGTGGCATGCATAAAAGATGGTTTCGGATTCTTCATAAAGAATCTGAAACCACTATGTTATGCTATGTTGCCATATTGTATAGTTTTTTCAATCTTATCACTGTTTATTAATCTATACATTACAAATCAATATGTTTCTATTTTGGCAAACGGTGATATTCAACCATCAAGAATTCTGTATGGATATGGACTATTATTTCTTTTATTGATAGTTGAGCTGTTGTGTTTCTTGTATGCTGACGGACGACTGATGTTATACAACAGACAAATGATGGGCTTAGAACAAGAGGACACACTGTCTGGCAAAGGGAAACGGTGGGTAAACACAATAAAGCGTACAACCCATATGGTAATACGCATTTTACCGTTTACCGCTGTAGGCATGGCAATATTGTTTGTCTTCATGCTGATAATAGCAGCCTTCGCTTCACTTGTTTCTGCATGTGGTATAAAGGATATACTGTTTCTCTGCCTCATACCTGTACTATTGTTGACTATTATCGCTCTGTTGGTACTATTTCAGCCATTAATCTATTCTGGATATGAATTTCTCATCGAAGATAAGAAGATTAGCCTGTCAGCCATGTGGAAATCATATAAGACGGGCAGCAAATACATTCTGAAGTATATGGGAGTGACACTGCTTACATCATTTATAACATCGGTGATAACATTATTGCTTCGTTTGCCAGAATTTATATTTTCACAATCATATATGGAAAGCCTCAAAGAGAGCATCTTGACAAATGGCGACACGCAAATCTCTACCTTTAACATATCATTACTTTTGCTATTTAGTGCATTAGCATCAGCATTAGTATTTCTTATAAATTGCGCACCGCTTAATTTTGTACAGCTTTATTTATATGGTAATGTAAAAGCAAAGGAAGGCTTACAAGTAGAACACAAAAGTTAAATTGACTTTATAATGAAAAGACTCCTATTCATAGACCGCGACGGCACACTTATCAAGGAGCCTGCCGACGAACAGATAGACAGCTTTGAGAAACTGGAGTTCATGGAGGGTGTATTCCGCAACCTCGGCTTCATACGCAAGAACCTCGATTTTGAGTTTGTAATGGTGAGCAACCAAGACGGACTCGGAACAGACTCTTTCCCTGAGGACACCTTCTGGCCAGTCCACAACTTCATACTCCAGACCTTGAAAGGCGAAGGCATTGAGTTTGACAACATCCTCATTGACCGCCACTTCCCTGAAGATAACCACCCTTGCCGCAAGCCTGGCACAGGTATGCTGACAGAGTATATCGACAATCCTGAGTACGATCTTGCCAACTCCTACGTCATCGGCGACCGCGAAACCGATGCGCAACTTGCAGAGGACCTTGGATGCAAGGCTCTCATACTCGGCAAGGACGACATCACATGGGAGAAGATTGCAGAGATTCTCTTCGCCGGCGAGCGCACCGCAGAGATAACACGCACTACCCACGAGACTGACATCACCGTACGCATAAACCTTGACGGAACAGGTAAGTGTGACATACAGACCGGACTGGGCTTCTTCGACCACATGCTCGAGCAGATAGGCCGCCACGGTATGATGGACCTCTACGTGCGTTGCAACGGCGACCTGCACGTTGACGAACACCACTCCATAGAGGACACCGGCATTGTCCTTGGCGAATGTTTGCTTAAGGCCCTTGGCGACAAGCGCGGCATAGAGCGCTACGGTTACACCCTGCCTATGGACGACTGTCTCTGTCAGGTGGCACTCGACTTCGGTGGCCGTCCATGGCTCGTATGGGATGCAGAGTTCCACCGCGAGAAGGTTGGCGAGATGCCAACAGAGATGTTCCTTCATTTCTTCAAGAGCGTCAGCGACGCCGCCAAGATGAACCTTAACATCAAGGCAGAAGGAGATAACGAGCACCATAAGATAGAAGGCATCTTCAAAGCCTTCGCACGCTCTATACGAATGGCTGTTAAACGTGACATATACCACTATCAACTGCCATCAACGAAAGGAGCACTATAATACAATAATTCATCGTTCGGCATGCAGTGACGCTTGTCTGAGCAAGAATACATGAAACGACCGCTTAGCAATGTCATCTTTGCTAAGCGGTCGTTATTTACTAAAGGTGGGTTCTATAAATTAGCTTTGACAGATTTTCGGATTTCTTTCGAGGGCAGAGTGTCAGCAGATGAGGGAGCATAGCGGGCTATGTGACCAAAGATGCTGACAGTATGCACCGAAAGAAAACGAAAAGATGGCAAAACGTCCCCCCCACACTTTAAGTATAACATTACGGTGGTAATTTATAGAACCCACCTTAATAGTTACGATCATAAGGAGTAATACTAATAATCTATAAAATTTTATCTGAAAGCATTGCCTATTCAATAAAAATCTATATCTTTGCACTGACAGCTCCAAGATTCAGGACTGTATCAAAATCTATATATGGATAATAGGATATCAAAATTTACTAACATTTAATATATGAGAAAATTATTTTTATTACTTACGGTGGTGGTCATCACCGTATGTGGCATGCGCGCCCAAACGTTGCCACAGATTGCACCTGACACACAGTACCGTATAGGCAGGCTCGACAACGGTCTGACATACTACATCAGGCACAACGAGTACCCTAAGGACGTAGCGGACTTCTACATAGCTCAGCGTGTGGGCTCTATACAGGAGGAGGACAACCAGCGCGGTCTGGCGCACTTCCTTGAGCACATGGCGTTCAATGGTTCCACACACTTCAAGGGCAACGGTATAATAGAATTCACACGTGGACTGGGCGTGGCTTTCGGTCGCGATATGAATGCATATACTGGCGTAGAGCAGACAGTGTATAATATCTGTAACGTACCTACAACACGTCAGTCTGCTCTGGACTCATGCCTGATGGTGCTGCAAGACTGGTCGTGCGGACTGCTGCTGCTGCCTGAGGAGATAGACAAGGAGCGTGGCGTGGTGCACGGCGAGTGGACAGCACGTAACAGTCCGGTACAGAGGATGGTAGAGAGAAACCTCACAAAGATATTTCCCAACTGCAAGTATGGCGAGCGACTGCCCATAGGACTGATGGAGGTGGTGGACTCTTTCACTCCCCCTACCCTGCGCGCATACTATGAGAAATGGTATCATCCAGAGAACCAGGCATTGATAGTGATAGGCAACGTGAATGTGGATCACACAGAGAAAATGATACGCGAAATGTTTGGCGGCATCAAGGCACATGCCAATGCTGCACATGTAACACCTGTGCCAGTTCCTGACAACGAACAGACCATATACATCACCGACAAAGACAAGGAGATGCCTTACACCATACTGGAGATAGAGATGAAGGCAGACCCTCTGCCACACGAACTGAGACAGACGCAGATGGCTTACGTTCACCAATATCTCACGAGCATGATATGCACTATGTTTGGTAAGCGCATGAGCGAACTGGTGCGTGAGCCCGACTGCCCATTCGTACAAATGTCACTGGGCTATGGACAGTATGGCGGACTGGCATCAACAAAAGATGCGTTTGTACTGACGGCGGTGCCTAAGGACAACAAGGACAAGGAGACTCTCGCAACAGCAGTGAGGGAGCTGCGCAGGATTAAACAGCACGGATTTACTGCCGGTGAGTATGTACGTGCGAAGGAGGAGTTCCTGTCAGGCAAGGAGAAAGCATATACCAATCGTGACAAACGCAAAAACAATGAGTTTTATTCTGCCTGCCTCGGCAACTATATTGACGGCTATGCCATGCCCGATGCCGAGACCACATACCAGTTATGGCAGGCTATGGCACAGAGCATAAGCCTTGACATCATAAACCAGACCATTGCACAGGCCATAACAATAGACTCTGACAAGAACATGATGGTACTATGCCTGGCACAAGACAAGGTGGGCAAGGACACACTCAGCGAAGCGGACATGAAAGACATTATTGCCACCACACGCACGGAAGAGGTGACGGCATGGGTGGACAACACTAAGGACGAGCCGCTGATAAAGGACATGCCAAAGGCTGGCAAGATAGTAAAGGAGAAGAAGTTGGACACATTAGGCTACACTGAGCTTACGCTGTCGAACGGAGCAAAGGTATGTCTTAAGAAGACAGACTTCAAAGACAATGAAATATTACTCAGAGGATGGGCACAGGGTGGCACATGGCAGTATGGTGAGAAGGACTATACCAACACGACTCTGTTTCACGACGTTACGGAGACCTTCGGACTGGGTAACTTCTCTAACTCTGAACTGGAGAAGGCACTGGCAGGCAAGCAGTGCAGCCTCAGCGTCAGCATGGACGGCCGCAGCAATAACGTAAACGGCTCATCCACGCCAAAGGATTTTGAGACCATGATGCAGTTGTTGTACCTGTACTTTACCGCTCCTCAAAAGGACGAAAAAACTTACAACACTCTCATCAATATGGTAGAAACGGCACTGAAGAACCGTGACCTGCAACCAGAAACGGCACTCAGTGACAGCATAGCATATTACTATGCCCAGGGAAACAAGCGCTATGCGAACATTAAGGCAGAGGACCTCAAGAACGTATCACTGGACCGCAGCATGGAGATTATGCGTGAGCAGTTCACCAATGCCAACAACTTCACATTTACCATTACAGGCAACTTTGACGAACAGCAGGCACGACAGCTGGCATGCCTGTACATAGGCTCTCTGCCAGGCAAGGGCAAGGCGGTGAAGACGAAGGATGAACGTACCTTGTTCTACGGTAACGTCAACTGCGACTTCAAGCGTAAGATGGAAACTCCTAAACCTTACATGGTGCAGACATACAAGGGCACCGTGGACAACACGCTGCGCAACAGCATTTTGGCATCATTCGTAAGCGAGGTGCTGACAGCCAAACTGCTGAAGGTGGTGCGCGAGGACTCAAGTGCGGTGTATGGCATCAGTGCAAGCGCAAGCATTAACGCTGAACCAGAGAAGAGCTATGCCATACTTTCAATCTCGGCACCAATCTCTACACCAGAGAAGACAGACATGGTGCTGGCACTTACGGAAAGATGTATAAAGGAGGTGGCAGAGAAGGCTGACGCTGAATCAGTAGAGAACGTAAGGAAGAACAAGCTGAAGCAATTTGACATAAACCTGCGCAATAACGGAACATGGCCAGACATGCTTAGGACATGGTATCGATACGGCATAGACTCTTACACCGACTTCAAGAAGATAGTAAACGAGATAACGCCTGAGGATGTGTCTAAATTCCTGCGTGAAGCAATAATTGCAAGCGGCGACAAGCTACAGGTAGTGATGAGACCTGAGTAAAAGAGAAAAGTACTATAGAAAACGACAATTCTGACAGAACAATCAGAATTGTCGTTTTTTATTACCTTACACCTATATAATATAAGCCCATGATATACAAAAAAAAGTGAAAGATTTTGCGATATAGATTTTTTTTTATACCTTTGCAGAATATTTATGGTGGATTCTGTAAGTTTCCCCGTAATCTATTAATTATTTATGGGTTTGACGTTTGTCTTATTTTAGTTTTCTATCGATGCGCACCGTCAGTATTCCCGATCACATAGGTCGCTATGCATTCTCGGATACTAACGCTCAGCCCCACCCTCGATATAAACCCGAATACACGACAAAGTGGATTTCAAAACCCACCTTATGTGAATTCACACAGAAAATGGAAAAGAACAGCATAGCAAAGACAGTAGATAAGGCAGTGGAGGAACTGTCATGTCAGGAGTGTCTGGAAACTCTCTTTCATCAGGTACTCGACAATGTACCCCTACCATCTAACGAAGCTCTCAGCGAAGTAATACAGCTGGCGCGCAGCATTATATTCCCTGGTTATTTCGGACAATCAAAGGTTACAAGGCACGGTATGAAATATCATATAGGCGTGTCCATAGAACGTATGTGCCGACTGTTGAAGAAACAGATCATTGCGGGATTATGCTTCGGCATGAAAGAGGACGAAGAGGTGTCACTGTGCGATATACGCGAGAAAGCACTTGAGATAACAGAAAAACTTGTGAGTCGCCTGCCACATATACGCGAAATACTTGCAACCGATGTGGAGGCAGCCTTCAAAGGCGACCCTGCAGCAACATCGTATGGAGAGATAATAAGCTGCTACCCTGTGATTCGTACATTGGTAAACTACAGGTTGGCGCATGAGTTGCACCTGCTCGGCGTACCACTGATACCACGTATGATAAGTGAATTGGCACACTCCGAAACCGGTATAGACATCCATCCTGCGGCAGAAATCGG
>Ga0247608_10005033_pt1 | contig 14482 bp, 11 predicted proteins | sample 176DNAGHGlowgp2_FD_193490 | JGI IMG/M metagenome (GOLD analysis project Ga0247608, IMG submission 193490) | Sheep rumen microbial communities from Palmerston North, Manawatu-Wanganui, New Zealand - 1766 DNA GHGlow gp2 | ecosystem: Host-associated > Mammals > Digestive system > Stomach > Rumen ...
CGCCCAGAAGCGGTTCTACGGATGCATTTATAAATGCGGCAGCGAATGCCGGGATAGAGCATATAGTATATGTGTCGTGCAATCCCGAGACCTTGGCAAGGGACCTTAAGGCATTTATAAAGAAAACGTACAAGGTGAAAAAGATAACTCCGGTTGACATGTTCCCTTGGACAGAGCACGTCGAATGTGTTTCACTTTTACAACGAATGAGCAACACCCGGGAAAGAACGATCACGCTGGATGTTGAAATGGAAGACTATCATAGGATCAAGAATAGAGCGGAGGTGACTGCAGATGCCACGGAATGATAATGAAAAATGGCAGATGGATCTTGAAGAATATATCAGACAGGGAGAACCTGAGCAGTCAGAGAAATCCACTGCATGGAAAACGGCTATTGGTCTTCAGGATGTTGATGGATTAAAGACCTCTGAGTATCTGTTAGAAACGGCCAAAGAGCATATTGAAGGCCGGATAGATATAAAGACAGCGCAGAAACGTATTCAGTCATACTATGAACAAAGGCAGAGCCGAACCGAAATCGAAGATGGGACAAAAGAAGCTGACATTGTTTCTGCCAGAATCGCTGAATTGCTGGGAGAAAGAACCTTTCAGTTTTCACCGGCAGAGTGGAAGACTATTCACAAACGGCTTTTCAAAGATATCTTCCCCCATGCTGGAGAATACAGAACTTATAACATTACAAAAAGCGAATGGGTTCTTAACGGGGAGACCGTACTGTATGCTTCGGCTGACAGTATAAGGGATACCCTGGATTATGATTTTGGTCAGGAAAAGCAATTTTCTTATGAAGGTCTATCAGCCGGTGATGCGGTGAAGCATATAGCGAAGTTTACCTCAGGTATATGGCAGATTCATCCGTTTTGTGAAGGCAATACAAGATCTACGGCGGTTTTCATTATTAAGTATCTGAAGACGTTTGGCTTTTCAGTTAATAATGAGATATTTGCCGAGAACTCATGGTACTTCAGAAACTCACTTGCCAGAGCCAATTACAATGATCTGGGCAAGGGAATCAGCGCAACTACAATATATTTGGAGCGTTTTTTTGAAAATCTTCTGATGGGGTATCAGAATGAATTAAAGAATAGGTTTATCCATGTGGATTATAGGGACCAAAGTGCAATTCAAAGTGCAATAGGAGACGGCTCAAAGTGCAATAATTGCACTTTGGAGGAATTGGCAATTCTAAAAGAGTTACTGAAAAATCCTTCGATTACTCAGAAAGAATTGGCTGGTATCATAGGGAAATCAGAAAGAACGATAAAGACGCGAACAGTTGAAATGCAGGAAAAGGGATTGATCCGTCGGGGAAATGGTAAACGTAATGGAAGATGGGAGGTACTGGTAAAGCTGTGATGGATACTTATGTTGATGAAAGAGACTACAAGCTTTTAGAAGCTGACAAATATACTTTCTTCGTTCTTAAGAGAATTATAGGCGGAGAATGTAAGCTGCTGCTGACCGACCATGAGAGGATGATCATTTGCTTTACAGGACATCCGTACCCAGTCTGGATTTGGACTGCGGATGATGCATCAAAAGAGGAAATGGAAAAGGCATATCAGCTGGCCAAAGAAAACAAGCTGCTTTCCGGGAAACATCATTTTAATATCAAGTATTCTCTGGCGGAGTATTTTATAAGACGCGTAGCGGAAGATGGATCAGTGCTTAAGATCATTACAAATATGTTTGCTTATGACTGCCTTGATCCTGTCAGACCTGACACAGAGGCAGATGGCGGCATCTACTGTTGTGAGATGAAGGACTTGGAAGAATTGGTTGACTTCCTGGATAGATTCCACAAGGAACTAAGCATTGACCAGAAGGATATTTCAGGTTACCGGGAAGATGCTGAAGAGTTTATCCGAACGGGAAATATGTATCTTTGGAAGGATGAACAGGGGCGCAACGTAGCCAGCTGTAAATATGCACCTGACGGAGATATGGCATCTATAAACCTTGTATTTACACGGTCTGAATTTAGAAGAAGACATTATGCGGAAAATCTTGTGTATCAGGTGACGATGAAAGTGAAAGAGGCAGGATACGTACCGATGCTTTATACCGATGCAGATTATGTAGCTTCCAATGCCTGTTATGAGAGGATAGGCTATGTCCTTCGTGGCAAGCTGTGCACGATCGGCTAAGCATTTTGCAGTAAGTCAGATTTAGAATGGATATCCAAAGTTAAGTGGGGTTTTCCAAAGTTATTTAGGGTCAGTCCGTGGGGGCTGACCCTTATTCTATGCCTCTTATTTGGGGTCTGTTAGTGGGGCTGGACTTGATCAGTCATCTTCGTCAAAATATTGAACCTGATCAGAATCGGCTGTTCCATCAAAAACTGGATTGTTGCGTGTTGCAAAGAGAAAGCGATTCCGAAAGTGCTCGAAGTTGGTGTATCCTCGTCCGAGGCGCTTTAAGTCCTTTTCCAAACATTGGATCATGCATATAGAGGCGTGTTCAAGGATAAAGAAGAAAATCCATCCGTAATGCATTTGACTTAAATAGGTTGTGATAAAACCACGCATTGCAGTTCGAATGAATATGTGATATACTTTGAATATAAACACGCAATGCGAGGAAAAAGAATATGGATATAGCTAAATCGATAAAAGAACTACGAGAACGCACAGGGATGTCGCGTAAAGACTTTTCAGAGCATACGGGTATCCCTGTTCGCACTTTGGAAGACTGGGAAGCGGGAAGGAGAACACCACCGGAATACATTCCCGGACTTATTGCTTACCAGTTGAAGTATGAGGAATTGGTGAAAGGGAAGGAGGATAACCTTCTATGAGAGATTTTGATAAGCAGATGGAAATGGTTCTCTATCATTCCGATGAAGGAGATGTTTCTGTTGATGCATACATTAAAGACGAGAGTATTTGGATAACACAGAAGGCGATGGCAGAGCTTTTTGGTGTCAAGGTGCCTGACATATCGAAGCACCTTTCGAATATATACGATGAAGGTGAATTGGTGAAGGAGGCAACTATTTCCAAAATGGAAATAGTTCAAATAGAAGGAAACAGAGATGTAAAGAGAACGCCGGTTTTCTATAATCTGGACGCAATTATTTCTGTTGGATATCGTGTAAATTCAATTAAAGCAACTAAATTTCGCATCTGGGCGACTACCGTTCTTAAAGAATACATGACGAAAGGCTTTGTTCTGGATGACGACCGTCTGAAGCAAGGGAAAACTGCTTTCGGAAAAGATTACTTCCGCGAGTTGTTGGAGCGTGTCCGTTCGATCCGAGCCAGCGAACGGCGTATCTGGCAGCAGATCACGGATATTTTTGCTGAGTGTAGCATTGATTACACAAAGGATTCCGAAGTGGCTTATCATTTTTATGCAACGATACAGAACAAGTTTCATTATGCAATCACAAATCATACCGCTGCAGAGATAGTATACGAATCAGCAGATCATGAAAAAGAGCATATGGGACTTACAACCTGGGAAAATGCTCCAGATGGCAGAATACTGAAATCAGATGTTTCGATTGCAAAGAATTATCTGGATGAGAAGCAGATTCACAGGTTGGAACGTGCTGTTACAGGATATTTTGATTATATCGAGGATTTGATTGAGCGTGAGAATGTATTCACGATGGAAGAGTTTGAAAAGAGCGTAAATGCTTTTCTTGAATTCCGTCAGTACAAGATTCTTAAGGATAACGGAAGAATATCTCATAAGCAGGCAATGGATAAGGCCAATGCTGAATATGAGATATTTAACAAGACCCAGCCTATTGAATCAGATTTTGATAAGGCGGTAAAGAAAATGATCGAAGAGCAGGAATAAACATAGAAGCCAAAATGCCAAGCCCAAAGGGCCGAAGAAACAGGCTTCTGCAGCAGAAACAACGGGAGAACGGACAGACATGAAACAACACATCACTCATCCGATACCGCCCTTTTATGATGAGAACTCGGAAATCCTGATTCTGGGCAGCTTTCCGTCCGTGAAATCAAGGGAGCAGGGCTTCTTCTACGGGCACCCGCAGAATCGATTTTGGAAGGTGCTTGCGCGGGTTTTCGAGGACGGGACGCCGGGCACGGTGGCGGACAAAAAGGCATTCTTAACGAGGCATCACATTGCCCTTTGGGATGTCATTGAAGCCTGCGACATCAAAGGCTCCTCCGATGTCAGCATCGAAAATGTGACGCCTACGGACCTCTCGCGGATATTGAAATCAGCCAGGATATCGTGTATTATCGTTAACGGCAAAACGGCCGAAAGATACTACCGGCAATACACCGAGAAGGCAGTAGGAAGAAAAGCCGTCTGCCTGCCTTCGACGAGCCCCGCAAACGCCGCATGGAGCCTTGAAAAGCTTACCGAAGCCTGGCGCGAGGCAATCCGTTAAGCCGGCGGAACATAGAAACGGAAGGAAATCGTTTTGATGGAAAAGGATACACAACCCGTGTCGACGAAACCTGCATCGGAGGTGGCATTTGCCACGGCCTGCCCTTATGCGAAAAAATGCGGCGGGTGCGACTACCAGGGGGTTCCGTACGCGGAACAGCTGAAGAAGAAACAGAAGGATGTCCGAAAGCTTTTAGAACCGTTCAAGAAGCCGGAGCCGATTCTTGAGGCCGCGCATCCGCTTCACTACCGGAACAAGGTGCACGGCATCTTCGGTCGCGACAAGAAGGGAAACATCTTTACGGGCATCTATGAGGAGAAGAGCCACCGCATCGTGCCGGTGGAGGACTGCGGCATTGAAGACGCGACGGCATCTGCCATCCTGAAGACCCTCTGTGAGCTCGTAAAATCGTTCAAAATACGCGTTTATGACGAAGACAGGGGAACAGGCCTCCTGCGCCACGCTTTGATCCGTGTGGGGCGAAATACGAAAGAAGTCATGGTCGTCCTGGTTGCGACGGACCCGATTTTCCCGTCGAAGAACAACTTCACGAAGGAACTCAGAAGGCGCCACCCGGAAATCACGACCGTTGTTCTCAACATCAACGACCGCGACACCAGCATGGTGCTCGGTGAACGCAATATCACGCTCTATGGAAAAGGCTACATCGAGGACCTGCTTTGCGGACTCCGTTTCCGCATCTCGCCCTCGTCATTCTATCAGATCAACCCGGAGCAGACGGAAGTGCTTTATGAAAAGGCAATTAAGTTTGCCGGCCTGACCGGGAAGGAGCGTGTCATCGACGCTTATTGCGGCATCGGCACGATCGGCATGTGCGCGGCCTCCAAGGCGCGTGAGGTCATCGGCGTCGAGCTGAACCGCGACGCGGTCAGGGATGCGATTGCCAATGCAAAGGCGAATGGGATTAAGAATGTCAGATTTGTCAGCGACGATGCCGGCGCTTTCATGAAGCGAATGGCGGAGGACGGAGAGCGGGCGGACGTCGTCATCCTGGATCCGCCTAGAAGCGGAAGCACGCCGGAGTTCATCGACGCAGTGAAAATACTCGGTCCCGCCAAGGTCGTTTATGTGTCCTGCGACCCGGTCACGCTGGCGCGGGATCTCACCGTTTTTGCGAAGAAAGGCTATGAGCTGAAGAAGACCCAGCCTGTCGATATGTTCCCCGGAACCAAGCACACGGAAGTCTGCTGTTTGCTGGAGCGGAGCGAGTAATTGACCGGCCGGTTTACATGACGACAAGGAGCTTTTCAAGAAGGCGGATGCCTCGCTGTACCGCGCGAAAGCCGACGCGGAGAACCGGGTTTGCATCCATGACGGACAGTAAGGAGGCAGGCCTATGAAACGAATCGGAACAGCCGCCGTTCTGCTTTGCGCATTGCTTCTTACCGCCTGCGGTAAGAAGAAAGCAGACGTTACGGCAACACCTACGGTGGCAAATGTGACACCGGCCCAAAAGGCAGACACGCCGACGCCAACGCAGGAAGCGGAAGCGCCGACACCGACAGAAACACCGACACCAACCGAAAGCCAAAAGGAGGAAGAAAGCATGGCAGCAACATTATTGTATCAGGGACACGGAAGCTTAAGAATCACGACGGGTGACGGCAAAGTCATCTATGTCGACCCGTACGCGGGAGCGGGCTATGACAAGCCGGCAGATCTGATTCTGATGACGCACGGACACGGCGACCACACAAATGACGAGCTGATTGCAACGAAGAACGCAGACTGCAGGAAGATTACCTGGGTCGAGGCGCTTGCAGGCGGACAGCATCAGACGTTCGACCTCGGTTATGTGAAGGTCGAGGCCGTTGAGGCCGGCTATAATAAGGGGCATAACGTCACGCAGTGTGTAGGGTTCATCCTCACATTTGCCAATGGCGTTCAGGTGTATATTTCGGGCGATACGTCGACGACGCCGCAGATGGACAGCTTTGCAGCAAGAGGGCTTGATTATGCCTTCCTGTGCTGCGACGGCATCTACAACATGGGCATTAAGGAGGCTTCGGATTGCGCGAAGAAGATTAACGCCAAGCACTCGATTCCGTACCACATGGCGCCGGGAAAGCCGTACGACGAGAGCATTGCGTCACAGTTTGAAGGACCGGGAAGAATTCTTCTTCCGGCCGGAGAAGAGCTTGTTTTGGAGTAGTACGGAGGCGAAGGAAAATGGAACTGTTTGACGGAAGACCGGCGGATACGGCCGGCAGGCTGCAAAGAGAGGTGAGAACGTACGATTATCTCGACAGTCTCGGAATTCCGTACAAGAGAACTGACCACGGGCGAGCCGACAACATGGAAGCCTGCAACGAGATTGACGCCGTGCTCGGGGTCATCATTTGCAAGAATCTGTTTCTGTGCAACCGGCAGAAGACCGTATTCTATCTTTTGATGATGCCGGGCGACAAGAAGTTCAAGACCAAGGAACTGTCGGCGCAGATTAACAGCGCAAGGCTTTCCTTTGCCGACCCTGCGGACATGCTGAAGTATCTGGATATCGAGCCGGGAGCCGTCAGCATCATGGGGCTGATGAATGACCGTGAGCATCAGGTGAATCTTCTGATTGACGAGGATGTCCTTAGGGATGAGTATCTCGGATGTCATCCGTGCGTATGCACGTCGAGCCTGAAGATGAAGACAACCGACGTGATTGAGAAGTTCCTTCCCTCGACGGGGCACACCTATAAAACGGTGCATCTGGTCGGAGAGGACTGACAGCGGAAACACAGGCGGAGAAAACGTGAACATCGGTCATAAAGGAACCGGACAGGAGAGAAGAAGAGCAGACATGCTGCACATAATAAAAAGGACGACAGTTAACCTGCCGTCCTTTTGCTATGACGTAAAGTCATTGGTTTTTGAAGCTTAGAATTCTTCTTCTCGGGAGCTTCCGGGACCTTAATGTCTTCGGCCTTGGTTCCGTATTTGTAGTCCTTGGAAGAAATAACCTGATCGTCTTCATCGACAAACGTAACCGTAAGCTTCACAAATTCCATCGTGAGAACGCCGGAGAGAATGATTGGACTTCATAAACAGACGGCCAAAACCAGTATTATTATATGCATTCTACAGAAGTATTATAACTGTAGTTTGAGTAGGATTCTTACCGTTCGAGTAATCACAGCGAATTCCCGGGTAAACCAATGAGATTTGCAGTATGGCAGATTATGGCAGGCCATGGTATAATCGGAGAAAGAGTATTGAAATCCGCAACGTTCCGACCTGTGGCAAATGTGAGGAACACCGCCTAAAACCGCGAAAATGCCATAAGACAGCTGTAGAACGCATTCGAAATGGTATTTTCCATGGGGAAAGCGGTCAATGTAAACTGACGTGTTACATTTTGCACAGGCTGTCTGCTTGCCCGGTGTGGGTATGGGCAGGTACAATGAGGCCATCAAACAGAAAGGAGTTCACAACATGAGTGAATTAGGCAACAAGATTGCAAAGAAGAGAAAAGACATGGGATTGACACAGATGGAATTTGCCAATGAAATGTCGGTTACGAGACAGACGGTCAGCCGATGGGAGGCGGGCACGGCGATGCCGGATATCGACAAGATTGCGGATATTGCTTCGTACCTCGGCGTAAGCTGTGATTATCTTTTGAAGGATGGTGTTACAGAGGAGCATCAGACCGGAATCCGCGGCATCGGCCGGCTTCTTGCTTCCACGGAAGGAAAGCTCGTGAAGTTCAATTTCTTTGACGGGGAAGCGGACCCCGATCTCGGGATGAACGCCTGCCGCGTGCTGAAGTTTGAGGGAAATTGGATGAAAGTCGCCACGGATACGAGAAAAGGTCATATTGAAAAGATGATTCCGGTTTCCTCCGTATGTTCAATCGTTATCTGTCAGGAGGAAAAATAATGGAATATGTGGCATTAGTATTCGGGATTATCGGGATAGTCGCATTTGCCGAGGTCTGCTCGCTTAAGACTAAGGTTGCCGCTTTAGAGGCGCAGCTTGGCAAGGTGGAGGGGACTCCGCAATACGAGGAGAGGCTGTCACTGATTCGCGCGGCGGAAGAGTACATCGGGAAACAGGTAAACATCACACTGAAGGAAGAATACCAGGACGTGGATGTTCCCCAGTACGGAAACACGAAGTACGGCAGCAACACCATTTTGGATGCAGACGATGATTGGATTCTTGTGCAAATTACCAGTGCGAAAGGTTCCAAGCAGGTGCTGATTCGTATGGAAGCCGTACAGAGCCTGAGAGAAGTGTAAGGATGGTCGGATTTGCCCCCGTGACCGATAGCGGTCACGGGGATTTTTTGCTTTACAGAGAGTTCGTTTCGGAAGCGGGAAATGCTACGGACGTCGTCCGTCATGTGACAAATGCCATAAAACGCTACATTCTACAGCCGTCTCATAGCCTCCTTGCATGTGCGCAAAAGAACATCCTGGCAGTGGCATATGCGCTGAACGGTGGTTTCACATTGTTGCCCCGTATTTCCAAATACACTCGTTTCAGTTCCGTGGGCGGGTTTATATGCCGTGATTTATACTCGAAAAATGCATAAATTACTCAAAATGTCAAAAAATTACTCAAAATGTTGCATAGCATATGCATTGCTTGTGTATAATGTAACTAGCTATATGCGCACGCGGGTACGCGTATGCGCATGCGAGGCCCCGGCTCCGCCGGAAAAACACTCACACGGAGGTTCCTTATGAGGAAAACATGGAAGAAGATCGTCAGTGTTCTCATGGCGCTCACTTTCGTCGTTCTCGGCTTACCGGTATTTGACACCCCGGTCAAGAGCGCGAAAGCAGCAGCGTTGAGTCCCGTAGAATATAAGGACGAGAACGGTGACACACAAACCGTAACAGATTACACTTTACTCTCCGACGGATATCTAAAAAAATGGGAGAATGGTATTTACGTTGTCGGGCAGGGATACAACAACAATCCTGTTACATTCGGCAGCGGAAATAAAGACCGCGTTAGCGTAAGCGGAAATGTTGTTTTAATTATTCCGGCAGGGCGATCCATAAAAATTCCTTGTGGAATCAACGTTCCGGCGGGCAATTCTTTTACCATTTATGGAGAAGGAACGCTGACAATCTCCAGTCCGAAGAATAACAATGCCGGTATCGGAGGAAATGAGAATGAAGCCGCAGGATCGATAACAATCGTCGGCGGAAAGATTACCGTTAAAGGTGGAAAAAATGCTGCCGGAATCGGTGGCGGTAGCAGCGGCAATGGTGGAACCATTACCATCTGTGGCACGTGCGAAGTAACTGCAACCGGAGGAACGGATGCTGCCGGAATTGGTGGTGGTGCTCGCCGCGCCGGAGGAACCATTAATGTTAAAGGTGGAACTGTAAACGCAACCGGCGGAGATAATGGTGCCGGTATCGGAAGCGGGCGTGTTGGATCTTCGGATTCTAACAGCTCTGTAATCGGAACTCAAACCATCACCATCTCTGATGGTTCTGTTACTGCCAAAGGAGGAAGCAAAGGTTCTGGTATCGGTAGCGGCCAGGATGCCCATACAGGTAATGAAACTCCGCTGAATCATTGCGGAACCATTACCATAACTGGAGGAACTGTAAACGCAACTGCCGGTCAGGGCGGCAACGCGACAGGTATTGGCGGTTACTTCGGATCCAGCGACAAGATTACTATTTCCGGAGGCACTGTCACTGCCACTATTCAAAGCGGTGGGCATACGGCCATTGGCGGTGCCTACAATTCTAAAACCGGTGCAGTGATTGAAATCACGGGCGGCACTGTTACTGCGTCCGCAGGAAACTTAGGTAGTAATAACCGGATAATATCCACCGGTATCGGTAACGGCCATAACTATGGAGGAAGCGATGGCAGCGTAAGCCTGGACTTCACAGACACCTCTAGTGTAAAGGCGTTTAACTACAAGGGAACTGTAACCCTTGAAAGCCCTGCGAAAATCGATGGAACCGAGACGGAGCTCGAGGCGGGTAGTGTTTCCAATCTTTCTCAGATTGCAAATTTGACCCTTGTAAAAGGAACCACTCCGACCTACACCATCACTTGGAAGGACGATGAGGGTAACGTAATTGATACTACGACAGTTGATAAAGGAGTAGTACCTACTCACGATGATCCTACTAAAAAAAGCACCAAGCAGTACGACTTCGAATTCGCAGGTTGGGATCCTGGAGTTGCGGCAGCAACCGGAGATGCGACTTATACCGCTACTTTCGATTCTAAAACGAGATCCTACACCATTAAGTTTAATTACAGGGCTGCAGATGGTTCTGCTACTTACGTCAGCTCGGATTATCCTTTCGGAACCACTGCATCAACGATTACGCCGGATGTTCCGACCAATCCGAAGAATGCTCAGTATACTTACACTCTGACCGGATGGGACAAGGAAATTAAAAATGTTGACGATGCTGCAGAGTATACCGCTGTTTACACTTGTGTGACCAACGAGTATACCATCAAGTTTAACTATAAGACTGAAAACGGTACTGATACTTCCATCAGTACGGCTTATCCTTACGGCACTACTGCATCAGAGATTACGCCGAATGTTCCGACCAATCCCCAGAATGCTAAGTATACTTACACTCTGACCGGATGGGACAAGGCCATCGCAGACGTTCAGGATGATGCTGAGTACACTGCTGTTTACACTGATAAGACCAACGAGTATACCATCAAGTTTAACTATAAGACTGAAAACGGTACTGATACTTACATCAGCACAGCTTATCCCTATGGTACTACTGCATCAGAGATTACGCCGAATGTTCCGACCAATCCCAAGGATGCTCAGTATACTTACACTCTGACCGGATGGGACAAGACCATTACAGATGTTGAGGGTAATGCTGAGTACACCGCTGTTTACAGTTCTGAACTCAATCAGTATACAGTTACCTGGATTGTTGACGGTACTACGACGACAACAAATGTAGAGTATGGTTATCCTGCTGTATACGGTTCTACCCCGACCAAGGCTGATGAGGGCGATGTTACGTTCGAATTTGCCGGCTGGCAGGTTACCGGCGGAGATACTGTTTACGGTGCAACGCAAACGCTCCCGAATGTAACCGGTCCTGACGTATCTTATACAGCACTCTTTACAGCGTATTATCCGATTACCTTTGGTGAAATCGTTGACGGTTCGATGTCTGTTGAAGGCGGGGATCCCAGTGATCCCAGAGCGGCTGAAGGGAACTATGTAACTCTGAATCTTTCACCGACGGAAGGATACCAGTATCATGATGGCTCCATCAAGGTAATGTGCGGTAATACTGGAGTTGATGTTTATCAGATTGGTGATAACCAGTTCGAGTTTACCATGCCGGCCGGAAGCGTAGAAGTTACTGCAGTTTGTGAGTGCTTCTATAATGTATGGGTAAATGGCAAACAGATTTCCTCTTTGACCGCTTCCAATGTGCTTCAGGATTACGATGCAGAGGGCAATGAGGCACCGAGAATGACGTATTCGGAGACCAGTGAAAAGATGGTTCTCACGATTCTCACGAGTGATGAAATCAAGCTTAATAACCCGGATCCTGACGGCAGTAAAGTTATGATTGAGATACAAGACACAGATCTTGGCAGACCGTTTGAAGTTGTTGCTCCCACCGATGGATTCAACCTGGTAAGTGATACCGCGGCATATGGCATTTATTCCTTAAGTAGCGACATTATCATAACGGGTGATGGAGAACTTACCGGAAGCAGTGGCGAATTCTATGGTATTGGTTCCTGGTTTGATTTTTCAATTACCATTAACGGAAAAATGACGATTAATTCCTCTCCGGATTCAGAGGAGGGATTTGGCTTGTTTACGAGCGGAGATATCACGATTAATGATGACATAACAATCGTTGGCGGAGGTGCTCAGGCTATTTATTCCTTAGGAGGTGGAGATATAACCATTACCGCGGCGAATGTCAATGTATCCGGCGGATATAGTTATGGCATTGGTACTTTTGGTGATGGAACAGTTCTTATTCAGGGCAAGGACGGCGGAAAGGCAACGGTTGCCATTTCTACAAAGGGCAACGCGATTTCCAGCGGCGCAGGTATTACAATTACTGGCGATGTTTCTGTAACATCCGAATACCTGGATTTCGAGAATGCAATTGTCACAGACGGAGATTGCACCATTGACGGTAATCTCACTCTGGATATCGGAGGAAACGGAAATGGTATCTATGCTGAAGGCGACATTACCATTTCTGGTGATGTGATTGCTTCGGACTCTTATGACGGAGAAGATGGCGGTGTCCTGCTGTACGGTACCGAGAAAATTACTGTAGGCGGTTCCTTCAAGGCTTCCAATCCGAGCGGAGACCTGATTAGTACCATGAAGGACATCAGCATTACCGGTGACATTGCAGGCCTTGAAGATGATCAGCCGGCTGTTGCAAAACGCGGCATTACTGCTTTCGAAGGTACTGTGACTGTTAACGGGAACGTTCTCATGGAAACCCTGGCCGAGTTAGAATCCGCGATAGTTGCCAAGAATCTTACGGTGGGCGGAGACTTTGATCTGACTTGTGTCGGTAGTGGAATCTTTACTACTGGCGATGTTGTTCTGGGTGGAAACGTTACCATTGTTAACTCGTCAGAAGAATCTGCAATCGGCATCAATGCTTTAGGCACCATTACCATGGTTGAGGGCATTTGGGATATCCAGCTAAAGAAGGGAGATGCGCTTTCCGCAGGCACAGGAATTACCATTCCGGATACCCATGGTGTTTCCGTTCCCGAGAACGGCGAGATTGGTTATTACGAAAACGAAGACATGGGATGCTACACCGTGGTTGTTGACGGTAATGGCGGTTGCAACACTGTCAGAATCGAGCCTTTCATTCCTGTAGCATTTGTCAACGACGACGGAACTAAGCTTCAGACTGTTAAGGGTTATCCCGGACAGAGCCCTAAGTACACGGGTGAAAAGCCCACTAAGGCTTCTACGGCTGAGAAGGTTTATACCTTCAAGGGTTGGAAGGATGCTGCCGGCGAGTATGGTAAGGATGAGGATCTTCCTGATATTGCAGATGGTTCCGATGCTCTGACATATACGGCTGTATTTGAAGAGGCAACTGAAGTTTACACCATCACATTTGTCAACGAAGACGGCACCGAGCTGCAGAGCGGCAAGGTTGCTTACGGAGAGACCCCGAAATACGACGGCGCCACTCCTACCAAGGCTTCCGATGACAAATACGACTACACCTTCGATGGTTGGACTCCTGAGATTGTAAAGGTTACCGGTGAAGCTACCTACAAGGCTGCTTACAAGGCAACCGAAATCAAGAAGGATCCTGTGAAGGGCGTTTACAAGCACGTAAGCGAAGGTGCTCCGAAGTACACGAAGGGCTCCAACAAGTCCGTGGTTATCACGTTCAAGAGAACCGAGAATGACGAGATCACATTTGACATGTTCAAGGGTGTTAAGACCGCTAAGGGCGAGCTTATTTCCGGCAAGCACTACACTGCTAAGAAGGGTAGTGTAGAGATCACGATCCTTCCGGAATACCTTGAAACTCTCGAGGTCGGCAAGACGGCCGTCACCGTTTCCTTTGAGGACGGCGACCCCGTAACGATTGAGCTTGAGGTTGCTGCTGCGGCTCAGCAGCAGACGGATACGCAGAATCCTGCGACCGGCGACCAGATGAACTACATTTGGATCTTCTTCGTAATCGGTGCAGCTGCACTTGCAATTGTACTTTTCGTACAGGTACAGAGACGCAGACGCGAAGAAGAAATCTAAGCAATCTAAGCATACCGGTTCTTTAGGGCACTCGCTGCGGCGGGTGCCCTTTTTTACGCCTTTTTTGCACCTTTTTGGCCGAAAAACAGTCGGAAAATGACACCCCCTGTCATAATCGGACGTTTTTTTGACATTATTCGGACCCGTCTCTCCGGATACTGCTCACCAAAACTATTCCTCCAATCAAAAGGTATATAGCAGCCTTCAGCAATAAGGTTCTGCTCATTCTCAATAGCAGTCTTTATTATCTCTCGAACGATTGGCCAAAGATAGTCTGTAAGTTCAACATCGTCTTCTGTGGTGAGAAAAGAACCGGTCTCCCGATTCTTCTCAAA
>Ga0247608_10005034_pt1 | contig 14480 bp, 10 predicted proteins | sample 176DNAGHGlowgp2_FD_193490 | JGI IMG/M metagenome (GOLD analysis project Ga0247608, IMG submission 193490) | Sheep rumen microbial communities from Palmerston North, Manawatu-Wanganui, New Zealand - 1766 DNA GHGlow gp2 | ecosystem: Host-associated > Mammals > Digestive system > Stomach > Rumen ...
CCCGTTTTTTCTATGTGCAGACGCGGGAGAACCTCATCGTCAGCTCCTTCTTCGACAACAGCATCTACGACAACGACGACACCATCGACCCCATCCGTTACCGTATGACCATAGGCGAGTACCTGCAGCTGCATGGTCTCAACCACGATGTCGACTCCCATCCCCACACCCCCATCCGCAGTTTCGACGATGCCCGCCGCATCTTCGACTGCTTCAAGGCCCGCCGCCTCACCGAGCCGGCCTACCACACCCTTGAACTGCTGCGCCTCCACTACCGCGGCTCGCGCCGTCCCGTGCCCTTGGCCACCATCGCCCGTGGGGCCTCCCGCACCAAGGAGGCTGCACCAGCCATCTTCTCGCTGCTCCAACAGCTGGGATTCGTGCCACAGGACCCCGACCGCCTTACTCCGGCCGAACTCGACTACCTCACTGGCGGCTGGTTCGAGGAGTATGTCTACTATATCCTCTCCCGCCATGTCCGTCCCAACCAGATTGCCATCGGTGTCCGCATCTCGCGCCCGGGCAGCCGCCAGCACAACAACGAACTCGACGTGGTTTTCATCAAGTCTAACACCCTCTTCGTCGTCGAGTGCAAGACCGGCGTGGCCACAGACCATCTCTTCAATGAAATAGTCTACAAAGCCCGTGCCCTCAAGGAGACCTTCCTCGGACTCTCCTCCCGCTCCTACATCTTCACCCTCAAGAACGACTACGACCACCATCTGGCTCAGGTGGCCGACATCATGGGTGTCACCCTCTGCCCCAAAGGCACCCTCACCAGCCCCGCCAAGATGCGCAAAGTCTACGATGCCATCATCCGACAGTCACACGAGGTGAGAGTTTGTGATAAAGTAAAAGGTAAAAACTAAAAACTAAAAAGGTGGGCGAGGTTGAGAATTGAGAGTTAAGAATTGAGAGTTGAGAATTGAGAGTTGAGAGTTGAGAGTTGAGAGTTGAGAATTGAGAGTTGTACACGATACACCACTAATCTATAAAATCTATTAAATCTATACAATCTATATAATCTATCTAATCTATAAAATCTATTCCCCTTCCATTATGAAACAGTTTTTGTTACTATTTTCCTTTCTCTGTCTTTTTTTCTTGCCGGTGAAGGCCAACGACGGCGTCTACTACACCTCTGGCAACCAGCTGGTGCCTATGCAGGAAACTGACATCAGCGTGCGTAAGGAGGTCCTCACCATCACCCTCTTGGATAGTTCGGTTGCCTTGGTGGATGTCTACTATGAGTTTTTCAACCCCAATGCTACTGCCAAGACGGTCCTCATGGGCTTTGAGGCCGACCCGCCGTCGGGCGATTACCCACAATTCAGCTGGGGTGGGAGACACCCGTTCATCGGCGGTTTCACCGTCGAGATGAATGGTCGCACACTCTCTTTCCGCAACGGCATCTGCCTGCTAGGCAGCCGTAAACTAGACACCATCACCTTGGGCGATAAATATCTACTTGACGAGAGTGGTTATATTTTTGATAAAGCCACAGACCGATACCCCGATGTTGCCTTTGTCTACTACTTCGATGCCGTCTTCCAGCCGGGACTCAACCGTGTGCACCATACCTACACTTTTCGTCCCGCCAATAGCAACGCCAGTAGCTTTTCCGTAGACTACAAGCTCACTCCGGCAGCCCGCTGGGCCAATGGGCAGATAGACGACTTCACCCTCGTGGTGCGGGCCCACCATACGGCCAAGCATTTTGTCATTGCCGACAGCATCTTCCCCAATCCTCTGTTCACCCTCACCGAAGGCACTGGTAAACACCGCCACACGGCCACCTGCTTCTGGCAGCAACCTGGCCACGAGTTCTCCTTACGCAATGGTTCGTACACACTCCACGTGCGCCATTTTAAGCCCTGCAGGGAGTTGAGTATCGTCTCCGCCGACAACTACCTTACCTTTCAAGACTTTTATGCCGACCACATCGACCTGCCTTTCGGCTTTTCCTACGACCGCACCAGCCTCCTCGGCCTCTGGTATCAGGCCTATATGCTCCCGCGTGACGAGGCTTTCCGTCGCCGCATCGCCCGCAACCTGCCCTATGCCCACCGTGGCCGCGTGTTCAAGAGCCCCGAACTCCAAAAGTATTTCGAGTCGCTCTGGTGGTATATGCCCGACCCCGACTATGTCGACGACCCTTCCGACTTCACCGAATGCGACCGCGAATATATCAAGTGGGGCAAAGGTGAGTGATTGTCTCTTTTGAGCAGAGAGACCAAATACCCAAATCGCAGATGTTCTTTGAAAAAGGTCTGGTTGAATCCTGTGGCCACACCCCAACCACTTGGTACAAGCACCAATAGGTGTGTCGTACCTGTGGCTTTTTGTCGTTTTGTACCTGTTGCCATTGCCAGAAGCGATTAAATAATAAGGGGACTTCAAAAAATTCGTTAGTTTTCAACAGACGTTTTCTCGCCTCAGCATATGAAGAAAGTCCAGTGGACTTTCGATAGCGAAGCGGAGAACGATCTCAAGCTTGTCTGCGTTCGTCTTAACGAAAACGTTTTATTCGTAATCATGCCTGCATGAAGATTCAGATAATAAATTCGTTTGATTCGTTTGATTCGTGTTCAATTTTAAATCAGTTAGATTCGTGCAATCCGTGTTCAAAAGTAATTAATAGAAGTCTCTATAAGGTATAGCGATACAGGCTCGGCTTGTCGTGCTCACAATCGCCTTGCCAAAGTAGGGCGCAAAGAAAGCCAGCCTGCTTTGCTGAGACATACCTACAAATCAAATAACCCCATCACATAGTGTGGGGTTATTGGTTGACACTCGTTTATCAATACATCCTCTGAACGTTTTCGTTAAGCCGAACGCAGAGGGCAAATCACAAAGTGTTCGCACTATGCTGAGGCGAGAAAAACGACTCATGAAATGAAATGTTTTGATAGCGTAAGTGAGAACTCTGCGCTCTCATTTCTTGTCATTTGTTTACCTTATTGTTTAATTTCCACTTATTCCATTCGGACATAGCTTTTACCCTTTGCCAAATAGATTACACTATATAATACGTAATCCAAAAGCAAAAAACTACAGAATGGTAATTTTTTTTCGATAATAGTTTTTCTGTGCCTTTATGTTATATCTCTGTCCTGCATAATACTCAATCCTTCTGGGGTAGAGCTATCAAAGACTTCGATCATATTGCGTGAGGTTTAATAATCGAATATGTTAACAAAGACATTGGGTGCATTAGCCAAGAGTTTACTCTCGCCCGACACGTTGGGCAAGTGCTTCAGTATCCTTCTGCAACTAGCTCGCAAATTGCTATCATCAGCACCGGCATGTAAGAAGCATGGCAACTCCAAACAAATTCCCTGTTAATAGGCACCAGTTGTTCTGCATACTTGTCGAAACAGGAGCTATATATAGCATTAAATCAGATGTGTCACCTTTATCTTCTTCCAACTCGGCCCCAATCCCAATTCTGCCAGCGAGTTGTCGCGAGTGATCAGTTCTCCCTTCTGCAGGTTGGTGATGGCTTGTTTCAGTTCTTGCAGCTGACTTCCGCTCACGCCAAACAGGTCCTTCAGCACGGAATCGTTCTGCTGTTGCTGTTTCATAATGAGCGGATACTGTGCGTTGGCGTAGAAATCGAATCCTTTGCTCTTGAAGTCCTCCATATTCTGCGTGGCCAGAATTATGCTCATACCCTTGTTGCGTCCCACCGCAATGAGGTTTTGTAGTGGCTTGTTTTCGAACCCAAGCATATAGTGAGCCTCGTCGATGATGGTAAAATGGCGTATCTCCACACGTTCGTCGTTGGTGGCCTGTTTGGGAAGTTCCTCGTAGATATTGTTCAGTTTCGAGATAACGAAGTACACTATGGCCTTTGCAATGATTCCGTTCTTCTCGAATTTGCCGAGGTTGATGATATTGCAGGTGTGCACCAGGTCGACTTTATCCTCGTTGGCGAAGATGTTGTTATTCACCAATTGGTTGAGTACCGACTTCACACTATCCATCTCACTTTGTTTCTTCTCGGGGAGCAGACGGTTGTAGTGGTCGAAAATCATTTTGAAATTGACCGGACGCATCTGGTTGGCTTTGTATGCGTTCACGATGGCCTCACTCAACCGGTTGTCCATATTGGCACTGATTTTCGCTCCTGAGGATATAGCCAGCAATGCCGTCGCCATTGTGGTGGAATAGAGGTTCAGCTCGTTGACAGGTTTTCCTGTGAAGTCCTTGAACGGGGTGAACGGCAGCGGATGTTCCATCGGGTTGAGGATACAGCTGCTGTCGGTGTCGAAATGCGAAAGCCAGGCGGCATTGGCAGGGTCGGAGAACTCGCCCTTGTAGTCGAAGAGCAGGAAATTGACCGGATAGTGGGTGTCGCTCGATGCCGACCGCAACTGTTGCAGCAGCACGGCCAGCAGGTTGCTCTTGCCGCTGCCCGTGGTGCCAGCCACCAGTATCTGCGTGTTGGCGATAGAGCGGCTATTGATGTCGAGTGTGGCAGGCATATCGTCGCCATAACTGCCGATGCAGAGGTTCAGCACGGGTATGTCGCTCGTGCTTGCACCACCACGTAGAGGCGAGAATCGCAGCCAGTCGTCGATGCCACCTTCTTTCATCAGCAGGTCGCGTCCACGAAGAATCTCGTGTCCAATCACCTGACTGATGAACCTTGCCGAATTCCAGTCGGCATCCACATCATGATAACGCATCTTTAGCAAGGCTTCAATAACCTGTCCTATTTTCTGCTTGGTGAAGAATGTCGTAGGATACGGAGTTCCTGATGATTGCAGATTATTCTGTTCTATTTCCTTTGCAGTACGTGGCGTTTTGTCTGCCAATCCAGCAAGCAGACACATTCGCATCACCACGCTCTGCGAGAGAACTACGGGTCTTTCGTCGCTAGCATAAGAATGAAGGTTGATGCGTTGCTCTAATGCATTTTTGAGATCAACAGTCATCTCATTCATATCCTTAATCGATGTTATCGAGTTATCTATTACCAAATTATCTACTGTCATAATCCTCAATCGTTAATGGTGATTTTTATGGTCGTTCACTCAAATGCTTTCGTGTTCGACTCCGAAATAGTCGTTTGTGATGTTGGTGCACTGAGCCTCTTTGTCGCGATGCAGGGTGTATGTCTTTGCCAAAAAGGGAGCTATCTTCTTGAAGTCGCGCTCGGTGGTGATTTCTGTGTCGGTGCTGAGCAGGATGGTTTGGTGCGCTAGGTCTGGGAAGTAGTGTTCCAGTATCACCTCGCGGCTCTCCTTGTCCAACACGCCCATCACCGTGTCGATCATCACAGGAGGGTTGTAGTCGCCCAGTTCGTAGAGTACTTTCAGCAGCACCTGCATCACCGTCTGCTTGGCACCGGCGTTCAGCTGGCTCAGGTATATCTCGTTGCCGTTCTGATGGTAAATCTTGAAGCTCATTTCCTCGCCGTTGTCGCTTGCGAGGTCTACACGGCCGATGACACCGGCATACACCACCAAGTTTAGGTTCAGCTGCTCCTTCATCATCTGCTCGATGCTTTTTCGCTTGGCGGCAAGCAGTTTGGCCGACAGGGTCTTGAAAAATCCTGGCAGTTTGCACAGCATGTCGTATTGCGGATCGGGAATCTGCGGTATGTCGTAGTCGTAGCTGGCTATGCGGTCGGTGAGGCGCTGTATCTCGCGTTCCGTTTCGGAAATTTTGCCTTTCAGTTCCACCATCCGTTTCTCGTTGTCCTCATAGAGGGTGATGAGGTTGTAATCCAACCCGCTCAGCTCGCGCTCGAAGCTCTGCAACTGTTCGCGTTTGCGTGGCAGGTCGGCCACATCCATATCAATGCTCTCGCGTTCGTTGTCCAGTTGCAGGAACTGGTTGACGTAGGCATCGGCGATGAGTTTCTCCAGTACCTCCACGTTGGCGTCGCTCAGGTAGGGGTATTTCTCGGCCAGCACGTCGCCGTGCTTGCGTCCTTTCTGTATGTGGCGCACTATGTCGTCCACCTTCACGCCCTGCAGTTCCTGGTAACTCTCGGTCAGGTAGTCGACAATATCGCGCGTGATGCGCGTCAGTTGCTCGTCGCTGATTTCTTCGTTGCGTTCCTGTGCCAGACGCTTGCGCTCGTTGACAATCAGCTCCACCTCGGGACGTATGCGGTGGGCCAATGCGGGAAAGAGCACGTTCAGCTCCAGATCCTTCACCACCTTGTCCACGCTGTCGCGATAGTCGGCGGCTTTCTTCTCCACCTGCTTTATGCTTTCCTTCTGCTTGGCTATGCGGTCGCGCGTCACGTTGTCGGCCGAGCGTCCTTGCTTCAGTTGCTCGTAGTGCTCGCGGTTCTCGCTCGAGTAGGCCAACGCCTTGTCGTAGTCTTCGCGCAGTTGCTTCAATTCGGCTTCCCTGAGCTGCCGTTGGTGTCCCAGCTGCTCGTATTCCTGCCGTTGCTTCTCGTTCTCCAGCTTGGCGGCTTTCTTCTCGGCCAGCAGCTGCTCGGCGGCTTCGTTCAGTTGGTAGTATTTGTTGAAGCCCATCACCGAGTTGATGTTTTTCATTATCAGACGGCTGATTTGCTCTTCCTTCACCAGCTCGCTGGTCTTCATGGCGTCGAAGAGGAAGTAGTTGCTCAGTTCCGACGGCAGGTTGGCGGCGATGATTTTCTTCACCACCTCCTCGTTGGCCACACGTTGGGCGTTGGGGGTGGCGATGCCATAGCTGTAGCGGTTGCCGTTCATGTTGAGGTCCACATTCCAGCGCACCTTGCCGTCGATGAACTGGTAGGTGCGACGCAGCTTGTAAGGTGTCTCGTTGCCCAGCACCAATCCGCTGAACGATATCTCCAGCACGATGCTCTTGTTTTCAATGCCCTGTTCCAGTTTCACACCGGCGTTGAAATATTCGTCGAACTGGCGTGCCGTCTTTATCTCCAATCCGTAGAGGGCGTGGTATATGGCGTCGAAGAGGGTCGTCTTGCCGCATCCGTTGCCGCCACCGATGAGGATGATGGGGTGTTCTTCTTCGGCCGCCAAATCCAGATCCAAACGACGGTAGGTCTTGTAGTTCTCTGCGTAGATATGCGTTATCTTCATGCTTGGCCCTCCTTTATCTCTTTGAGTGCTTTGTTCAATATTTTGCGCAGCTTCTTGTCGTCTACAGTCTCTTCGTTGCGCGCCTCGTTGTAGGGCTTCAGTATGTATTCCTTCAGCCAGTCGGCGTCGATGTCGGCATCGCGGGCGGCATCCTCGATGATGTTCATGTCCTCCTGACGGATGCCATAGTGCAGGAAGGTGCGGTCGAGTCCTTTTTTCATGTCTTTCTTTATTCCGTAGCTGTAGAACGCCAGGTTCTCCAGCATTTTTCTTCTTTTGTCTTTCATATTGTGGCCAGGTCGAGGCGGCTCCAGCCGTCGGTGGTTTTGTCGTCGTCAATGAGCCCTGCGGGGTAGTACCATCCGTCGCCCACCTGCACCAGCACGCCACCAGTCATATTCTTCCCTTTGGCGCGATGCTCTTCAACATATTGCCACAGGGCGTTGTTCTTCTCTGGCGTGTCGGGGTCGCAGCCCGGTGTCTTGGTGTCGAAGAGGCCTATGGTGCCATTTTTCAGGCGCACGATGAAGTCGACATAGAAGCACCGTTGTCCTCCGTCGGAACCTGTGTATGGCACCGCGAAGTGTTGCTTGCCTTCGTCGCCATTCTTGTACCACCAGTCGACCCATTCTGTCCTTTGGTCTATCCATCGGGCAAAATCGCGCTCGGGCTTCGAGGCGTTGTTTTGCTCGAAATATGGTTTTAACGCGTGGTTGAAGATGTCCTCCGCCGGATGCACCACGGCGCTGTTGTATGGTCGCGTGGCGGGAATTTCGAAGTGTTCCGTGCTGTAGGCTTTCACGATGGTCGTCTGCCGCAGGGTGTTGCGATAGCGGGCCAAAGCGCCGGCAATGGCGTCTTCGAAGAAAGCACGATTGTTATAAGGTGCGTGGTTGTAGAGTATCACCTTTGGAGCTTCCGTTTCGGGTATGCCGAACAGATTCTCCATCGCGTCGAGCAGGGCACCTTGCAGTATGGGGGCGCTGTCGTATTTGCCGAAGCTGCCCACGTGATCGCGGCAGTAGCGCTCCAATGCGGCGCGCATCTCGCCAACGTTGATGGCTATGCGCGCTTTCTCCACCACTTCCACCTCGCCGTCGGCTCCCGTCAGGCGCATATCCTTGGGCAGTTCCACAAAGATATTCTTCACGTCGAGGTTCAACCTGCTCTTGTTTGCCAATGTGCGGTTGCGACGCACCTCCGCATCGAATAGCGTGGCCTCTTCTCCCGCCTGGCGTGTCCACTCGGCATCGTTCTGTGCGGGAAAATCAAGCTCCAGCGTCGCCTGCGCAACTTTTAGCCTTTCCTTTAATACGTCATTTAATATTCTGCGAAATCCGCTGCCCAAGCGGTTGCGCTGCTGGTGGTGGTCCATATACACGCTCCGCAGGTCGATATTTTGCAGTCCTTCGCGCCTGTTGGCGAATACGGTGCCGAGGTAGCCCATATCGTCCTGGCTCACCAGCACCATATCGGCGCTGAGGTTGGTATAGACGTAGCCGTAGTTGAGCCGGTCGTCGGTGTAGAAGTGTTGCTGCGGCATACGCAGTATGCGTCCCACCGTCTGGGTGGTGAAGACGAGGCTCTTCAGGTCTCGGTAGATGAGCAGCACAGCGGCTCTTGGGCAGTCCCACCCCAGAGCTATGGCCTGCTTGAAGAGCAGCACACGCGTTGCATCGTCGGCCTTCACTATGTCGGCCAGGTTGGGGCTCTTCTCTTTCGAGAGCCACACCGCCAAGCGTCCGTTCTCCTCGCTGATGTCTATGGCGGGGTCGGCCAGGTAGGCCTTCACCTCGTCGGCTATCTTGCGCTCGTCGTCGCCCAGGGCCTCCTTGGTGTCGTTGGGCAACTGCACCAGCAGCAGGGGGTTGATGCCGTATTCCTGCCAGGCGGCGGCCAGCTCGTCGCGCTTGCGCAAGGCACGTTGCAGCAAGCGCTGGTTCACCGTCAGGGCGTGCTGCTCGGTGTCGCTCCGCACGCCGGGGTTCAGCTGCACACCTTTCTTGATCATCTCCTCGCCGATCACCTCCTGGCGACGCACCACAACGTTGTAGTCGCTCCGCGACGTGGGTGTAGCACTGATGCGCAGCTCTATCTTGGGCTTTATCACCTCGCGCAGCAGGCGTTCGCTCTTCTCGGCGTTGCGACCGGCGAACATATGTTCCTCGTCGATAACGGCCACCACGGGGCGTTCTTCGCGCGTGCGCTGCAGCAGGGCACCAAGTGTGCGGTTCTGCTCGTTGTCGCGGATCAGCAGGTTGTTGTCCTTGTTGACGCTCTCCCAGTTGAGGAAGAGCACCTCGCCGGGACGCAGCCCTTCCGTCACCTCGGCCTCGTCGAACCAGATGGGGCGCAGCGAGCGCGTCTCGCTGAAGAAGTTGCGCATCGAGCGGTAGCTCTGCTGATGCAGTTTGTTGGGTGCCAGCCACACCCACGCCACGCTGCTGTAGTTGCATTCCGCCGCTCCAGCAGCCAGCTCGCGCGTCAGCTCGTCCATCGCCGTGCTGGCCATCACCGTCTTGCCGCTGCCCGTGGGGGCCTTCAGCACCAGGCGCTGCCGCTGCTCGTCGTAGCCCAGCATCTGCACTAACCGCCCTTTTAGCTCATTCACGGCGTTGCGTTGGTAGGTCTTCAGTTCTATCATTCGTTGTCCTCCTTTCTTGCTTCCAGTTCCGCCACCGTGCGGTCCACCACCTCCTGCAGTTGGTAGGTGGCTACGCCCAGGGGTTTCTGTATGTCCTGCAACGACCACTCGACAACAGTCTTCTTGACTGTCTTGCAGATTAATAGCCCGACAGATGGGTTATCGTCCTTGCCACGAAGCAGTTTGTCAGCTGCCGTGACATAGAAATTCAGCTTACCGGCAAACTCGGGCATGAACTTCACGGCTTTCAGCTCCACGATGACGTATCGTCGTTGTGGAATGTGATAGAACAACAAGTCGGGGAAGAAAACAGTTTCTTCGTCTATCTGCAATTCCTTTTGACGGCCAAGATAAGCAAAGCCCTTACCTAGCTCCAATAGGAATTCTGTCACGTTCTTAGCCAATGCGTTCTCCAGATCCTTTTCTTCCTTGACAGCCTCTTCTGTGACGTACCTCAGGTCGTATTCTTTCTTCAACAATTGTTTTGCCTCCTCTATCTGAGAGGCTGGCAGTGCCCGGTCGAAATTGGTAATAGCCGAGCCTTGCGATTGGAAGAGGTGGGCGGCTACATTATGTTCCAATAGTGCACGGCTCCAGCCCTCCGTTGCCACTTTGTTGATATAGAAGAGGGCTTCGTCGAGTGACTTACTTTTGGTGAAAATATGCACGTGGTGTTTCCACGGAATAACGCCAAATATTTGAGGCATCCTTAATTCTTCACCAGCTTGGTGAAATAATTCGTCACCAGCTTGGTGACGAATTACCGTTTCAATTTTTTCAACAGGCTGTAGATTCAATTCGTCACCAACTTGGTGACGAATTGCAAAGTATTCATAATAAAATAAATACCAACGCTTCATATATTTGAGGTTGGTTACAGAAAACCCCTTCTCTCCAGGAAACATCGCCCTCATATCGAGGCTCAGCTGATTGAAGAATCCGCTGCCCCACTTACTCTCTGCTTTTTTGGCCACAATATCTCGTCCAAGATTCCAGCAAAACTCCAAAGCCTCGCTATTTGCCTTGACGGCAGCCCTCAGCTGACTCTGCCTATAACGGCGTTTCAAATCCGCCAGCCATTCTACGTATTCCTTGTCGGCCAGCATACCATCGCGGTTTACAAATGTGGGTTTGTCGCTCATTCCTCGCCTCCTTTCGGTGATGTTTCGTCGGTGGTTCTTTGTGCTCTCTTCTTGGGCAGCACATTTTTGTAGGCCTGGTAGATGGCCTCCGGCAGGGCACAGAGCTCTACGCGGTCCAGCACCGGCGCGAAGTCGTCGTCCCAGGCGTAGCTGCCGGGCGAGAAGACGTAGACTTTGATTGCGTTAGTGCGGGAATGCGTTAATACGTTAGTGGCTGGCGCCGTCAGCAGCCAGTCGACGATGTCGGGGATGGCCTCCTCGTTGTAGACGACCATCATCGCCCGCTCGCCGTCCGAGAACAGGCGCACGTCTTTCGGCGTCAGCCCCGCTTTCAACGCTAAACTTTCAACATTCAACTCCTCAAAGACACCCTCCTTGATGCACAGCAGGTCGGTGGCGGCGCTAACCAGGGCGCGCATATTGCGGTTGGTGCGCTCGCGGGGCAACAGGCGTGTGCGGTAGTAGCGCAGGTTGTTCTCGTGCAGGCCTTCCACCTGCCCCCCCTTGGGCGTGGTGTAGCCCTCTATCACCCGCTTGTTGCGCTCGTAGGTCACCTCGCGGCAGATGTTGTTTTCGTTATTCGTCACCAGTATGCATTGCCTCTTGCCCCCATCCTCCTTGTTCAGCTGCATCACCGCGTGCAACGTCGTGCCGCTGCCGGCAAAGAAGTCAAGGACGGTGGAGGATTTGTCTCCGTAAAGACCAGCAATCCTTTTGATAAGCCTCATCGATTTGGGATATGTGAAACGTGATTCGCCTCCAAAAATATCTTTGACCTCCTTTGCAGCATCTTGCGAATGACCCACTTCGGAATATTTCCAAATGGTCATGGGGGTAATTCCTTGTTTGACTTCGGTAAGGAATTTTTTAACAGAAGGGGAGCTATCTCCATTTGGGCCAAACCAAATTCTGCCGTCTGCAACCATTTCATAAAAACGTTCTTCTGTATAAACCCAACATCTACCTGACGGAGGAGTAACTGTTCTGCCAGAAGGTAATTTGATTTCATACAATTTGTCTTTAACGACAGGCCCAACTGTACTATCAGCAGCTTTCCAAACTCCTCTTGGATCATTATCAGGATTAGAATATCTATCGTTAGCGTCTGTTGTTCTTGGAAGTCCATTACAAACAGCATCTTCTATACGCTTAGCGTAACAAATTATATAATCGTGGCTTTCAGAAAAATGCTTCTTCAAATTTACAGGGGCATATGCGCGTTCCCAAACGACTTGTGCCACAAAATTCCTTTCCCCGAACACCTGGTCGCAGAGAAGTTTGAGGTTGGCTTGTTCGTTGTCGTCGATGGAGATGAAGATAACGCCGCGGTCGGAGAGCAGGCGTTTGGCTATGCGCAGGCGCTTGCTCATAAAGCTGAGCCACTTGCTGTGGCGGTAGCTGTCCTCGCTGTCCACAAAGCTGTCGTTGTAGACGAAGTCCTTGTTCCCCGTGTTGTAGGGCGGGTCGATGTAGATGACGTCCACGCGGCCCTCGTGGGTGTAGCTAAGGGCCGTCAGCGCCTCCAGGTTGTCACCCTCGATGAGGATATGGTTCGGGGCTTCCTGGCCGCCGTCGATCAGCGCTAGTTCCTTGTCCTCCACCAGCACGGGCAACTCCTCGCGCAGCCGCTCCTCGACCGCCTCCTCGCGGTCCTCCCACACCAATCCGTAGCTCCGCCCCTCGGCGGCCAGCTGCAGCAGCGCCGCCCGCTCGTCGTCGGTCAATCCTGTAAGGTTTTGTATCTTTTGCCGCAACGCGGCACGGTCTATCCTTGCCATAAATAAATATAATATGCGAACGCAAATATACATATTTTTTTCAAAACTGAGGTATTTCAAAAGAAGGTTTTTTGTGAATTTGCCAAAAATCAATGAATTAGCTGTGAAATATATTTGCTAAAAAAGCACTCTTTTCTACCTATTTATAACTAGAGAAATCTATTTTTAGTAACGATTAAAAATAAAATGATACGATACGGAAGGAGGGTTGATGTGGTTCCAATTGTGGAGAGAATCGTCGAAGATGACCTCTCTGGCGAGTCTGTCTAGGAAAGGCTCATTCACTTTCCTTCTGGTTTCATACTCCTTTTGATACGGTATCGTGTCGGTCCGACGGAAGTTTGCCTGAGCTTTTGTCCTTTTAGGGTGTCAATTATGTTTCATCACTTTACCCATGGCGTTATCGGAGGTTTTTTTTTGTATTGGCTTTTCTGGTCGTCTGTGCAAATTCGCCAAATCGGTAATACAGGCTCTGCGGCTAAAAGACATGGATGGTTATTGATGGAGTCTATTTTGCGGTTTGCATACCTGAATCTCTTTATGTTGTGGATTGCAGACTGGCCGCAATAGGTTGCCGTTCAGGTGGTCGCGAATGTCGCGTCTCTACGAGATGCTGGATGGGTCGGTACCATTAACCCCACACTGCGCCTTGCGGCTTGTGTGGGGTTACTTCGAGACGTTGCTTGGTTTCGGCAAAGGGAACAAGCTCCCTTTGCACTCGACTTTGCAACGTTTCTGAGGGTTGATGGAAAGCCTCGGCAAAGTAAGCGAGCTTTCTTTGCCGAGGCTTTCCATCATTATTGAGAGTAAGGCTCTCTGAGCCTTAATTGTTACAACTTACTTTGTATCCATTTGTAAATTGAATATAGGTTGGGTTAGGGGGTGGGCTGTTTTTGCAGCCAGCGGTGGACTTCTTGGATGCGATGGCGGGCTTGCTGGCTGTATTCGTCGTCGGAGGCTAGGATGGGGGCTAGGTAGTCTTGCCATTGGTCAGACTGGAAATATTGTCGCTGGCGGTCGATGTATTCTTTCAGTTTGATTTTGGTTCCGTCGAAGTCGGAGATGACCCAGGTGCCGTTTAGTTTCATTAGGCACAGCGTGTGCCTGATGCTTACGCCAAAGTTGGTGATGGTGAATGTGGCTTCGGCTCCGTCGCCTTGGGCGATGATGTTCTCTATACTGATGGTTCGGTTGGGGTCTCTGCCGCCGTTGCCGCTGACGAAGTAGTAGAGCCATTCGTCGGAGCCTATTTCGCCGATGCCGTCGCTGGGCACGGCCCAGGCTTGTTGCAAGAGTTCGAAATATTCGGGAGCAAAAGTGCTTTCGCTACCAGCGATGATTTCGTGGTCGGGGAGAAACTCGATGAGTTGGGCAACGCGCTGCTGGGTGGGTGGCTCGTTGTCGGCATTTTCAAAAGGAATGATTTCTTGTGTTGCTTTGTCAGAATTTCCGGTGCAGGATATGTTGCACAGGACCATCAGCGCGGTGAGTGTGAGCGGTAGCAAGCGTTTCATGGGTTAGTGGGTTTTGAGGATATGGATGATGGTCTGGTAGTTGATGCCTTGAAACGAGTCCAGCACATGGCAGCAGCGTGTCTCTATGGCGTGGCGAGGGTGGGTGGTGGCCATGCCGAAGGTGAACATGCCGGCCGTCATGGCTGCCTGCAGTCCACTGAAGGCATCTTCGAAGACGATGCACTCGGCGGGTGTGCATGCAAGTCTTTCGGCGGCACGCAGGTAGCAGTCGGGGTGGGGTTTGGAAAGGGCGAAGTCTTCGGCCGTGAGGATTTGGTCGAAGAGCTGTGGGAAGTGGGGCATCTGCATTTGGACGTGCCTCATCTTGTCGTGGTTGGAGCTGGTGA
>Ga0247608_10005039_pt1 | contig 14472 bp, 8 predicted proteins | sample 176DNAGHGlowgp2_FD_193490 | JGI IMG/M metagenome (GOLD analysis project Ga0247608, IMG submission 193490) | Sheep rumen microbial communities from Palmerston North, Manawatu-Wanganui, New Zealand - 1766 DNA GHGlow gp2 | ecosystem: Host-associated > Mammals > Digestive system > Stomach > Rumen ...
CATTCTTATGTTTTGTAGCTGTTGTGTCGGCTTCGTTTTTCATTTCGAACATAATGGAGATATACTCTGTATCACCGTCATAATCTCTGAAAATGAAGTCTCCCTTACTTCCGCTGCTGGCATCATTGTCCTTTTCAAAGTATGCGCCGGGGAACATGCCCATTGAGCGAGCATTGTTAAATTCATTATGGCAATGCACTTCGAGGTCTTCTCCTATCATCTTTGTTGACTGACGAATCTTGAAATCCTTATAACGTTCTATTTCTTCGTCTTTATCTTTAAGGCTACGCTCATAATAGTCCTTTAGATTTTTTTCGTTCAACTCGGCTTTGGCATCGTTTTCTTTGAGTTTGGCCTCCAATTCAACGATGAGCTGCTGTTTCTTTTGCAATTCATCCTGTTGTGCAGACTTCTCTTGCATCACTGCCAGCTTCTGTTCTTTCTTCTGTTGGTCCAATTGAGCCTCCAACTCTAAGATGCGTTTATCTTTTTCAGCCGTCTGGTTATCAATCTCCAACTGTTTACTCTTCTGCAGACCAGCTATCTGCTCCTTAAGGCGGGTAATCTCCGTGTTCTTACTCGTCAGCTGTTCATTCATTTCCAGTTGCTTTGTCTGAGCAATACTGTTCAGGCGTTCGTTTAAACGAGCGATTTCAGTGTCTTTACTTGCAAGCTCGTTGTCTTTTGCCGACAGTTTGTCCTTGAAAGTCTGTTCTGACCGTAGTATTGCAGCATCTTGCTCTGCCTTATGTTGCTTGTGGAGTTCTAACAAACGTTTCTCGACTTCTGCGTCAAAAGCGTCATTCTTTACCTGGTTGAGAATGGAAGCATAATCAGCTTCATTAACGGTGAACATGGCACCGCATTTGGGGCATTTTAATTCTGTCATTGCGTTAAATTTTAAATCACATTGCAAAGATAAAAACAAAGAATGCAGGGATTCTGCATTCTTTTGTTTTTTTCTTAGTCCACGTACATCTTTTGAAGTTTTTCAATATCTTCCCTCATCTTAGCACGTAGGGAATCAGGCTTTATAACCTCTATCTGACTGCCGAACGAACGAAGAAGAGCTCGCAGTTCATAGTTGTCTTTAACTTTCAGATTAATCTCCCTCCGGCCATCCGGCAAGAGCTCACGTTTCACTATCTGTGATTCATGTAGTGGCTTTGTGAAAATATAATTGAAGGCTTTTTCATTTGCATAGATAACTACATCATCGACAGGAACGTCCTCAACGGAAACGCCGACCACATCTTCAAAGAATTCACCAAAATCAAAATCCTCGTCAAGTGGCTCAAATTTTGAACGCCCTAGTTCCTTGATTCCTTCTATTCTATCTATTGCGAAGTTACTCAATCCGTCAAAGTCATCTCTTTTCCCAACAAGAAACCACCTATTATTATATTGCTTCAAATGATAGGGACTCACAACCGTAGGTTTGGCATCTTTCCCAAAAGGATGATAAGTAATCTCGATGGCCTGTTTATTCACAATTGCATCAAAAATCTGCTTATAATAATCCTTGTCCATACCTTTCAGATATGGATTATGCTGGAAACTGACAACCGAACGAACATTCTTACCAAGCTGGCTGGTAGAATACATTTGTTTTTCAATATCCTGTACCCACGAGAACTGAGGAATTCCCTCAAAACGCTTCAGTAGCATCATAGCATCCGACACGATGTTCAGTTCCTCTTGGTTGAAAGGGCGTTCGCTAATAGAGTCATTACGATGGTGATAACGATAGTATTTCTTATGACCATCGTAAATTGCATCTATTATCATACGATAACCTTCCTCGCTTTCCATGAATTTTAGGTCTTCTTGCACCTGGCGTTTCTTCACGCCATCACCCTTTTTACTTACCCCATTATATTGGTAAAGAGCTTCGTTACACGCTTCCACCAAATCATCGATATAATATCGACGACTCCAGTTACTGAGACATCTGTCAAGTGCTTGGTAGCGTATTTGCGCATTCTTGTTTGTTGCCATAATAGTTACGAATTATTGTTCTAATCCAATTCGAAGATTTGGAAGGTCACTTTTTTTGAGGAATCTTCGCTTCGATTATTTTCATAAACTTCTCACCGCAAAGGTGAATCTCATTGTAGGCGGACAAGTCTTTGCCGAGAAGCCCGTTTGGTGACCAATCCTCAAAAGCCTGTGCATAAACGCCCTTGTTCAGCTTTTCTACTGTGTCGGCTTTTAATTCAGGAACATTTGTCAGAGACATCCCATCAATAATATGATTGAAATATCTGTAGTCGCCATCTATTACGAAGCTCTTGTCAGCAGCAATACGATAGACAGCCTCCCAGTGACGCTGCTTAGTAAACACTGCATCCTTTTTGCTGTAGCTACTATTAGCCAATTGGACGATGCACTGTTTCAAGAGGTCTATTCGCTTTTCTTCAGGCAGGTCCCTGACATCAATACTTTCTGCAGCCATACCATAGGAAGGAGTACCATCATATTCTGAATAAGCATGTAATGAGGCTATGCTTGCTGTCATATGGTCACCAGCCATTTCTAAATCCGTTATGGAATGGCCTGTTACAAACAGATACATGGCAACCAGGATCTTGATGGCGGCATTTACTTCGTCATCAGTGGAAATGGGAGCCTTGTGTGCCTCGTCGTTGCGCCATTGACGTACCATTTCGAGATATTGACTGAATCGCTTTCCTTCATCCGTTGTAGCATACTTAAGCTTCCATAAGCAGTCAAAGCCATGGATGGCATTTGCCAAGGTCGCATCTGATGAGGACCCCTCTTGAGTGGTTACCTCTTCTCCATGACACAGATAGTAGAGCTTTTTCAGATAGCTCTCATACTTAGACAGCAGACTGTTGAAATAGGTCCGTTTGTCAAACGACTGAAGGTGGTCGTTGCAGTAGATGTTGTTCAGCGCATTCTTGATGATACCGTCAGCACCGTCGAGTGAAGGAATGCTGCTGCGGTTCAGCACCTCAAAGAACACATCAACGAACTCCTCAAACGAGCGCATGTGGCTACACACATCGACAAATTCCTGTCCAAGACTTGCAGTGATGGCTTCTTTCAACAAACTCTCATCGTAAGGCAGGTTGATTGCCCTATGTGAACGCTGAGCCAGTGCCTCTACGAATTTTCGTATCAGCATCATCGAGAACGACTGGTTCTTCTCCAATTCTTCCTGGAAGTTATAGTATTTCTCAATCTGGTCAGCCACTTTCTCGTCGAACTTCTCTTTTACGAGTGCTATCAGTGCATCGTAAGAGTTACCGGCCGCAAAGGCATCGGTTACCTCAGCATCTTGCAGAATCTCAATCCAAATCTGTTTGAGAATCTTGTCATTCTCGTTCAGAAGGTCCTGGAAGGGGCTGTTGGCTATGTCGAGAATTTCGGCAATCGTCCGTCTCTCGTCCTCTTGCGCCTGTCCTGGTTCACCAATGCGACTAGAGGCCATCTGTTGCTGTTCGTCTTCCAACTCCAGCTGTCCTTCGAAACTCATCTGGATGCGTAATTTGTCAAGGTCGATCTTGTCGAGAATCTCCATGGGCAAGGTCTCCACAGTGTATGGCAGGTATTTGTAAAACACCTTGCAGAACACATAGAACTTCTCCAGTTCAGGGTCAACAAAATCCATCAGTTGGGCCATGAATCCATACTGACGCACGTAGCGGTTCACGTACTTCCGGTATAAATCCTTGTCGTTATCGCTCATGGGGTTGACACGCTCGTTTACGATTGAACGCAACAACGAGGGTACACCGATGGCTGTTTCCTTCTTCTGTAGCATCCTCACCACGCGGTTCACATCGTCCTCACTGAACACTCGCCAACGATTCACGTCGTCCATCATGGTGTACATTCGCTGGGTGTCAACCTCACCAAGCAATTCGATGTCGGTGTAATACTTCTGGAAAGCAGCCCTTACGTCTTCGGGATTGTTGCGGAAATCTATGACCATCGTATCTTCCTTTCCTTCGCAGCAACGATTCAGTCGGCTCAGCGTCTGAATACACTGAATGCCGCCTAAAGATTTGTCTACAAACATGGTATGAAGCAGAGGTTGGTCAAATCCCGTTTGGAACTTGTTGGCTACAATCAGTATTTTGTAGCCGCTTCCCTTGAATTTGGTTCGGATACCATCGTCATGCGCGTTGTCATCATTCATGTTGGCTTCTGTGCAACGTCTGCCGTGGCTGTCTTCCACCTCACCCGAGAAAGCCACCAACGTCTTGATGACACCATTATAATTCTGCTGGATCACCTTGTCAATGATGCGCTTGAAATCGGCTGCTGCCCGACGCGAGTCGCACACCACCATCGCTTTGGCTTCCCCACCAATCTTATTGATGGTATGCTTCATGAAGTGGTCCACAATCATGGTTGCCTTGCGCAACATGATGTAGGAGTTCTTGTTCAATTCGCCATAGATAAGTGCCAGCGACTTCCTTTCCTCATAGAGCTTTCGTCTCTCCTCCTCGTCGGTAGTGGTTTCGATGAGTTCGAACATGGTCTGATACGACTTGTAGTTCTGCAGCACGTCAAGGATGAATTTCTCGTCGATAGCTTGTTTCATGCTGTAGAGGTCGTGTTCCTTATGGTTCTCGTCACCATAAAGCACAAAGGTTTTATCCTTCGGCGTGGCCGTAAATGCAAAGTAACTCATGTGCTGCATGGAGCGACGCATAATCTGCTGGTAAGCCATCAGCGCATCCATCTCGTCTTCGAAATCATCGGGATTGAAGTCTGGAATATTCTTCAGATCCTCGTCGGTGCTTAATGCATTCACAAGGTCTTTTGCACTCTCATTGCCAATGGCGGTGTGGGCTTCATCCACTATGATAGCGTACTTGCGATGTTTCTCTCGTTTCAGCGTTTTAAGTGCAAAGGCGAATTTCTGCACGGTAGAGATGATGATGCGGTGCCCTTCGTCGAGAGCAGTTGCCAGATTCTTGGAGCCACGGCGGATATCCTTCACCGTGCCCACCACGTCTTCGAAGTTCACCACGTCGTCGGCCATATTGCGGTTGAGCACAATGCGGTCGGTCACCATGACGATGCTGTCGAAGATAGGGCTACGGTCCAGATTCGTCATGTTGGCCAATTGATGAGCAAGCCAAGCCATCGTCTTGGTCTTGCCCGAACCGGCAGAGTGCCATACCAGATAGTTGTGCCCTGCACCTTCTTCACTGACCATTCTGCGAAGTTTTCTGACAGCACGCAACTGATGAAAGCGTGGGAAGATGACAACGGGCCGTCCGTTTTCATCATTATAGCGTTTGATGAAGTTCTCCAAAAGGTCAAGGATGCTGTCGGCCTGAAGGATGTCCTGCCACATATAGCACACCGGGTATTCTCCCTCCACGGGTGGGTTGGTGCTGTTCTGGTTGAAGGGTAGGAATTTGGTATCTGCACCGTTCAACCGGGTGGTCATAAAGACATAGTTGTTGTCCATCACAAAATGCACCAGACAATGCCGGAGCATTCTGTTTTGCGGATTGCGCTCATAGCTATACTGATAGATGCCGTTGGTATAGTTCTGCCCAGAACCCTCATTCTTCAGTTCGAAGGTGAAGAGTGGCAAGCCGTTGAGCAGGATGCACATGTCCAGTTCGTTTCCCTTGTCGGCACCAGCCGAACTGTAACGCATTTGACGTACGATGCTGAACCGGTTGGCGCGATAGAGCCTGTAAGCCTCGCTGTCCGTTCCTGCCAGTACCGGTTTGAACTGGGCAAAGCGCACCGTCTTGCCCTTTATCTTGAAACCTTTGCGGAAGAGGGTAAGCATACTCTCACCACGGTCCAACTTATTGTTGAACTCACGAATCACCGTGTCAGTCTCATGTCCAGGGAACGATCTTTCCAGCATCTGCCAAGTGGCTGTCTGCTGACGCAGGAACTGCTCCAGCATCTCTCGGTCGCAGAGCGCCTCGATGTCGAAGTCCTGACTGGTGCGCTGGTTGTAGAGGTCACTACTGGCCAAACAGTTGGCGATATGCTCCTCAAAGGTGGTTTCGTTCAAAATGTTGCTCATATCATCACATTTTTTATTATCCGCTGCAAAGGTATGGCAAAACTATGCAACCCTTCTGCATTGTTACGAATTATATTCTCTCACATCTATTTTTCCAGTCACGGCGGCGGTTATCAGAGCCTGCTTGTACTCTTGGAGAAGCTCTATCTGTTTCCTGCGCTTGGCGATGCGAGTGTCTATCTTGGAGGTCTCGGAGTCTAGGTAAGAGGCGATGGCTTCCTGCTCTTCTAATGGTGCGACTGGTAGTTTGAAATGATTTAAGTTATAAAGGGATAAGGCAGGTTGAGCAGTTTCATTGACGACTCCTATATAACCGTTCTGCTTTTTTGAACAGGCCATAAGATATACAAAAATGTCATTTAGCATTATAGTATTATCAAGAGTTATTTTCAGTGAGTTGCCAGATACTACACTTTTCTTGTCTAATTTTGGTAACACTGCAGCCATGCCAAAATATGCACCTATCTTTGCAATTATTATGTCGTTTTCTTTGCATTCACTTCTTTTAATTGTCTCAAAATGTTCTTCTGTTATCGTCTTCATATCTCTCACATATTCAAACTTACCGCTTGTTATAAAGCCACTTTCTATGACATACACATCACCATCTTCTACATAATGCTGAGATTTAAGATTTGATCCAAAGGGGCCATCTACAAACGCATTAGGCACATTAGCCTTTATATATTTGATACACTTAACATCCCAATGATCTGGTATTTCTCCAATCCATTCAATCCCGCTATCTTTCATTTTTGCTTCGGAATTGAGGCCTTTAGTGACAGCACGACTGATGATAGCAGATTTCATTTCCTCCAATAACTCTATCTGCTTTTCGCGCTTGGCGATAATATCATCTATCGGCTTCGTCTTGGCATCAAGGTATGAAGCAATTGCTTGCTGCTCAGAAAGAGGGGGAAGAGGCAACTTGACATTTGCGAAATCGTTTGCAGAAATCTCTTTGAATGTTGCACCAGATCCCAATAATTCAAACGCTTCTGTGCTAACGCTTATTATGTAGAAGAAATACGTAGAACTGACATCTTTAGGTACACAAGAAGGCAACCTTGATTAGTGCATAACTCGTTGACAGCAATTGCAATAGTTCCTATAGGAGCCCTTTTTGAAAATATAAGACTCCCTTTGGGCACTATTTGCGTATTGCACGATTGATATCCTTCTTTTGAAATAGTTCTTTTACCTTGGGAAACGTATTTATCACTTGTTTTATAGTCAGCAGGAGTTATCCATATAATATCTCCATCCCAATAAATCGGATTTTCTGTTTTTGGTGTAGCTCCTGCATAAATATGGAAGTCGTATTTGAGTTTTGCCATATTCCAGTGGCTCGGCACCTTTCCAATCCACTGTACTCCACTATCCTTATAGTTACTATATGTCTTCATTCTCAATCCTCCTGCTCATAATAATAAGAATAGTCTATGCCCTTCATAAAGGTTTCGCGGTCATCAATTTTATCCGTAAGGGCTTGCCGCAGCAATCCGCTTATTTTGTCGCTGTTCATCTCGCTTTCTATCATGGCGTTGAGATAGTCGCGCTTACCTATCTTGCTCCAATCCACACACAAACCGAGACGTTTCTTCAGCATCAGATCAAGCCAGATACGAGTCGAACGACCGTTGCCTTCCATAAAAGGATGGGCCATATTCATCTCCACATACTTGTCAACAATCTCATCAAAAGTGGAGTCAGGCATTCCCTCTACGTTTTGCAGAAATTGGTGCAGATGCTCTGCAAGACAAAAAATGGTGTTTCCTTTTGAAATCGTCTTTGTGCGAATCTTTCCTGCGAAGTCGTACAGTCCCCCAAATAGGAACGCATGTATCTGTTGAAGACATTTCACCGTTCCTGGTTTCATTGTTTCGAGCAGTCCGCTCTCCATGAGCGTGTACGCTTTCTTCTTGCTCTGACCGTCTATCGTATTGTCGCTATATACGAACCAGTCGAGGAAGGTCATCGCACTGTCATTATGAATCGCTTTTGCCAGATTGGTGATCCCTTCTGCATCAAGCGAATCAGTGTTGTATAACTTCCCGTCAGAAGCACGGAACTTCAGTTGGGTAGTAGCACTAACCAACTCACTATTTTCCTTTCTCAGCTTCGCTTTGAGGTACTTCCAATAGTTACGGGTTTTCTGGTAGTCATCCTGTTCATTGATAGCTCCAACGACATCAAGCACAGAGAACCACCACTTATTTTGAGCATCGTCCCAAACGGCTCTCACCTCGTGGTCTTTATAAAACCGTATCGACTTCTTTGTTGCTTTATTCTCCATGATGCTTAATCCTCCATTCTGATGTTATTCAGTTCTTCGTCAGCCTCTTTGTCCAACTGCTCTATATCCTTAAGGATGACGTCAAGGCTGCGCAGGGGGCGATAGACATAGAATAGCTTGGTGAAAGGGAACTCACAACCAATCTTGTCCTTCGTCCGGTCCATCCAGGCATCGGGTGTGAATGGCAGCACTTCCCGCTCAAAATACTCATCAATGTCCTGCTTGAACGGGACATTCTCGGTATCGTTAAGATTTCCGTCCTCCAGGAAACCGCTGTCAGCCTTATACGGATTGTTAAGTACTTCGGGCGCATCCTCGCTCACCGTGCCCCACACCTTGCGGATAGCCTTAATCTCTGCTGCAGAAGGCTTGCACTTCTTTTCTTTCAGGAAAGCGAAGAACTCCGTATCGCTCCGCTTGGCATCAATGCCATCAATAGCAGCGGCGTTTTTATAGACAAGATTGTTCTTGGCATCGGACTTGAAACCTTCCTCTGCCTTCATCTGCTCATATTTGGCTGTGATATTCTCAAACCAATAGCGCATCGGACGACGCACGGCCACCTTGGTGTAAAGGAAGTCATCGTAATCCATGAGCTTTGCTATCTGTAGATGTTCCATCTCTCCTGTGCTCTCGTTAAGGATGTCGCGCGACGCACTCTTATACTCCCTATAGATTTCGAGAATCTCCTTGGCACCATTCTCACTGATGTCGAAGCGTTTCTTGCCAAGGTTGGTCTGCAGGAGTTTGGCATATTCATTCTTATGGGCAGCATCGATGAAGAGCACTTTGTTATATTTCTCTTCTGGTCGTTTGTTGTCGAGAATCCAGAGATAGGTGCTGATGCCCGTGCCATAGAACAGGTCGGTTGGTAGTGCCACGATACAATCTAAGAGGTTTTTGTCCAAGAGCATCTTGCGGATATTGCTCCATCCGCTACCAGCATCACCATTGAAGAGCGGAGAGCCATTGAGCACGATTCCAATACGCGAGCCATTCTCCTTGTCCATCTTGGCCACCATGTGCATCAGGAAGAGTAGAGAGCCGTCGCTCGTAGTAGGCAGTCCTGCCTCAAACCTTCTACCTGGTGCATTGTCTTTCTGTACGCAAGCTTTCACATACTCATCCTTTCCCCAGTCGACGCCGAAAGGGGGATTGGCCAACATGAAATTGAACGTTCGCCCATAGAGGTGGTCTTCGCTGAAGGTATTGCCCCTGAAGAGTTGCTGGCTGATGTTATGGTCGTCGCCTTTCATCAGGAGGTCAGCTTTACTGATGGCGTAGGTCTTATCGTTCAGTTCCTGCCCGAAGAGCTGCACTTTCAGGTTGGGGTTATGAGCCAATGTCTGAAGGTATTTTTTGCCCTCGGTAAGCATACCACCCGTGCCACAACAAGGGTCGTAGATAGAGAAGATACGACCTGGGATATAGAGCTCGTTTTCATGGCCGCTGATGGTAAGGGCCACCAACAGTTGCACGATGTCGCGTGGTGTGTAGAACTGTCCGGCCTTGGTATTACTCGACTCCTTAGAACGACGTATCACATTCTCGAATACTGTACCCATCATGGCATTGCTCACTTTGTCGGGATGCAGGTCGGCTCGCTGCACGAACATCTGACAGACAGAGAAGAGCTTGTTGCTCTCGGCCAATCGACGGTAGATGTCGGAGAGGTCCAAGTGCTCGGCATTGTCCTGCTTGTGCACGAAGTTGGCCAGGATGTCGCGCACGTTGTCGGTAAACGAATTGAGATAGTAGTCGAAAGAAGTGGCAATCTGTCCTGGTGCAGCAAGCATCTTCTCCATGGAGAGCCCCGATGTGTTGAAGAATGTGAGGCCGTTGCGTCGCAAGATGCTCTCCAACTTAATCTTTTTCATCTTCTCCGGAGCATCGGCAGGAATCTTTGCAAGTTCCTCCATGATGGCGTCGCGTTTATCATCAAGCACACAGTCCAAACGACGCAGTAAGGTGAAAGGCAGTATCACGTCTTCCACTTCTGCATCATCGTACAGCCCACGTATTATCTCTTTGATGTCCCATATTACGGACGAAAGTTCTTGCTCTGTCATAAATCTATTAGTGTAAACAAATTGTATTATTCATTATTTGATTCCTTCTGATTTCGCTTTCCACTTCATTCGGTTTCGTTCAATATCAGTATTGTTGACTACATATTCCATAAATCTGTTCATCAGTTCAATTACCGCAAATATAATGGACTTTAGAATTAAAGTATCTCTTTTTTCTCGGACATAATCGTGTATATGGAATCTCAAGCCCGATTCTTTGCCATGAGAACCATCTTGTGTCATCGTTACCACATATTGCAAAACTCCACTTAATGCTTGGTCCATAATCGGCTCTATCACACTGAACTTATTACTCTTCAAACAAAGGAAGTAGCTAAAATCATTCAAAGACAAATCGGGTGGAACTATGCCAAAATTGGCCGCTGTAGAATTCATTAGTCCTAGTACATCAGTTCTTATGTCATTGAAATAAGACTCTGCATTCATAATAGTATTATCCCTGCCTTTTATCAATAATCCCCGAACCAACGGATAGGAATGTCCATTATTAATAGAATCTATCGTTTTGAAACATTCAAGTTCCATTCTATAATGATTATCTATTATCCATTCCGTTGAATTTCGAAACTCAACAGTATCCTTAATTTTATTTATCAAAGGCATGATTCCTTCTGCTGGGTTTTTATATACCACCAGATCGTTAGAAGTAAAATACTCAAATTGCTCGGCTTCTTCTCCGCTTATAAGATCTTTGCGACCCGTGAAAAGAATAAATGGAAAATCGAAGTTTTCTACCCATTGAGAAACCTTCACAAGCCCCATTCTATCTTGTTCTTTGTTTGCCTTAAATTCTTCCCACGGGAAATTGGCATCCACGACAACTGCATGAATAGGGGAATTGGTCTCGCCCAAAAAGGCTTTAAGCGATTTTGCATTGACAAATGCTTTGATGACATTGATGCCAGATGCTCTAAAAAGCTTTTTGGCAATGTCGTCGTATAGAGAATCAATCTCGTCGTCTGCCCACACAATATTATATACCTGTTTCATACTTGAAGAAATTTACTATTGTCCAACTCCTCTATATTTACTATAGGTATTAAGAACTCAAAGGCTGTCCATTCAGCACTTTTAAGAATTGAGCTAATTTCTCCTCCCATAGATTGCGTTACTGCATTCACATGGTACCCGCCTAAACCGGAACGTCCAGAATCAGACTTATATCGTCCTCTTGTGATGTAATCATTAAGGGAGAAGTCCTTGTCTAAAGGCGAGCCATTATTACCTACACGAAGCATAATATATGGAGCACCATCTTTCATCTCGCTTAAAAGAACTATCGTCATCTCATTATCGGGGCTCTTCTTCTTGTGGAATCCATGACGGTTTGCATTATCAAACAAACAGTCGAACATAATCATTAAAGCATCACTATTGGCAGAAACCTTCGCTTTTAGTGCATTTTCATCGCCATCAAATTCTACACGAAAAGTATTTGAGCCAAAAGACTTCCACTTATCGATATAGTCTCTGATAAAGTTGGCAAGACATATAGGCTTCTTACTCTGCTTTGAGAAGTCCAAGATACTATTTAGTTTCATCAAACGATCCATATATTCAAAATTGTCCTTGAGATATGAAAGCGTTTTTCTGTCATCTTCGTTCAAATTCTCGGATAGTTCTAAAAGCTTCAAAGCGTTTCCAATATGCACAGATGGGGTTCCCAACATATGAGCAATGTCGGAAGATGTCCTGCCAAGCCCTAACTGTTGGAGATATTTATCTTCAGCGTCACGGATGATTTTCTCTTGGTCAGAAATAGATGGACACGGGATGACAATATTCAAAAAATCATTTGCGCTCAATCTTGGTATAACTTCCCCTGTTGCAAAGGCTTGCGCTTGTGCAGTTGCGATTTGGGACTTCAGTGCATACAAAAGATATTTCTTATGAATCTTTTGCGTATTCACAATATGAAAGGCAATGGCCAATGAGCCCACTGCTACTTTCACCCCCAAAGTGAGACCCTCAATTTCTCCCAGCATCAAGCGGCCATTTGAGAATTGAACCATCAACTCATTCCCACTGTATGATATAACCCTACGTCTAGTTGAGTCATTAACCTCTTTAGTAGTTAATTGGCACTTATTCCAATCATCTGAGAAGTCGCTTACTGTCCACATATTCCCTGTATAAGGACGTGGCATATCAACTTGAATAAGGTCTGAAAGCTTAAGGCCATTTTCCACTTTGGATGTGTCAACAAGATATCTATTGGGCAATAGACTGTAGTTGTTGTCTAAATCCTTTACCGATAGTCTGATACTTGACGCATCCTCAGAGTGTTTGTCAATAACACGCTTAATCGCATCTATATCTAAAATGAGATTTCTTCCTCTGGTATTCTTCGAAACAAAAAACTGACCATCTACCAAAAGAATGCTATCATCAGTAGTGCGGTGTTTGTTAAGTACTACTATCGCTGCATCAACACTCGTGTTCGAAAGAATTCCTCTGGGCAATCTGATAACAGTATCTACGTAGTTATTTTCACACAGCCGTTTACGTATGATAGATGTGCGGGAGCGAGAACAAGTTCCCGCAGAGACCAACAGCACAGCAGATGTCAATGTTTCGGAATCAAGAAATTTGGAAATCACATAATCCTCCAATAAATCGGATGGTTGATGTTCTATTGTTCTGTTGTTCAAACGAATGCCAAAAGGAAGCTCCGATGCCAAGCAATCGCTTCCCTCCTCTCCTCGCCACATAAACGTTGAATCTTCTTGGCGGAGTGTAATGTCTCTACCCCAAGCATCCATTCTTATATCTGCCATTACTTTTGAACACATATCAAGTTCAGAACAAAGAAAGTCTATCTCACGCAGCTCTGGCAGTGTCGCAAAAGTGCATAATCCTGCACATGGATCGTAAACACTATGAGCACGATTGCGCAAGATGAAGTGTCCAATAAGTTTGGAAACCTCTGAAGGAGTTACATATGAACCGGAATATCTGCCAGAATGTTTTGAGTAAAACTCAAAAATATGTTCTATTAGTTCTTTATAGAACTTATTTATATACTCGCTGCATGTAGAGTAGAAGTTAAATACCAACTCCGCTGGTTGTCCCTCAAAGTAACTATGGCTTACGAGCTGCCTAATTTCCTTTAACAAAGGCGACTCATATCCATCAACCGTTTCTATTGGCTGTATATGCATCTTACCATGGAAGAAACTGCCATTTTCTCCAATGATTGAGACAAGATGACCTTCATGATGCGCACATAATACATAAAACAATGGCATAATTGCATTTATATCATAGAGTAACAAAGAACTGAGACACTTGTCCAATTCAACCATCAGATTCTCTAGTACTGTATCCTTCAAGTATACCATTCCAAAAACGTTTAAAAGTTCAACATCAAATTACCGGGTGCAAAGGTAGGAAGTAACTATGCAGCGTTTCTGCGTCATTCCTAATAATTTCTTATCTTGCTACGATATAGCTTGAAGCTTTTCTCTGCCTTCATCTGTTAACGCATACTTTTGTTTCGGATTGTTTGGAACATTCTTTATCGTCGGTTCTACCAGACAGGTGTCAACGAGGGGCTTGAGGATAGTCTGACGGAATCTGTTTTTGTTTTTCTCACCAGCACAATCCATCAACTCTGTGATAGAGCCAGAAGCCCTAAACAAGTAGTCAATTACAGACACCATCTTCTTCAACTGCACTTCGCTCAACTGGGGACAAACTGGGGACAGAACTAGGGACAAAGCTTGGGACAAACTGGGGACATCACCGCCATCTTTACCGCCATCTTTACCGCCATCTTTACCGCCATTGTTATTGGTATAACTCTGTGAGACTTTCACATCAACCTTGAATGCCGTGATAAGATTAACGTTGAACTCTGCGGGTTGGTTGCCATTCTCCTTCAAGTCTGTCTGGACTTGCCCTACACCTCGATTGAACATATTGACATAGCCCAACGTCTTCATGGCACTGGCTACAAGTGGATTGCGATAGTCGTTCACACTTGGGAAATTCTCAGGACGGGCATTGCCATACAAGCCTCCTGCATTCAGAATCTCCATATGGCTGGCAAACTC
>Ga0247608_10005042_pt1 | contig 14470 bp, 15 predicted proteins | sample 176DNAGHGlowgp2_FD_193490 | JGI IMG/M metagenome (GOLD analysis project Ga0247608, IMG submission 193490) | Sheep rumen microbial communities from Palmerston North, Manawatu-Wanganui, New Zealand - 1766 DNA GHGlow gp2 | ecosystem: Host-associated > Mammals > Digestive system > Stomach > Rumen ...
AAAGGATTTATATGCTCATTATTTTTGAAAGAAGAATACTTCCGGTCTTACTGACCTTCGCTTTAATAATACTTTCTTTTATTCCGCTGACAGCCTCTGTCTACGCTGACGAACTGACACAGGCTGATATTACTGCGGCCAGAATGGCTCTGCCTGTTTCCACCAATGATATCCCCGGTTGGCCCACCGGCCCTGATACCGGCTCAGAGAGCGCCTGTCTCATGGATGCCGACACCGGTGTGATACTTTACGGAAAGAACATGGATACCCAGAGATATCCTGCCAGCACCACGAAGATCATGACCTGCCTTCTGGCAGCAGAGAACTGCTCCATGGATGAGATGATCACATTCTCAAAAGACGCGGTTTTCGGAATTGACCGCGGTTCTTCCAATGTGGGAATGGATGTGGGACAACAGATCACCATGGAAGAGGCTCTCTATTGCATCATGCTGGCCTCCGCCAATGAAGTTGCTGCTGCCGTCGCCGAGCATATATCCGGAAGCATCTCGGATTTTGCAGACCTGATGAATAAACGGGCTAAAGAGCTGGGCTGCACTCATACTAATTTCAAGAACCCACACGGTCTGCCGGATGAAGAGCATCTGACCACCGCCCACGATCTCGCCCTCATTGCCCAGGCGTTTAATAAAAACGAGACACTCCGCCGCATTGCAGGGACCAGAGTCTATGATGTGGTCGCTACCTCTACACAACCGGATTCTTTTACAATGGTCAACCACAATAAGATGTATCCCGGTAATTCCCACTCCTATGACTACACTACATGGGGAAAGACCGGCTATACAAATGTGGCCCGTGAAACCCTTGTGACCTGTGCCGAAAAAGACGGCCTGAACCTTATCTGTGTTGTGATGAAATCCGAACCTCCATATCAGTACACGGATACATATAACCTCTTCGAGTATGGTTTCCAGAATTTCGTCCACTATAACATTGCCAAAAACGAGACCAGATATAATATGGAAAGCTCTGACTTTTTTAACACCGACAGCAATGTCTTCGGTAATACAAGGTCCCTCGTGACACTTTCCACAGACGGCTGCGTTGTGATCCCAAAGACCGCCTCCTTTGATGACCTTACAAGTGAAGTGTCCTATGATGGTGTGGACGAAAACGCTCTTGCGAAGATCACATATTACTTTGGTGATGTGTATGTGGGTGAAACCGACGTTCTTCTCGCAGACTCAGGTGTGAAAAAGTACGTATTCGGTCAGACAGTTTCAGAGGATTCCATAGATGATGACACCCCGGAAAACTCCGGTTTTAACAGAGATGATGTGGTATTTCTGGACATACACCGGATCCTTATAATCGCAGGTATAGTGTTAGGCGTGATATTTGTTATCCTGCTCCTGATACTTTTTATCAAGAATTATCTGCATTCAGCAAGGCGCCGCAGAAGAAAGCTGCATAAAAAGAATCGCCGCTATTTTTCAGAATTCGACAATTTCGACTTCTGATGCATTCTGGCAAGCTTTAGTTCCTGAAGCCTGGCGTTCTTTTCCTTAAGGCGGATGGATCCCTCGTCGCCCTGCTTTGCGGGACGTATCGTTTTCATTACGTATATTGCCCCGTCCCAGTTTTTCTTTATACGGAGATGCCCACGCATCATACCATGTTCCCTGCATTTCCCCATGGCAAAATACTGTTTACCGTTTACTGATACCCAGGAAATGTACTTTGCAGTTTCCTGTCCGCATACGAAGCACTTTAATGAGGCAGCCTCCCTGTCTCTCAGAGCAGCACCTTTGTCCCTGAAAGACCTGGAGATATATTTGGAATATGTGGGAAATTTTGTATGTATTTCCTCGTTTCTGCTCTCCGGGAGCCTGAAAACATCATATGATTCGTAGGCTTCCAGGTCTCTTCTTTTGAGCCGCCTGAATATCTCTGCAGTATACCATGCATCACCGTCAGCCCTGTGGAAGACATCCGACTTATCTATTTCCAGAGCATCTACCGCCTTTTCCAGCGACTTTCTGCTCTTTCCGTCATCCAGCTCAAGGGAATACAGCTTCTGTATATCCAGGTAGGCAACCGGTCCTCTCCCCAATGGCTCCAGCCGGTGAAATGCTATATTCTTCCTGAGCTCCAAAAGATCCAGGCTTCCCCATGTACAGAAAATAAAGTCATTCCCGCACCACTTTACAAACCGCTTAAAGACCTCCGGAAATTTATCTTCTCCTCTTAATTCATCCATTGTGATACCGGTTACCTTTGCGGTCATAAAGTAGATCCTGTCGTAAACTACCGGACATACGCGACTCTCAAACCTGTCGAGGATATTCTTTTTTTCATCGAGCTTTACCGCTCCGATCTCGATCACCTCAAATGGGATCTCGGGGCGCTCCTCTTTTGGAGTCCCCTGATTCCACTCAAGATCCAGCACTATGTAATACATGCCATATATTTTCACATAATGCCTTCATAAATACAAGAACGAAACGTTTCACCTCAGTGCAAAAAAGATGACCTCCTGATCGTTTCCCATATTCTTCTCCGGATATACGGATTCAGGTTAGGATCCGTATACATGTGGTATAACTCCCCGAGAGCAAAGGTGTATTCCTCCCCTTCTTCTTTGCCCTTCTCCACCGCATAACAGACCTCAGTAAGTAACAGCATCTCTTCTTTACTCATATTTCATTTCCTCCTATATAATGCAACTCCCTCCTAAAACGCAAAATGAGACCGACGTATAATGTTCAGTCTCCAGTCTCATTTGAACGTGGCAGAGTATATCACTTTAAATCGAAGAAGTAAACCCCTCTTTAAATAATTTTCTGAATTTTTTATCTACTTATTTTTAGATGCTTTTTCAGATGCCCCTGATGCCTATCATTGAAGCATGATCTCCTGACTCATACCACGGTTTACGAGAATATAGCGGATATCACTATCCGTAGGTGCCATCAGGAGTACCGGGTCCTCAAAGAGGCCATCATATTTTACGAATCCGTCAAGATTTATGATCTCGCATGTAGAATCATTGTATATGATCACCTTTTTGTCATCGAGCTGTATGTCCGTATAGGCAAGCTCGAAATCTTTCTCAAGGAGATGTTTACCGTTTTTCCCGTATACAAGAAGGCGGTACTTATTCCCTCCTTCATCGGAGCGGAATACCAGTGCTGTCTTTTCATCTCCGAAATATACACTCTGTATTTCTTCATCGATGGTATTCTCAGATACCGCTTCCGGCTTCTGATCACCTGAGAAAAATACTATCCGGTTATCTCCTATGACCACTGCGCTGTCATGGCTTAAAAAGCGTATCCGGGGCATAATGACATCTTCGTAATCATAGCCGCTCACATAGTTATCGATCTCATTCTGTCCCACATCTCCGAAATTATAGAATGCCACCGATGAATGTACGATACCGGTGCCGACGTCCACTCTGGTATAAGACACGCCTAAAAGGGTCCCGTCAGGAGACAGCGCTACATCCACCGGATATCCGCTCTGACCCATGGAGCTCTTTATCCCTGCCAGCTCCGCACCATCAGGCCCATAGATATTGATCCTCGCGTTATTTCCGTCATCCAGGACTGCTGCCACGACCCCCTGTGCCGCCACGGAGATATTCACTACAGGCAGCTTTGTGTTAATAGATGACTGCTTTCCGCTTTCACTCATTACCAGTATCTCTGTGGACCCCTCATCTGCGATCGCCACATAATCTCCGCAGGTAGCGATCTGGGGGTCCTGCATCTCATAGGTCAGATTCCATTTCACATCCTTCATCCCGTCATAGGATTCTGCCCCGTCTCTGCTGTACTTTAGTATATGTCCGTTATAGGTCAGGAAATGGGCGGAATCCGCATCAGACCTCAGAGATTTATTCAGTATCTCGTATCCGGTGTAAACACTGGTGTCAAAGTAATGCCTGGCATACAGACACGCAGCGGTTATCACTACTATCACAAACAAGATACTTCCAAATATTCTCAGGCGATGATTGCGTACTTCCGCCTCGTAATTTTTGTCTTTTTCTTTTCTTACAATGTGAAGATCTGACACTAGCCCTCATCCGCCCCCTTCGGGGGCACCTTGCCGATGGCAGCTGCGCTCAGCGCAGCTAAGCGCCATTCAAAATGCACCACTGGCACATTTTGCCCCAGAGGGGGAAGGCTTTCATAGTTTACTCTTGCTTCGCACTACCTCTCCACTCAGGGAGGGCTTTCTATATCACAACTTTGCTTTTATCTGCTCGTAGATACCGTCTGTATCAAGCTTATACTTCTTCATAAGCTCGTTCCAGGGGCCTGACTCTCCAAAGGTGTCATATACACCGATCTTATGAACAGGCACAGGATTCTTCTCACAAACAGTCTCAGCAACCGCACTTCCAAGGCCTCCGATAACAGTAGCTTCTTCTATCGTGAATATCTTGCCTGTCTCTGCTGCAGTCTTAAGGACCAGATCCTCATCAAGAGGCTTGATGGTGTGCATATCAATAACTCTTGCCTTTACGCCGTCCCCTGCCAGTCTTTCAGCGGCTTCCAGAGCATAAGACACTTCCACGCCTGCTGCGATGATGGTAAGGTCGCTTCCGTCCTTTACGGTTATTCCCTTTCCGATCTCAAACTTGAGGTCTGAAGGATCGTAGATAACGGGAGATGCAGCTCTGCTGAACCGTAAGTAAACAGGTCCGTTATGCTCTATTGCAGCCTTAACTGCTGCGAATACTTCTGTATCATCTGCAGGAACTATCACTGTCATTCCGGGAATAGTCCTCATGAGAGCGATATCCTCGAGGCACTGATGTGTAGCTCCGTCCTCACCTACCGTGATCCCGGCATGGGTTGCACCGATCTTTACATTGAGTTTCGGATACCCGATGGAATTACGTACCTGCTCATAGTTTCTGCCCGCTGCGAACATAGCAAAGGAACTGATGAAAGGGATCTTTCCACAGGTAGAGAGACCTGCTGCGATTCCTGTCATATTGGATTCAGCAATTCCGCAGTCGAAGAACCTGTCAGGAAATGCATTCTTAAAGGTCTGTGTTTTTGTTGCGTTGGCAAGATCCGCATCCAGAACCACGAGATCGGGATACTCTGCGCCATACTTTGCCAGTGCATTACCGTAGCTTTCACGTGTTGCTATTTTCTTTACTTCGCTCATAAACCTGCACCTACTTTCTCAAGATCTGACATTGCCGTAGCAAACTCTTCGTCATTCGGCGCCTTGCCATGCCATCCTGCCTTATTTTCCATGTAGGAAACGCCCTTGCCCTTAACAGTCTTTGCGATTATGGCAGTGGGCACATCCTTAACTGTCTTTGCTTCGTCAAAAGCCTTCCTTATTTCTTCCATATTATTTCCGTCAATATTGATCACATGGAAATTGAAAGCCTCAAACTTTTTGTCTATAGGATAGGGGCTGTTGACTTCATCAATGGGTCCGTCTATCTGAAGACCGTTATTATCGACTATCACGCAGAGATTATCCAGCTTCTTTGCTCCGGCAAACATAGCTGCTTCCCAGATCTGTCCTTCCTGTATCTCTCCGTCTCCGCATAGGCAGTATGTACGATATGACTTCTTATCGATCTTTGCGGCAAGAGCCATGCCGACAGCTGCTGAAAGTCCCTGTCCCAGGGATCCGCTGGACATATCGACACCGGGGATATGCTTCATATCCGGATGTCCCTGAAGATATGATCCGGTGTGCCTTAAGGTTTCCAGATCCTTCTTCGGGAAGAATCCTCTCTCTGCAAGTGTGGAATAAAGTCCGGGAGCAGTGTGTCCTTTTGAGAGGACGAATCTGTCTCTGTCAGCCTTTTTAGGATCCTTGGGATCGATGTTCATTTCCTCAAAGAAAAGGTAGGTGAAAATGTCAGCTGCGGAAAGAGATCCGCCCGGATGCCCGGACTTTGCAGCGTGTACAGCTGTAACTATGCCCTTGCGGACTTCGTTTGCTGTTTTTTGAAGTTCCTGATTTGTCATAATATCTCCTTTCATTGACCGTAATAAGCGTTTGCGCCATGCTTACGGTAATAATGCTTATCCTGTACTTCCTGTGGGCACTCCTGAACGTCCTTATTGATCGCTTCTGTCCTGGTAGCCATCTTTGCCACTTCTTCCAGCACAACTGCTGTATGAACGGCATCTACAGGACCCTTTCCCCAGCCGAAGGGGCCGTGGTTTTTACATAACACAGCCTGAACAGCCTTATGATCCTTATCCTTAAAATACTCGGTTATCAGCACTCCTGTATTTCTTTCATAACCCTCATCTATTTCCTCTTTCGTAAGGCATCTGAGACAGGGTACAGAACCGTAGAAGTAATCAGCGTGGGTTGTACCGTAACACGGGATATCCCTTCCCGCCTGAGCCCAGGATGTTGCCCAGGGTGAATGAGTGTGAACTATACCACCTATATCATCCCACTTTCTGTAAAGCTCCGCGTGGGTCTCAGTATCAGAAGAAGGATTGTACTTTCCCTCTATCTTCCTGCAATCAAGATCCACAACTACCATATCATCAGGGGTAAGTGCCTCGTATTCAACTCCGCTGGGCTTGATAACGAAATATCCGGTTTCCCAGTCTCTTCCGCTGACATTTCCCCAGGTAAATGTCACCAGATCATATTTTGGCAGAAGCATATTAGCTTCATACACCTTTTTCTTAAGCTCCTCTAACATATCCTGCTCCTTTCTGTATTATCATCACCTGGTTTTATATGAGTGAAAACTTATATGTTGTAGTGGTGTCGTACCTGTCTCCGGCCCCGAATATGGGTCTCTTAAAGCCTTCCTGATTGGCGCTGTTAGGGAAGTACTGGGTCTCCAGACAGAGTCCGCTTCTCTTGCCGTATACCGCTCCCTCTTTTCCGGACAGATCATCACGTATGCAGTTTCCTGCATAGAACTGGATCCCCGGCAGATCGGTAAATACCTCCATCCTGATACCTGCCGTTCTTTCCTCCACAACTGCCACAGCACCGGTATTATCATCTATCACATAGTTGTGATCGTAGCCTTTTGTGCGGTGGAGCTGCTCATTATCCTCTTCGATCCTCTCCCCTATCCTGTGAAACTCCCTAAAGTCAAATGGTGTTCCCTCTACATCCGCTATCTCGCCGGTAGGAATGGAGTCAGGCTCCACAGGAGTATATTTTGAAGCATTGATCTTCAGATAATGATCCAGGATCTTTCCGCTTGAATGTCCTGCCAGATTGAAATACGAGTGATTCGTGCAGTTGATAAGTGTTTTTTTGTCTGATACGCCTTCATAGTGAATGGAGAGTTCATTATCATCTGAAAGAGCAAAGGTCACATGCATGTCCAGATTTCCCGGGAATCCGTTTTCTCCGTCGGGGCTGGTATAGCTCATTGTCACTGCGTTCCTGGCTTCATCAGGGGCCGCAGTCCACAGTTTCTTATGAAAGCCGTTTTCTCCGTCGCTGTGAAGGTTATTGGTATTCTCATTAACTGGAAGCTGTATCTTCGTTCCATCGATCTCAAAGGCAGCGCCCTGGATCCTGTTAGCGCTTCTACCTATGGTCGCACCGAAAAACTCATTATTCCCGTAGTATGGATCGGAATTATCATATCCCAGTACAACATCCAGCTTTTTCCCGTTTTTATCGGGTACAATAATGCCGGTAATGATGGCACCCAGTTCTGAAACAGTGACACTCATACCTTTTTCATTGGTAATGGTGTAGGATGAAATATCCTTATCGTCTTTTGTTGTTCCAAATGCCTTTTTTACGATCTCCATTTTAGAATACCTCCTATGTATCCTTTAGATTTCCGTCCGTCCTTCAAGAGCACGGAGTAAAGTTACCTCATCTATATTTTCCAGGTCACCGCCTACGGGTACTCCGCTGGCAATGCGCGTGGCCTTTATCCCTGTGGGCTTTATAAGCTTACTGATATACATTGCGGTTGTCTCGCCCTCCAGACTGGAGTTTGTAGCTATGATGACTTCCTTGACGTCTCCCGCAAGCCGCTTCATAAGCTCTTTTAATTTAATATCATTGGGTCCTATTCCCAGCATGGGTGAAATGGCTCCGTGGAGAACATGATACACTCCCTCATATCTCCCGGTTTTTTCATAAGCTGCCAGATCCCTGGTATTTTCAACCACCATTATGACACTGTGGTCACGGGCCGGATTCTTACATATCGGACATATCTCATCATCTGTCAGGGTAAAACACTCACTGCAGTAGTGAATATTAGCCTTGGCATCCAGCATCGCAGTGGTCAGTCGTTTCACATGTTCTTCCGGCTCATTGATGAGATAGAATGCCAGTCTTCCCGCTGACTTCGCGCCTATTCCCGGTAATGCCGACAATTCCTCTATCAATTTATTTATCTTGCCGGAATATAGATCCATGGTTTTAAACTCCCGTTTTGATCAATCATATCCTTTATCAGAACAGGCCCCCAAGTCCTCCGGAAAACTTACTCATGGAGTTTTTGGAATCCTCATCTGCCTGCTTCATGGCTTCGTTTGCAGCAGCTACTATCATATCCTGCAGGGTCTCCACATCATCAGGATCCACTGCTTCCGGAGAGATGATCACGCTTTTCAGATCCTTCTTTCCGGTAACCGTAACAGCTACAGCTCCACCTCCGACTTCCGCCGTGTACTCTTTCGCCTCCAGCTCTTTACTGGTCTCCTCCATCTGTCTCTGCATTCTCTGCGCCTGCTTCAGCATGTTATTCATGCTGCCCGGCATCATTCCTCCGCTAAAACCGCCTCTTTTAGACATCCATATCCTCCTCGTTAACTACATCTATTCCGTTAAGATCTATCATCTTCGAAAAGTCGGGATGGTTCCCGGCAAAATCTGTTTCTTTTCCCTTTTCGACAACCTTAAATTTCACGTGTTTCCCCAGCACTTCTTCCATGGCTGTATTCAGAACTGCCTGCTCCTCTTCAGTAGATATCCTGTTATCGAATTCGTTCTCAAAGGCAATGACCAGTATATCACCTTCAATGGTGAGCTCAGCCCTTTTCAGCCCTACTACCTTGGCTTTTTCCGTAGCCGGGAGCTTCTTTAGTATCCTCCCCCAGTTACTCATTACAGACTTTACATCATCCGGCAAGGCATCCGGTACAGGCGGCCGTTTTTTCTCTTCTTTTCCGGCTTCCTGCCGTGGAGCCTCTACGACAGTAACTCCCTGATCCAGTCTCTTTTCAAGATCCGAGATCCTCTGCATCATGGATGACAGATCCTTTTCGGTTTCAGGTCTCATCAGCTTTATAATGGCTATCTCGGTAAGCACCTTCTTTTCAGAGGCATATCTGATCTCATTTATCAGTCCTGAGAAGATCCTTATAAATCTCATAAGAGTCTCAGGATCTGTCTTTGCGGCCTCTGCCTTCATAGACGCAAGAGTTTCGGCAGAAACATCTATAACGTCCTCCATCTTATCATCCTGACATCCTGCCAGCAGAAGGTTCCTTAGATACCAGGTAAAATCCGTTACAAATGCAGTGAGATCCCGCCCCTGCATAAGGGTATCCTCCAAAACGCCTATGGCCCCGGAGGTGTCTTTATCAAGAATCTTTTCAAACAGCCTGCTGAAAACCGATGTATCTACGGCTCCAAGTACTTCAAGAGCTTTGTCATATGTCAGTTCCTCGCCCATGAAAAAAGCCGCACACTGATCCAGGAGACTCAGCGCGTCTCTCATGGAGCCATTGGCACATTTTGCAATATACTTAAGTGCCTTATCCTCTACCTGTATCCCCTCAGTGTCCGACAGCTCCCTCATCCTGTCAGCCATGGTCTCAATGGTCATTCTCTTAAAATCATAACGCTGACATCTGGAAAGGACAGTGATCGGTATTTTATTCACTTCCGTGGTCGCCAGGATAAATATAACATATTCCGGCGGTTCCTCAAGTGTTTTCAGAATAGCATTAAAAGCACCGACAGACAGCATATGTACTTCGTCTATGATATAAACTCTGTAATCCGCATCTGTCGGTCTGTACTGAACCTCTTCCCTTATTTCCCTGATGTTGTCCACACCGTTATTACTGGCAGCGTCTATCTCAACAACATTCATGGAAGAACCGGCCTTAATGGCTCTGCAGCTGTCACATTCGCCGCAGGGACTTCCGTCCCCTAACCTGTTCTTGCAGTTAACGGCCTTTGCAAATAATTTGGCAACAGTTGTCTTTCCGGTCCCTCTTGTCCCGGTAAAGAGATATGCATGCCCGATACGCCCGGTTTTTATCTGATTCTTAAGGGTTGTCACTATAGTGTCCTGGCCTTTGACATCGTCAAAGGCATCAGGACGGAACTTTCTGTATAATGCCTGGTACTGCACTTGCTTCCTTAATCACCAAAGCTTATTCCCAGCATCTTTGCTTCCTTAATGATCGAAGCATCGGGATCAAGCTGTTTTAATTTTCCTGCCACATCCTTTAATGGAACCTTCACTATCTCACGGTCTTTATACCCCACCATGAATCCGTACTCTCCCTTAAGAATGAGCTTTCCGGCTTCGGCACCGAGTCTTGATGCGAATACTCTGTCATAAGGGCAGGGCGTTCCGCCTCTCTGCATGTGCCCGGGAACCGTTACTCTTACTTCCTGACCGGTCCTCTTCTCTATCTCATGAGCTACCATATATGAAACTGAAGGATGGGGGAGGCTCTCCATCTTTTTCTTATATTCTTTCTTGCTGAGCTTTGCGTCCTTTTTGCTGATAGCACCCTCTGCCACAGCTATGATGGTGAACTTTGATCCTCTCTCTTTTCTCTTATTGATAGCCTCTACTATCTTGTCAATGTCATAAGGGATCTCAGGGATCAGGATGATATCCGCACCGCTTGCCATACCTGCATTGAGTGTAAGGAATCCAACCTTATGTCCCATTACCTCTACTATAAATACTCTTCCGTGGGAGTCAGCAGTAGTATGAATATTATCGATAACGTTTGTAGCAATATCTACCGCACTCTGGAAACCGAAGGTCATATCCGTTCCCCAGAGATCATTGTCGATCGTCTTCGGAAGGGTGACGATATTGAGTCCTTCTTCTCTTAAGAGATTGGCTGTCTTATGGGTTCCGTTTCCACCGAGGATAACAAGGCAGTCCAGATTCAGCTTGTAGTAATTATGCTTCATTGCCTCTACTTTATCGAGTCCGTTTTCATCAGGTTCCCTGATAGTCTTAAAAGGAGTCCTTGATGAACCGAGGATCGTTCCTCCGCGTGTCAGGATCCCGGAAAAATCATTTCCGTCCAGCATCCTGTAATCGCCGTAAATCAGTCCCCTGTAGCCGTTTAAGAATCCGAAGACTTCCATCTGTTCCCCGCTTGTAGCCATGGATTTCACAACGCCCCTCATAGCTGCATTAAGAGCCTGGCAGTCACCACCGCTTGTAAGCATACCGATCCTCTTCATACCTTGCACCTCCGCATTTTATTTGGCATCCGTTCTATGGATGTCAGCTCCGTAAAAACTGCCTATAATTATATAATAATTTGAAGATACGGTCAAAATTTTGGAGAAAAAAGGAACCCCTTCTGCCTGTTGAAACAGAAAGGGTTCCGGATGTTCATTTAATAACAGGAATTAAAGCTTGGGGCCTGCTGCTACGAGAGCCTTTCCTGCGTCATTGCCTTCATACTTCTTGAAGTTCTTTATGAATCTGCCTGCGAGATCCTTAGCCTTCTCCTCCCACTCGGAAGCGCTTGCGTAGGTATCGCGGGGGTCGAGGATTCCGGAGTCAACTCCGGGAAGCTCTGTAGGAACCTCGAAATCGAAGTAAGGGATCTTCTTTGTAGGAGCCTTCAGCACGTCACCGTTAAGGATGGCATCGATGATCCCACGGGTATCCTTAATGGAGATTCTCTTTCCGGTTCCGTTCCATCCTGTGTTAACAAGATAAGCCTTTGCTCCGCTCTTCTTCATCCTCTTAACCAGCTCTTCGCCGTACTTTGTAGGATGAAGCTCGAGGAATGCCTGTCCGAAGCATGCTGAGAATGTAGGTGTGGGCTCTGTGATGCCTCTCTCTGTTCCGGCCAGCTTTGCTGTAAATCCTGACAGGAAGTAGTACTGTGTCTGCTCAGCTGTAAGGATGGATACGGGAGGCAGTACTCCGAACGCATCAGCAGAAAGGAATATCACATTGTCTGCTGCAGGACCGGATGATATCTTATTTACATTCTTTGCGATCTTCTCAATATGCTCGATAGGATAAGATACACGTGTATTCTCGGTAACGCTCTTGTCAGCGAAGTCGATCTTTCCGTTAGCATCAACGGTAACGTTCTCGAGAAGCGCATTTCTCTTGATAGCATTATAGATGTCGGGCTCGGAATCCTTGTCAAGGTTGATAACCTTTGCATAGCATCCGCCTTCGAAATTGAATACGCCTTCATCATCCCAGCCGTGCTCGTCGTCACCGATGAGGAGACGCTTGGGATCTGTTGAAAGCGTTGTCTTTCCTGTTCCTGAAAGTCCGAAGAAGATAGCTGTGTGCTTTCCATCCATATCTGTGTTTGCAGAGCAGTGCATGGAAGCGATCCCCTGAAGAGGCAGATAATAGTTCATCATTGAGAACATTCCCTTCTTCATCTCTCCGCCATACCATGTGTTGATGATGACCTGCTCACGGCTGGTGATATTGAATGCTGCACAGGTCTCAGAACGAAGTCCAAGCTCCTTATAGTTCTCAACCTTTGCCTTGGAAGCATTGTAAACCACGAAATTGGGCTCGAACTCTTCAAGCTCTTTCTCGGTGGGCTGGATGAACATGTTCTTTACGAAATGAGCCTGCCATGCAACTTCCATGATGAAACGAACCGACATTCTGGTGTCCTTGTTTGCTCCACAGAATGCGTCCACTACGAAAAGTCTCTTGCCTGAAAGCTCTTTCTTTGCGATCTCCTTAACTGCTGCCCATGTTTCCTCAGTCATAACATGGTTGTCATTGTGGTATTCCTCGGTATCCCACCAAACGGTATCCTTGGAATTGGCATCCATAACAATGTATTTATCCTTAGGAGACCTTCCGGTGAACTCACCGGTCATAACATTAACGGTGTCAAGCTCTGTAAGAACACCCTTGTCAAATCCTGTAAGATCGCTCTTCATCTCTTCTTCATAAAGAAACTCATACGAAGGATTGTGAATGATCTCGGTTGCACCGGTAATACCGTACTTTGTTAAATCAACATTTGCCATTTTATTACCTCTTTCTTTCTTATTTTATCGGGAAATGATAATACTTTCCCCGTTCACGCACGCATATGACTATTATACTTTTTTTTCGCAGTTCTGCAACTAGAAAATAAAGGATGTCAATGAGCGTAATAGCCGGTATGGCTCATTTAAGATGACAAACAAAAGCTTTGCAAAAAGCATAAGGAGATCAGTCCCCGTAAACCTGCTTTCTGAGCCTTATACCTGTTGGGGTCGCAGCCAGTCCGCCTCCGGCAGTTTCTTTGAGTGAGGCAGGCATTGAATCTCCCACCTCCCGCATTGCATCCAGACATTCGTCTGCAGGTATCTTTGCCTCTATACCCGAAAGAGCCATATCCGCACATGAAAATGCTATCATAATCCCGGATACATTTCTCTTGATACAGGGGATCTCCACAAGGCCAGCCACCGGATCGCATACAAGCCCCAGCTGGCTTGAAAGAGCCATTGCACAGGCATCACCGCACATTGACCATGGAGGTCAGGAGGTTCGAAAGCACCTCCCCAACCCCGGAGGGAGCCTGACTGATATCGGCACTTCCCTTAAGCTTTACTGTCAGCGGAAAGGCGAAGCTTGCAAATACCGCCACAATACCGGCCGGCAGTGTGGAAAACAGACCCTGTCTGCGGCTATTATTATGTGTTCCACATCCTACTATCATTCGATTCGAATCTCAGCATTCCGGCAAAAGTATGGCACATATCAAAAGAGCCCTCCCTGAATGGGAAGGCTCCTGGCATGACATTGTTTCATGATGCCGGTATTAAACGAATCCATTAACTTTAAATTCCGGTGGGATTAGCGTGCCACCTGCCACCTGATCCATCTCTTCGTCTGTTAGTTTCATCCCGGCTTCTTCAATTACCTTCTTTGCTTCTTCCTGATTTGCAGCCTTTTCAACCTTTTCTTTTAATTCGCCTACCAGTTTCATAGCCTGTCCTCCTGTTCTTTGCTGATTTCATGCACACAAAAAACGGCACCCACTGCATCCTTTAAGCTTTTTGCTCAAAAGATACGGCAGGTGCCGTTATTGTCCCGTATATTAAAGCAGACTTTACCTTATCTGTCTGTCTGTCTGTCTGTCTGTCTGTCTGTCTGTCTGTCTGAAGATAGTCTTAGAATTCATACGTGTCAAGTCCTTTGTATTATATGGTTCCGGATTCTTGTTGTTATGGGCGTCACGTATCAGTTCCGCTCCCAAAACATCCTCACATATATTTATACGTTGAAGCCTGAAAAATGGCAACATGATTTTTC
>Ga0247608_10005045_pt1 | contig 14460 bp, 1 predicted proteins | sample 176DNAGHGlowgp2_FD_193490 | JGI IMG/M metagenome (GOLD analysis project Ga0247608, IMG submission 193490) | Sheep rumen microbial communities from Palmerston North, Manawatu-Wanganui, New Zealand - 1766 DNA GHGlow gp2 | ecosystem: Host-associated > Mammals > Digestive system > Stomach > Rumen ...
GGGATGGGGGATTGGGGATTGGGGATTGGGAATTGGGGATTGGGCCCAATCCCCAATCCCCAATCCCCAATCCCCAATCCCCAATCCCCAATCCCCAATCCCCAAAAAATTTTTATTAATGTTATAAATTGAAAAATATTTATCCAAATTAATTTAATTTAAAAAAATAATTAATTTATAGAAAGATTATAAAATGAACCAACGTGATTTACTTGACAATATTTCAAAAAGAAAAAAAGAAATAAAAAAGGAATTATTTTTTATATTAGATTATAAAATTAAAGATCATTCTATTGATCCTGAGTCAAAAGTGAAAATAAAATTGTCTTTTTTGGAGGAGTTTAAAAATAAAATTAGTGGAATCACCGCTTGTAATATAATCAAAATAGATTCTGGAATTATTAAAAAAGAAAAAATACAATATGATGTATTTAAAGTTTTGATAGAATCTAATGAAGATGAAAGGGAATTATATTTATATTTTGAATATAATAACAAAAAATATGAAATATTTTTAAAAATTGGTGAAAATAAAATTTATTTTATTTTTGATATGGAAATTAAAGAATATGAATATTCTAAATATTTAAAAAAAATAAATTATACTGGTCATAAATTTTTACATCAAATTTCTAAATTAGATAAATTAATTAATTTTAAAAAAATTATTAAAAAAATAAATTATGAAGAGAAACAGGAAATATTAATTAAACAATCTTTAATTTATAGTAAAGAAAAAAGCTATCATTTTCTCTTAAATCTGTTTTGTAAAAGTAAGGATTTAAAAACAAGAATAGAAATAATTAATTATTTTTATAATAATATTTCATTAGGTGAACCCTCACTATTTGAAGATGAAGAAAAAGATACTATAAAAGATTATATGGATAAAGTAGAAAAAAATCCTAATTTATTTATTAATTTTGAATCTCTTTCAAAAGTAAAATTTTATTCTTTTATAATATATTATAAAATTCTATATTCTAAAAATGAGATATATTCATATATTGAAAAATTATATAATGATAAAGAATATAGAAATATATTATTTGAAATTTTAAAAGAATATAATAATCATTTAAGTAAATATTTAAATTTAAAAATAGATATTATTGAAGATTTAATTAAAAATACTGCAAATGAATATGAAACTCTTAAAGCATATCTAAAATATGTTAGCAATATTGAATATTATTTAAAGATTATTAATGATAATATTGAAAAAATATATGAATTTTATAATTTTAAAAATCAAATTACAATTCCTAATAATATTCTAAAAGGAAGAAATGAAATCGAGAAAATATGTGAATATATTAATAATATAAATAATTTTCAATTAAAAAAATCTCAAAATTTTGTAAAATTTGATGAACAATTTTGGTATATATATTTAAATGAAAAAGAGTTAAAAAGGCCTAATAAAAACAATATACAAAAATTATTATTACTTCATAAATGTTTACTTCAATATTTCAGATTAAATGATGTAAATTCAGAAAAATGTAATTCTATTCCCTTTTCTTATTATAAATCTTATAAAATTTCTAAAGATATTTTTGCTCAAATACTTGACAGATTAATAACAAAAATGATTAATAATGAAGGAGAAGAAAAATTACTTAATAAAGAAAAAATTGATTTTTTATTGAACAAAAATCCTTATTATATGGATGAAAATTGGAAAGATAAAAGGAACCCTGACATTTTCAAGGAAATTGATATATTCGAAGAAGATATTCAAAAAGAAATGATAAAAATAAATAATTTATTCATTCAAAATAATTATGAGAAATTTATAAATATTATATTTGAAAAAGTAGATAATTTTATGAAATTTAAGAAATTATTTATATTGGTTGATAATGATAAAGAATGCAATTCTATTTTTAAAAAAATGAATGAAAAATTTGAAGAATTATTAAACAAAATAAAATTATCAAATCAAGAAGATATAATTCAAATAACTGACATTATACTATCATATATTAAATTAATTATTGAAAAAAAACATATAAATGAAGTAAAAACTTTATTAGAAAATATCTCAAAAAAAGAAGATAAAAATTTTGAGGAAATAATATTCTTAAACCTTTTTAAAAATTATAATGAAATAGATCTTATCAAAAATTATATTACTAATTGGGCAAAAGGAAGAATTAAAAATATATATGAAGGAATAGATTCCTTTGATAATATCATGAATTTAGTAAAATTACTTCAATCTCATGATTTGAAAATATTTTTTGATGAATTAAATACTCAAATTATAAATGAAAAAGATATTTTTAATGAATCATCTTTTAACAAAAAGTTAAAATTTATTAATTCATTGAAAATTAATAATATTCATTTATATGAACATGAATTTTTCATTGAAAATAATAAGTTTATAAAAAAGATTAATGAAGATATAAAAAAAAATAATATTTGTTATAATGATTTAATAAATTTGATGGGTCAAAAAGAAGGAATAGTATTGGAAAAATTAAAATTATTAGATATAGAGAATCCTGTTGAACAATATAAAGAATTAAAATCAAAAAAGGATGAAATTAAATTAATGCTTGATAATTTAAATGAAATAAAAGATAATTTATTATACCATAAAAATTCGAATAAAACAAATATAGAAAATATCACAAAAATTATAGAGAAAATTCAGAAGGAAGAAATAAATAAAATAAATAAATTAAAGCAGGCAATTGATAAAGAGGTAACATTAGAAATAAAAGACAAAATTAATAAGGTTAAAAAAGTAAAAAATTTAAAAATTTTTAAGATATTATATAATTCATTATCTATTTCATATTCTATAAATGATGAAGATAATCATTTCAATCAAGCTTATCAAAAATTAGATAATTTAAAAATTATTCTTAATGAGCCAGAAAAATTGGATTTATCATTATCCAAATATATTCAAAAAGAAAAAGATATAAATGAAATAATTGATGAATTAATTAATTATTTCAATTTAAACAGTAAAGTAGATAATTTAAATATTAAAAAGCTTAAATTATTTTTGACTTCTGAGAAATATTTAAATATAATAAAATATATTAATTTTTTCTTTGAAACTATTCCTATTTCAGATGAAGAAAAATCATTGTCAGAAATAAAAAAAATCAAAGACTATTATGAAACTTTCAAAAAATATAATTATGAAAAAATAATTAATGATTTAAATTATTTAAAAAAAAAAGAGTTTTTTGATTATGAAAGAGATAATAATAATGATACTGAATTGATTAAATTTTTTAAATATTTTTATAATAAAAAAGAATCATTGATTTTTTTAATTGAAAAAGATTCTCATAGTGCTATGATTTTAAAAGAAAATTTAGTTCCAGATAATAATTTAGATCTAGAAGATATACAGAATTTCATTCAATGTTTGGAATTCTTTAAAAAAATATGGTCAGAAAATATAGAATTAAAACAATTTTTACTAAATTTGAAGACAAAAATAAAGGAAGAACCAAATATTATTAATTGTTTTAAAAAATATTCGAATAATTATGAATCAATTATTAAACTCGATTCCAATTTTAATCTATCTCAAACAAATTATCATAAAATCAAAGAAATTTTAAGAAATTCTATATTCAGAATTAATAAAACAAGTGAAGAGTTTTATTATTTCAAAGATGATGAAAAAAAAGAAATAAAAATTGAGGAATTATTAGAAATAAAAAATGATTTATATGTGAAAGTAAATGAAGATAGAAAAAAAGAAAAAAATATTATTATTCAATATGGGGAGTTTATAGAAAAATTAAGTAAAATATTATTTTATTTTAAAAACTTAAGAAATAAAGGTTGTCCTCTAAATATTAGTATTGAAATAGAAATAACTGAAAAATATAATGAAAAAAATATTAAAAACAATATTGAATATAATATCAAATATAAATTAGTAAACAAAAATATCAATAAAATCGCAGAATATGAATATATCATCAATTATCTATCTAGAGTATTAGAAGAAATGGAAAAGCAACTAAATGAAATTTATAAAGATGAAAAATATAAATATATAAGATATATTTACGGGCAACAATTTTTCCTAGTTATAGATCATATAAATGGATTTTGCGAAATAAAGCCAATTTTAGAATTTTGTTTAAATGATTTTCAGAGGGAAGAAGGAAATCCAATTTGTGTTAAAGAATCAGATGATGAAATAGCATATTATAATATCATAATTAAAAATGTTCTCCAAAGTATATCAAAATATCTTGAAACTGTTTTCGAAAGTAATAATTTTTCTTTGAGATCAGAAAAAAGAAGTCCTTATTCAAAAATATTAATAAAAGAGGAAGATTTTAATGGTATTTTTACCTATAAAAATGATTGTGATTCAAATGAAGAAAAAATAATAGATTTATTTTTTAAATTAACTAGAAATATGCCTATGGCACAAAATATATTAAAATGTAGTGAAGAAACTTCTTATGAAGAAATGTTTGCATATTTTCATAGAGCTATTTTATGTGATTATAAAACCTTATTTATTATTGAAGTGAATGATTCTTTATCACCTAAACAAAATCAAAATATATATAATATATTAAAAAATGTATTAGATTATATAAAAAAAGAAAAGAGAGAAATAAATTCATTAATATTATTCTTATATCAAAATGAAGATCATGAGCTCATAAGATATATTGAAAGACAAAAATCCAAAAGTAATAAAAAACAAATTAATCTTGAAGAAAAAATTAACCAAATTAAAGTTAATGAATTCAATGAAAAGTATAATAATATAATTAAAAATACAAAAATATTTTATTCCAATGTTTGTGGATGCGGGAAATCTAGTTTAATTAAAATAAAAGCAAAAGAAAAAAAATATATCTATTTTCCTTTAGGAGGATTTTTGACTAAAAAAATAATATTTGAAAAATTAACCAAAATTATAGAAAAAATTACAGATCAAAAGAATACTGTTATTCATTTAGATTTATATGATACTGAGCAAGATTATTTATTGACGGACTTTTTATTTTCATTTTTGATAACTAAATTTTATTCATATTATGAAAATATTTTGTCTATTCCTTTGGATATTCAAATATTTATTGAGATTCCAAATGAATTCTATAATTTTTTAGATAGATATAAAATTCTTAAATATTTTATTAAAAAAAACAAAGATCCTGAAATAAAACTAAATTCTATCAAAGCCAATTTTGAATTGTCAAAAGAATATAATATAAATTCCTTTTTGAATTTTGCAAAAACTGGAAAAAAATCAGAAGAAGATTTAGAATCTTATAAAATTAAAGATTTTTTATTCGAGTATATAGGAATAGAAAATCCATCTTATTATCAAATAGAAATATTTTGCAAATGTATATCATTTATAAATAAGAAAGATAATAATTTCATTTTAGATTCAAAAAAAGTATTTGAATGGACTAAGTTGTTCACTGAAAGCATCTATTCAAATTTTATTAAAAATGATTTTATCAATGAAAAAAAAGAAGAAAATATAAATACTTTAATGGAGAAATTGACAGAAATTGATAATGAAATTAATAAAAATAAAGAAAATGAGGAAAGCTATCCTTTAATTTTATTAAAAAATCCAAAGATTTATGAATTTAATAATGGCAATTTTAAAATTGATGAAGAACCAAATATTTTGTTAGAAAATTTAAAAAATATTATGTCTTTAGATAATCTTGTTAAAGTTGATAATAATAATTTGAGATCATTAAAAAAAATATTAGGGAACTATATTATTAATAATGATAACTTTGTTAAAATGGCATTAATATTTTATAGAATAAAAGCGAAAATACCTGTTATAATAATGGGTGAAACAGGATGTGGTAAAACCTCTTTGATCAAAAAATTAAATCAATTTCAAAATAATGGCGACTTATCTTCTTTAGAAATATTCAATATTCATTCAGGGATTACAGAACAAGATATAATTAAAAAAATGAGTGAAATAAACTCTGCGCAAAAAAAGAATGAAATATGGTTATTTTTCGATGAAATAAATACATGCAAATCTATGGGTTTATTATCTGAAATATTTTGTAAACGCTCATTTGATGGAATTAAATTGAAAAAAAATGTAATATTACTTGGAGCATGTAATCCATATAGAATATCTTCAAAAACAAAACCTCAATGCGGATTAATATATAATAAAGAAACAAAATTTAAAAAAGATTTGGTATATCTAGTTAATCCTTTGCCCTTTAGTTTAATGAATTTTGTTTATTATTTTAAAAATATCAATCAAAAATATGAAAATGAATATATAAAAAGTATTCTTTCTGAGAATGGTTTACTAAAAAATAATGGGAATATGACAATAGAATTAATTACATTTTCACATAATTTCATCAAACAATATGGAGATATTTCATCTGTTTCTTTAAGGGAAATTAATAGATTTTCAATTTTAGTGAATTTTTTTGAAAAGTATTATAATAAGAAAATAGAATTCTTAAAAAAAGAAAGAAAAAATGAAAAAATAATTGAGGATGAAACAATATTAATAAATTCAATAATTTTAGGTATATATGTTTCTTATTATATAAGATTATTTAATTCTGAGTTAAGAGATATGTTTTGTCAAAAGGCAAATACAATCATAAATAAACAAAAAATAAAAAATAAAATAGATTTCATAGATATTCCAAACGAAGAAAAAAATTTTATAATAAATGAAATAGAATTGGAAGCTGGTATAGGGAAAAATAATATTTTAAAAGAAAATATTTTCTTAATGTTTATAGCAATTAATACAAGAATTCCATTAATAATTTGTGGTAAACCAGGATGTAGTAAAAGTCTAAGTTTTCAATTGATATTTAAATCTATGTTAGGACAATATTCGAAAAGTATTTTTTTCAGATATTTCCCTTCAATTATAAGGAGTTGCTTTCAAGGCTCTATTACTACTTCTTCAAAAGCAGTTTCAAAATTATTTGAAATTGCCAAAGAAAAGTTAGAAAAATATAAAAAATCAAAAGAAAAGTTAGAAAAAGAAGCAAAAGAGAATAATAATGAAATTAAAATGCCTATATCTTTAGTTTATTTTGATGAATTAGGTCTCGCAGAAAAATCTAAAGAAAATCCTTTAAAAGTTCTTCATTCCAAACTTGAATTGGATTTAAATGAAAATGAAGATGAAAAAATTGGATTCATTGGTATAAGTAATTGGAGTCTTGATTCAGCAAAAATGAATAGGGCAATTACATTATTTGTTCCAGAATTAGATAATAAAATAGAAGATATTAGAGATACTATGATATCTATTGTTGAAAATATTAATTCTGAATTATATGAAAAATATGAAAAAGTATTTATTATTTTGTCTGAATCATATTATCAATTTAAAAAATACCTAAGAAAGAAAAGCTCAAAATATTTTGATAAACTTGGATGCAGAGATTTTTATCATTTAATTAGATATAGTGCTGGCAAAATTAATTCAATATATATAAAAAGTAAAAATAAAAATAAAATTTTATCAGATAAGATAATAATTGCAATTATAAGGAGAGCAATAGAAAGGAATTTCTCAGGATTTGAATTTGACGATATTGAAAAAAAAGCATATGGAATTGAAAATTCAGTAATATTATTCAAACAAAAATATAATAAATTATGCAAAAAAAAAGATTTAACCAATATGATGATTAATATTATTAATAATAAATATGAAATTATCGAAAGAATAAGAGAAAATTTAAGTGAAGACAATTGTAGATACTTAATGCTTAATACTAAATTATCTATGCAATCTTTTATATTAGATAATATTTTAAGCAAAATTGAAAATAAAATTGTGATTGAAAAAAGCCCTTTTAATGGAGATAATACAAGTGATTATTTAATAGATACAATTAATAGAATTAAAAATAGTATAAGTAAAGGAGATATTTTAATATTAATTGATTTAGAAGGAATATTTGATTCACTTTTTGATTTGTTCAATCAAAATTGGATTAAAAAAGATGGCAAAAACTATGCTAGAATTTGTTTAGGATATTATACTGATTCTTTAACATTTGTTCATGATAAATTTAAATGTATTGTAATATTAGATAATACAAAAAAAGAAAAACAACTTAAGCAACAAGAGCCATTAGAAAGTAGGTTTGAAAAGCATATTTTGACTTATAAAAATATTTTAAATGAAGATTTGATTACAAAAGGAAAAAATATTTATTCTAAAATTAAAAGTATCTTAAAAATAGATTTAGAAGATAATGAAAAAAAAATTAATTATAAAATAGAAGAGTTATTAGTAAATTTTGATTATGAAGAAATATTAAATTTAATCTATGATGAAAGTAATAAAAATCACAATTTAAGTGAGGATTCATTATCTGAAAATATTTGTAAAATAATTTCTAGAATTCTTCCCCAAGATATTATAGCATCATTTAATTTTTCAAAAGAAGCAAGAAAATCAAGCCTAACATCGACTATAGAAAAAAGTTATTTTAAAAATGAGATTATTAATATTATTGATTTTATTAAAAATAATAAAAGCAAATTTTCAATAATATATACATTATCAACAATTAATGAGCAAATAAATGAAGATGAAGAAAATAATATCTTAGCTATAAAAATAAATCACATAAATACTACTAAAGAATTTTTACAAATATTAGATGATTTTTATGAAGATGATAAATTCAGTATTTTATTAATTAAATTTGAAGGTAAAAAATCAAATAAAATTCAAAAAATAATTTTTATTATAAAAAATTATGAGAAATTAAAAAATACTTATTTAAATGAAAAAAAATTTATATTTACTTGTCATATCAAAAGAAATTTTGAAATTTCTAATAATAAAAAATATGATATATCTACTGTTTCTCTTGTCTCAGATGTTAATCAAAAGTTTATTGATGATTTAAATGGTGCTTTTAAACTAGAAGATATCCTTAATAAAAATATAATTAATATTTTAAATTATTTAAAATTGGAAGAAATAACTTCCAGATATTTCAGAAAATTTTTAGTAAAAAATGAACAGAAAAAATTATTTGAAATAAAAGATAAAATTAAAGGAATAAATAATGAAAATTTTATTATAAAAATATTCAATTGGTTAAAGGAAGAGAAACAATATGTAGTTAACAAAATAAATAATATTATTTTAGAACAAATAGAAAACAGGGGAAAAAAAATCAAAGAATATTTAATAAAAGATATTTTTGAAAATAATAAAATAAAAAATAATGATATTGATTTAATATCAATTATAAAGAAAATAAGTATAGAAATTTTTGAGAAATATTTAGATAATTTTTTTAAAATAACTGAGAATAATAATTTTTTGACTACTATATTTATTAATTCTTTTGGTCCAGAATTATTATGTGAAAACAATCAAGATATAATCTCAGAAATATCAGATGATTTTTATAAATTTAAAAATATCAATAATTCAATAAAAGTAAACCCTAAATTAATTGAAAGAAAAGAAAAAAAAGGAAATAATAATATTATTAATAAAACCTATAATAATTTAAATAATTATATCAATAAAAATAGTATCATAAAAAATGCTATAGAATTATATTTTTCTTTCATTGATTTAAATGATAATTTAAAAATTGATTCTCTAAATATTAATATATCTTTTAAATTGCCTGGGTTCTTTAATATATTTAAAGAAATGAATAAATATATAAATCAGAATATTACTTTAAATTTCTATTTGAATGAAAAAAAATTAAGATATTCATTAGCAAAAGACAAAGAATTAAGAGATTTAAAAATAGAATTCTATGAAAAAGAAAGAACACTTTTTGAATTGACTTATAATAAATTTATAACTTTTCCTTTGATACAAAGTCTTTTAGGAATTCAATTTGAAGATAAATCTGAATTGGATGAATTTAGGGATTTATTAATAAAAGATTATTTAAACTTATACTTAAGGAAATATTATAAAACTAAAAAAGATTATAGTGATGAGATTGAATATGATTTAATATTACTATTATTAAATCTAAGATATAATGAGCATAATGAATTAATAGAAAATATAATTAAAGAGAATTCTTCAAAAATAGAAAAAATATTCAAAGTATTTATTGTAAATATTATTTGGATTGAATCAAATAAGGATTCAATTTTAGATTTTATAATAATTTATAATAATCTTTCTCTCATATTCAGCAATAATAAATTATTATTGAAAAGAATGAAAGAAATAATTAATGAAAAGAAAATAACATATGTTGTCCAAGAAGGAAGGAATCCTGAACATACTAAAGAAGTTAACAAGGCATTTTATTTAATATTGAGTTCAATTTGCTATGGTATTTCGTCATCAGTAATAATTGAAAATTATGATGTTGAAGAAGAATATTTTAATTTTGAATCAATAGAAAATGCACTCAAAATAATAAAAAGAATAAATATTAATTTGTTATTATTTTCAAATGAAGTTTATATTTTAACTGAGTTTATTGAAATTCAAAAAGTGCTTAAGATAAATGAAATAAGGGAAAATGAAACACAGATAGAAATATTGAAATTATTAAATGAAAACTCTGTTATCATTAATAATAATGAATTTAATCCAAATATTACAGAACTAAAGGAAAATATTACCAAATTATATAATTTAATAGATGAAAAAATAAAAAATGGGAGAAATTATTATGAATTACTTAGTCACATATTTTCAGAGGAAGTTAAAAAATTTAAAAATTTAGATTATAGAATCTATATATTAAAACAATTTATATTAGAAGATAATAATTTTATCATTCGTTCTTTACATATACTGGAAGTTATAATGATCAATATTTTATCTCCTAATATATTAAGATTATTTTTAAATAATATTACAAATTTTAAATCAAAAATTTTGTTAGTTTTAGAAGAAAAGTCTTTAAACAATAGTTTTCTAAATGAAATGCTTCTTTATTTATTTGAAAAAACATCAAATAATTATCTCAATTCAAAAAATAAAGATGATGAAAAATGTTTTAATGAATCCTTAAAGATATTCCAAGAATCTATTAATATTTTAGATGATTCTATAAAAGGAAATAAAAATACAAATAAAAATATAAAATTTTTATTTAGTGTAGGATATATAAAGGTATTTTTATTCAGACTTTGTCATGATATTATTCCTAAAGCTTTCATAGAAAATAATTATAAAAAATACTTCGAAAGTGTTATTACTATTATTAATAATGATCAATTAAATGTTAATCTAAGTTCGATTTTAGGATTATATTACAACAAGATAATATACAATAAATATGGAAAGGAACTAACGAACATAATGGAAGAAAATATACAACAATTATATTTGATGAATAAATTTAAATTTAATCAAATTCATTGTAAAAGAGAGAGGGAATTTCATTTGAGAAATTATTTAATGCCCGAAGAAACAAAGATGAAAGAATTTAAAAATGGGATGAAATTATTTTATCAATATCAAATGAATGATTTTATTGGAATTGAAGATAAATTAAACTCTTTGATTAATGATGATATAAATACTTTTTATATTATCATTTCAAATTTATTATTATCCAAATTAAAAGAAGACAACTATAAAGAAAATAAAGGATATTTGAATTTTGGTAGTAAATATCCAAATTTCATTACTAATCAAGAAAACAAAAAGTTATTTGACCTTTTCTGTATTCAAAATAATTTTAATCAATTTATTCAAAATTATTCTATAATTCCCAATGAGGATATAATTATTTTATTACATAGCCTTAGATTTTGCCTAAAAATCATTAATTGTAATGATAATAATATTTATAAAAATATGTTTAATGCAAATGCAAAAAATTTAATTAAAAGAAATTATTATCCAGGAAATGATTTAAGAAATTTAAAAATATATGAAGTTTATTCCAAATTGAAAGCTGAACTTCAAGATGCTCCAGATGAAATAGGATATTATATATGCAATTGCGAACCAAATGGGCCCTTTTTACATCAAGTAAGAAGTCATGATGGATTTCCTACTAGCAATGATAAAGGGAAATGCCAATATTGTAATGAGAAAATAAAATATGAATGGTTTTGTAGGAAAAAATCAACAATGAGAGAGAGAGAAAATTATTTTAGAGTATTCTATGATGATTTAAAAAAGAAAAGAGCTGAAACAAATATGAAACAAAAGGAAGGAAATTTTGAAACTTTAGCTTCATTCAAAGAAAAGTATGTAGATTATAATTTAAGAAATGAAAATAAAGGAATAATAAAAATATCTAAAGAATTTTTTATGAAAGAAGATAAGTATATACGTGATTTATCTCAGATAAGTTATAGACTTTTAAATTTTATTTTATTTTCTAATTTATTATTTGCCAGTGCATTAGGATATATCCAAAGGAATGATTTGAAGAATTATGGTGTAGAAGGTTTGACATGTATAAGAATAATAGAAAATAATTGGGAAAAATTAAAGAATGAATTATCCAAGAAGCAAATAGATATTGAAATATTTATGAATATGATTTTTAATGAATTAGCAAGTATTTTAAGTAATATTAAATTAATTCAATCTTATGATACATTAAGAGAAATTGAAAAAACAATAGAACGCATAATTCAAAGTAAAATAGAAATAAATAATTATAATTCTTATAAAGAAAAATATAATACTCATAATTGTGAATTCCAGTATCTTAGAGGTGATATTTGTTCAATTGATAATCTAATACCAGAAAATTATGAATGGAATGAATATAATAGAGAAAAATATCCATTCTTAAAATATTTTTATTACACAGAAAATCCAGGCGAGAAACATATTAAATCATTAATTAGAAATAATAAAGAAAAATATCCGGTAATTGATGCATTTTTAAATAGAAATAAAAATGAACTTGAATTCTTAGGAAAACTTCCTTTATTTAATAAATTTCATAATTTATTACTAAATAAATATTCTTCTAAAATAACAAGATTTAATGCACAAAAAACAATTTTAAAAGATGAAGATATATATAAGGAAAATCCAAAATTGAGTGAAGATTTCATTAAAATGTGGAATAATATAAAAGAAAAGGAGTCTCCTCAATTAAATAGTTCAATGCCTTTATCTGATTTTTTCATTGATAATGAAAATAAACATTTTATTAATATATATAATAAATTTGCTAGTATTCAAAATAAAATACTTGAGCCATTAATAAATCAAAAAATAATTAAAGCAATATTACCTGAAATATATAAAGAAAAAGTATCTATACAAGATATAAGTGAGAATGAAATTATTACTTTTAAATTAGAAAAAGAATATATAAGTTTTGACAATCTTGTTTTAAATTATTCATTAAGGAATATATTTAATTTACAGGATAATTCAATTAATTATTGTAATTATAATAGATATAATATTGATATTGATAAAATAGAGGAAATTTTATCAAATTCATTTTTAAGCAATAAAAAATTATTCAGTAATGATATTAAAGGAATAATTTATAAAAATGACTTTTATTATAATAAAATATTATCTGATTTTATAAATAATAAAAATCAATTTGAAGAACTAAAAGATGATGATAAGAAATATATAATAACATTTTATTCAGAAACACTTAATAAAGATTTAAATCAATCTCTTATATTTTTAAAAGAAATAGAAAATTTAATTGAACAAATAGTCGAAAATGATACAGGTGAAACCAATATTAATAGAATCATAAATTCACATGATAAATTAAAAAGTTTGAAATATATAAAACATTTCTTTTCTTTTAATGTTAAAGATGAATTTAAAGTAGATAAATTATATAATATTATTTTATTTTTTGAAAAGATTATTTTTGGGCAAATTAAAATTGAATTAAATACATGTCAATTAAAGTTATCTGAAGAGGAAAAAGGAAATATATCAAAATATTTTTCTGGTAATAATAAAACAGATTTATTGTCAAAAGAAAAAATATGCATAGCCTTAAGACGACTAATGACAAGATTTATAATTAATTTAATTGTTGAAGAAGAGAAAGAAATAATTAAAGAATCAAATGAAAATATTGTAAAACATTTGTACAGTCCTGATTTATGGGATGTATCAATGGAAAATTCTGGAAAAATTAAAGAGGAATTAAATAAAGGAATTTTTTCTCTTAATATTTATTTAAATAAAATTTTAGATTTTTATGAAGAAATTAATTGTGAAAAAGATGATTTAGATTTTTCATATTTGAATGCTGAAGAAAATGAAAAGGAATTTAATTTAAATGATGGCATTTTTAAGCCCAATAATGAAAATCCTGAAGAAGAAAATGATTTTGGATTTGAAGATAGATAAAATTTTATAATAAATAATAGATAAAAATATAATACTATATTTATTACAAATAAGTAATTAAAAAATACTAATTTTTTTTATTCCAAAAAAAACTAATGGGGATTGGGGATTGGGGATTGGGGATTGGGGATTGGGGATTGGGACTAATCCCTCAT
>Ga0247608_10005047_pt1 | contig 14456 bp, 13 predicted proteins | sample 176DNAGHGlowgp2_FD_193490 | JGI IMG/M metagenome (GOLD analysis project Ga0247608, IMG submission 193490) | Sheep rumen microbial communities from Palmerston North, Manawatu-Wanganui, New Zealand - 1766 DNA GHGlow gp2 | ecosystem: Host-associated > Mammals > Digestive system > Stomach > Rumen ...
GTCGGGAGCTTGCTCACGTAAGATATATATAAATTAAACTACACAAGAGGAAGAATAATGTCCAAAGAATTAGCAAAAACATATGATCCTTCATCAATGGAGGATGCGCTTTATAAAAAATGGGAGAAAAAGGGGTATTTCCACGCAGAAGTGGACAGGTCTAAAAAGCCCTTTACCATAGTGATGCCCCCTCCAAATATCACGGGGCAGCTGCACATGGGTCATGCACTGGATAATACCATGCAGGATATCCTTATCCGTTTCAAGAGGATGCAGGGATATAATGCCCTCTGGCAGCCCGGCACGGATCATGCTTCCATAGCTACTGAGGTAAAGATCATAGAGACCTTAAAGTCGGAAGGCATAGACAAGGCCGATCTGGGCAGGGAAAAATTTTTGGAGAGAGCCTGGAAGTGGAAGGAAGAATACGGCGGACGTATCACTAAGCAGCTTCGCAAGCTGGGATCTTCCTGTGACTGGCAAAGAGAGCGTTTCACCATGGATGCGGGCTGCAATAAGGCCGTGACCGAGGTGTTCTGCAAGCTTCATGAAAAAGGACTCATCTATAAGGGAAGCCGCATAATCAACTGGTGTCCTGTCTGCAATACCTCCATATCCGATGCGGAGGTGGAGTATGAGGAGCAGCAGGGACATCTGTGGCACATCAAATATCCCCTCATCAATGAGGACGGCAGTGTCAGCGACAGCGAGTTTCTGACCTTTGCCACCACCAGACCCGAGACCATGCTGGGTGATACCGCGGTGGCAGTCAACCCTTCGGATGAGAGATATACCTATCTGCATGGCCGTAAGGTATTACTGCCTATAGTGAATAAGGAAATCCCCGTAGTGGTTGATGATTATGTGGATGTGGACTTCGGTACCGGCGTGGTAAAGATCACCCCCGGCCATGACCCTAACGACTTCGAAGTAGGTAAGAGACATGATCTGCCCATAGTGAACATAATGAATGATGACGCCACCATCAATTCAAACGGCGGCAAATATGAGGGGATGGACAGATATGAAGCAAGGGCATCCATCGTAAAGGAACTGGAAGAAAAAGGTCTGCTGGTAAAGATAGAGGATTACTCTCACAATGTAGGTACCCATGACAGATGTAAGACTACCGTTGAGCCCCTTGTAAAGCAGCAGTGGTTCGTTAAGATGGACGAGCTCATAGGACCTGCCTCAGACGGAGTCAAGAATGGCGATATTAGGCTTGTGCCCGAGCGCATGGACAAGACCTATTTTAACTGGACCGACAATATCAGGGACTGGTGTATATCCAGACAGCTCTGGTGGGGACACAGGATCCCCGCATATTACTGTGAAAAGTGCGGTGAGATCGTTGTGGCAGCAGGCATGCCGGATAAGTGCCCCAAGTGCGGCTGTGAGCATTTTAAGCAGGATGAGGATACGCTTGATACCTGGTTCTCATCGGCACTGTGGCCTTTTTCCACTCTGGGATGGCCCGAAAAGACACAAGAACTGGATTACTTCTATCCCACGGATGTGCTGGTAACAGGTTATGATATCATATTCTTCTGGGTTATCAGAATGATATTCTCAGGCTATGAGCAGATGGGTCAAAAGCCTTTCTCCACAGTGCTCTTCCACGGACTGGTAAGAGATGAGCAGGGCAGGAAGATGAGCAAGTCCCTGGGCAACGGTATCGATCCTCTTCAGGTGATCGAGCAGTACGGCGCGGATGCGTTACGCTTTACACTGGTAACCGGTAATGCCCCCGGCAATGATATGAGATTCTCCGATTCCAGAGTCCAGGCCAGCAGGAACTTTGCCAACAAGGTATGGAATGCTTCCAGATTCATAATGATGAACATGGAGTCTGCCAATATCACAAAGCCTGCAGCCGATGAGCTGTATCCCGAGGATAAGTGGGTTCTTTGCAGACTCAACGACGTGATCCGCGAGGTCACCGACAACATGGAAAAATATGAGCTGGGTATCGCGGTATCAAAGATATATGACTTTATCTATGATGTACTGTGCGACTGGTATATCGAGATGATAAAGCCCAGGCTTTATTCCAAGGAGGATAATGCCGGTAAGAATGCAGCCCTGTATACCTTAAAGAGCGTGCTCATAGATGCGCTTAAGCTGCTGCATCCCTACATGCCCTTTATCACGGAGGAGATATACTGTACATTGACGGAAGGTGATGATATGAGGGAAGCTGACTCCATCATGATCACCGCCTGGCCCGTTTACCGTGAGGACAGATGCTTTGAAAAAGAAGCTGATGACATAGATGTCATTAAGGACGCTGTAAAGGGCATCCGTAATGTGCGCGCCGAGATGAATGTGGCTCCTTCGAAAAAGGCAGCCATGTATGTGGTGTCGAAGGATGAGGCCGTACTCAAGGTATTTGAAGACAGCGCCCTGTTCTTTGAGACCCTTGCAGGCGCATCAAAGCTCACTGTACAGAAGGATAAGGACGGCATACCCGAGGATGCGGTATCGGTAGTGACCGCCGCGGTCACCGTATATATACCTCTGGGCGAGTTCATAGATATCTCAAAGGAACTGGACCGTCTCAAAAAAGAGGAAAAGCGTCTTGAAGGCGAGCTCAACAGATCCAGAGGTATGCTTTCAAACGAGAAGTTTTTGAGCAAGGCTCCGGCTAAGAAGATTGAAGAGGAAAAGGAAAAACTTGCCGGCTATGAAAAGATGATGGAACAGGTGAAGGAGCGCCTTTCACAGCTTGGAAACTGAGGTTTTGCCATGATCAATTTTGAAGAAGAGTTAAAGAAATTTCATCCCTCACTTGAGGCGGATGATGCAGAAGATGCCATAAGACAGCATGATATGACGGATCTGACAGATCTGATGCTTGAGATATATCGTCAGGACCAGTCTTCGGAGACATCGGGTAATCAGAAATGAAATGCTATAATTGCGGTGTAGAGCTTTCCGAGAATGATTTCTGTACCTCATGCGGCGCGGACGTGTACCTTTATAAAAAGATAATCAGACTCTCCAACAGTTTTTACAACGAGGGTCTTGAAAAGGCAAAGGTCCGTGATCTCTCCGGTGCGGTGGACAGTCTTCGGAACAGTTTGAAATGTAATAAATATAATGTGGAAGCCAGGAATCTGCTGGGTCTGGTTTATTTTGAGCGAGGCGACGCCATAGAGGCCGTGGGTGAGTGGGTGCTGTCCAAGCATTTTCAGCCCCAGAAGAATATAGCTGACGACTTTATGAATGCTCTGGAGAGCAACCAGGCGAAATGGGACAGTATCAAACAGACTATCTCAAAATACAACAGGGTTCTGGAGTACTGTCAGCAGGACAGTCTGGATATGGCTACCATACAGTTAAAGAGCATACTAAAGGTCAATCCCAGATTCTTGAGGGCTCATCAGCTGCTGGCGCTGCTTTACATGAAGGAGCAGGATTGGGAAAACGCCGAACAGTGCATTAAAAGCGCAGCCGCTATAGATACCAACAATACCATGACCATGACCTATTCAAGAGAGATAGAAGAGGCCATGAAGCAACTGGATGAGATGGATCCCGAGTCGGCACGGCGCCGTAAAAAGAGACAGCAGCGGGATGTGATCGAATATACCAGCGGTAACGAGACCATAATCCAGCCCATAAACAATCAGGAGCATTCTTCAGTTGCCACCACCATGCTCAACATCTTCATAGGTCTTTTCATAGGCCTTGCTGTGATGTGGTATCTGGTACTTCCGGCCAGGCTCAAGAGCAGCCAGGCTGAGATAAATGACGAGCTTCTGGAGGTGGGAGCACAGCTCACGGAAAAGACTGAGGCTCTGGATGAGATGGAAAAGAGAGTCGATGCCCTGGAGGAAGAAAAGGTAGCTCTGTCCGATCAGATGCAGGGGATGACCGGAGATGACGGTATCATCGGTGCCTATGATAAGCTGATGAGTGCGGCCAGACACTATGTAGAAGGAGATTCGGACACCACCGATATCGCCCAGGATGTGCTGGGCATAGATGTGACCATCGTCCAGAGCGACATGGTTTCGGATGAGTTCAAAAAACTGTATGAGACCATGAGAAACGAGGTGTGCGTAAAGGCCGGTGCGGATTACCTGGAAAAGGGACTGAATGCCCTTAAGGATGATGATTATGATACGGCCGTCGATGCCCTTTCAAAAGCCTTTGAACTGGATGATAAGAATGCGGAGGCGCTTTTCAATCTGGGACATGCTTATCGCAGAAGCGACAGAAAGACGGAGGCTGAGGATGTATACAGACGTGTCATCACCCTCTTCCCCGAAAGCGAATACGCCACGGAGGCTGCCCAGTATGTTTCCGATGCACCGGCTGTGACTCAGAGCGAAACTCAGGAAGAGACCGGCGATCAGGCGGGTGATCAGGCTCAGGACATAGTCATAGAGCCCATAGTCGCCCAGGATGCCGAAGGAACACAGGATGCTGAAGGAACGCAGACGACGGATCAGGGAACTGCCGATTCACCGCTGATGGTTATTGACTGATGCATGAAAAAAAAGGAAAAATTGATGCAGCCATCGTTTTTGCGATAATAGTTTTTTCGCTGCTGACAGGTTTTATCTACACATATGACACTCCCGCGAGACTGCAGGCGGGAGTGTTTTTGTTGTTAATGCTTTCCGTGTGCGTCGGCGCGTGGATAGGAAGATGTATTAAAACGGAATGGGGCATACTGTTCACTGTATGCATGGCCGCTTTTATCATAAGGGCGGATTATATCATATATACCCCCACCTGGATCAGACAGCATGATGTGATCGGCTTCGGAACCGGAAAGGGACAGGCGGGATATATCGAATACTTTCTTGAGAATCATCACATGCCTGATTTTGATCCCAGGGAAAAGTGGGGATTTTTTCAGCCGCCTCTTCATCATGTCCTGGCGGCGATATGGCTGGATATCCAGTATGCGGCCGGAAGGCTGTTCGGCTGGTCCTTGGACCGCTGCAGGGAAAATGTTCAGATACTCACTCTTATTTACGGCTGTCTTTGTACATGGATCGGCAGCAGATGTCTTAAGTTTTTTGACCTTACCCTAAGGACATATCTTTGCGCGGTATCCCTACTGGCCTGTGCTCCTTGTTTTATCTTTTTATCGGGCAGCATAAACAATGATCTTCTCTGTATCCTGCTTCAGATCGCAGGCATGTATTTTTTCTTTGTCTGGATGAAAAAGCGGGACAAAAAGACCATGATACCGGCAGCGATATTCATGGGCCTTTCCATGATGGCAAAACTGTCGGGCATCATGCTGGCGGCCCCCATGGGCTGTATGATGATGTATTATCTGTTCATTGCAATAAAGGGAAAAGATAAAAAAGAAATTTTGGAAGTCATAAAACAGTATCTTATTTTTGCCCTTATCAGCATTCCCCTCGGAGTGTTTTTCCCCATGAGGAATCTGGTTAAATTCGGAATACCCTTAACCTTTACCCCCAAGGTGGGAGAGCCCATAGAGGGAGTGACATTTTTTGAGAGGATATTTTATCCGGGAAGTGAGAGGACGCCCTTTGTGTGCATGCAGGCTACGGGTCATTCCTATGATGAATTCAATGTGCCCCTTGCCATCATAAAGACGGCGCTCTTTGGAGAAGCGGACTTTTCCGACGTTTCACCTTTTGCAACCCTGACGGGCCGGGTGCTTCTGATAAGCGCTGCCATTCTTGCAGTGTTCACTTTTTTGGCTTTGTTACATGCGCTTAAAAAAAGGGATCCCTATGGTATATTCATGGTGATATATATTCTGTTTTCCTTTGCTTTCCTGGTGAATCTGTGTTTTAAGACACCTAATTTTTCATCCCAGGATTTCAGGTACATAGCCCATGTGATAATCCCCGCCGCAGGGCTTTATGCGGTGCTTATGAGGGATGGTGGAAAGATACTTAAGATTGTTATGGGTCTTGCCGCATTTGTGTACTGCGCATCTTCCCTTTTCATGTATATGCAGGCGGGACTTGTGATATGGAATTGACAGTCGGGATTTATACTGATAGGAACACTTAAGGGTAATGTACATACTCTATCTGATCCTTACCACCACACGGTGGGGCAGGCAGATGATGGTCTCATTTATGTTTTTGATCGAACCCGTTTTTACGCAGAGTTTATCGGGGCAGTCGGCGTCCGTGATGCTGACTGTCTTGTTTTTTATGGTCAGTATATTCACACCGCCGTGGTAGCCGGGTATTTCAACCGATATATCCTGATCAAGAGGATAGGTTCCATACTCCCTTGAGTCGATGGTGACCACCGCTTCTTTTCCCACGGCTTCGCCTTTGTAAGTAAAGATCGCGACCATCAGTCCTGCCAGTATAAGAAAGGAAAGGAGCAATATATCTTTTTTATATTTTTTGATCGATCCCATATTTTTTTATCCTGTTTATGATGACGCCGCATAAGGCGCCGGTTACGAGTCCCGCAAGGAGTCCTGCGAACCAGAGTATCGCGGTGTAACGGACAAAGGAAACCGCCTTTACCACAAAGAGGGCTGCAAGCATCTGTGCCAGATTATGGCTGATGCCGGCCACGGCGCTGAGGGTCACTGTTTTAAAGCTGCGGCTTTTAAATAAGAGTATCATGATAAGGAGGGAAAACATCCCGCCGGAGAGTGAAAAGATAAGTGAAGTTACATTTCCGAAGAGCAGGAAAATGATGATGATCCGAAGGAGGCTCACCAGGGCGGCGCATTTTGCATCGAAGAGATAAAGGGCGCACATCACTGCCAGATTTGCAAGTCCCAGCTTCATCCCGGGGATGAAAAAGGGGACGGGTATGAGACTTTCCACGTAGCTTAAGATTATGGCAAGCGCAATGAACAGACCGTTCAGGGCTGCTTTTTTTGAAAAGGAAACCGGATCTTTTTTCATCTTAACTAACCTGTTGATAATAAAACATTCTTATTGTATCATATATTCCGAATTCTAAGCAAAGGATAGAACAAAGTCAATGTCATTAACTTAAGTCTTGCATAACGTATATTCCGCGCAGGCAGGCGCCCTTTGAAGCGAGTTGGTTTTTTGTCTGAGCGAAAAAGGGTGCCGCCGTTGCAGGCAAAGTGTCGGGCTCAAGTTGATCATAGTGATGAAGATTCTTGGATAGGAGATGCGGATATGAGTATTGAAGAAAAGAAAAGCCGTGATACGGTGCAGTATGAAAGGCTTCTGGATATAATGGCGGCATTGCGCGCCCCCGACGGCTGTCCCTGGGACAGGGAGCAGACCCATGAGAGCCTTAAGGATGCCTGCATAGAGGAAGCCTGTGAGGTGGTGTGCGGCATCAATATTTATCGCGACACGAATAACCCGGAGAACATGCTGGAGGAACTGGGAGATCTGCTGCTCCAGGTGGTGATGCATGCTCAGATAGCAAAGGAAGAAGGACTTTTTGACATGGAGGACGTGTGCAGGGTGGTATCCGACAAAATGGTAAGGCGCCATCCCCATGTCTTCGGTGATGTGAGCGCGGATACCAGTTCACAGGTCCTGGTGAACTGGGACAAGATAAAGAAGAGTGAAAAGAGCGGTAAGGAATGGATGGATGACGCCCTTCCCGCAGCTTTTGAGGAATCAAAACTTCTTATAGATAAGGCTGTCCGCCGTAAGGAAGAAAAAAAGAAGAAGCAAATCGGACGTTGAAATATTTGCTTTTTGGGTGTATGATTACCCTTGTCACTTTTAAGAGGCTTCCTGCTGTTTGATTATTTTAAGGAGGATAACATGTCAAAAGAAAAGGTTGTATTAGCTTACTCCGGTGGTCTGGATACCACAGCCATCATTCCCTGGCTCAAGGAGAATTATGATTATGAAGTAATCTGCTGCTGCATAGACTGCGGACAGGGCGAGGAACTGGACGGACTGAATGAAAGAGCCATAGCTTGCGGTGCATCAAAGCTTTACATAGAGGATGTGATCGATGAGTTCTGCGATGAGTACATCGTACCCTGCGTACAGGGCCATGCGGTTTATGAGAATAAGTATCTGCTGGGTACTTCCATGGCCAGACCCGTCATAGCAAAGAGACTGGTGGAGGTGGCCAGAAAAGAGGGCGCCAGTGCAATCTGCCACGGCGCTACCGGAAAGGGTAACGATCAGATCAGATTCGAGCTGGGCATCAAGGCCCTTGCTCCCGATCTTAAGATAATCGCAGCATGGAGAGATGATAAGTGGAAGCTTGATTCCAGAGAGTCGGAGATAGAGTATTGCCGCGCACACGGCATAGACCTTCCCTTCTCCGCAGACAGCTCCTATTCAAGAGACAGGAATCTGTGGCATATAAGCCATGAGGGACTGGAGCTGGAGGATCCCGCCAACGAGCCTAACTTCGAGCATCTTCTGGTGCTGGGCGTGACTCCCGAGAAGGCTCCCGATGAGGGCGAGTATGTCACCATGACCTTTGAAAAGGGTATCCCCACTTCCGTAAACGGTAAGAAGATGAAGGTTTCCGATATCATAAGAGAGCTTAACGCACTGGGCGGAAAGCACGGAATCGGTATCGTGGATATCGTGGAGAACAGAGTAGTGGGCATGAAGAGCCGCGGCGTGTATGAGACTCCCGGCGGTACCATTCTCTATGAGGCACATCAGCAGCTTGAAGAGCTCATACTGGATCGTGACACCTATCGCCTTAAGGAAGAAATGGGTAACCAGCTGGCACAGATCGTATATGAGGGCAAGTGGTTCACTCCTCTTTGCAAGGCAGTGAAGGCATTTATCGCCACCACCCAGGAGTATGTGACCGGCGAGGTTAAGTTTAAGCTCTACAAGGGTAATATCATCAAGGCAGGCACAAAGTCACCCTACTCACTTTACAATGAGAGCATAGCTTCCTTCACCACGGGAGATATGTACGATCATCACGATGCGGAAGGCTTCATAAATCTCTTTGGTCTTTCCGCAAAGGTTCGCGCACTCAAGATGCGTGAAGTGGGTGAGGAATATAAATTCTGACAGATCAGAGGACGGCATGACAGATACACAAATAAGGACAATGAAAACTGAGGATTATGAGGCGGTAAAAAATCTGTGGCTTACCATAGAAGGCTTCGCTATCAGATCCATTGACGATTCAAAAGAGGGTGTAGAGAGGTTCCTTTTGAGGAACCCCTCTACCTCTGTTGTTGCCGTAAGGAACGGTGAGGTCGTAGGCGCCATCCTTTGCGGACATGACGGCAGACGCGGCTGCTTTTATCACGTGTGCGTGAAAAAGGAGTACCGCAAGCAGGGCATAGGAAAGGCCATGGTGGTAGAGGCCATGGAAGCCTTGAGGAAAGAGAAGATAAATAAGGTCTCCCTCATAGCTTTTACTAAAAATGATATAGGCAACAGCTTCTGGAGAGGCATAGGCTGGACCCAGAGGACTGACCTTAACTATTACGATTTCACACTTAATAAAGAAAACATTTTAAGATATAACAGCGAAGGATAAAAGGATGGGTACAGCAACCATTTCAAAAATGGCAGACGAGCATCTGCTTAAGATATATAACAGATTCCCCATAGCGCTCGATCACGGTGAAGGCGTGTATCTTTATGACGCTGAAGGGAAGAAGTATCTTGATTTCCAGGCGGGCATAGCCGTATGTTCACTGGGATATTCAAATGAAAAATACAAGAGCGCCCTTAAGGATCAGATCGATAAACTGACCCACACCTCAAACCTCTATTACAATGAGGTCTGCGCGGATGCGGCCAATGCACTGGCTAAGATCAGCGGTATGGACAGGGTGTTTTTTACAAACTCCGGTACGGAGGCCATAGAGGGTATAATAAAGACAGTAAGGAAGTATGCCTACGAAAAGGATGGCACCACGGATCATGAGATTATCGCCATGGAGCATTCCTTCCACGGCAGGTCCATGGGTGCTCTTTCCGTAACCTACAATCCTCATTACCGTGAGGCTTTTGAGCCCCTTATCGGCAATATCCGTTTTGCGAAGTTTAACGATATAGAGAGCGTTAAGGCTCTGATCAATGATAAGACCTGCGCCATACTGACGGAGACCGTACAGGCCGAGGGCGGAGTTTATCCTGCGGATGAAGAGTTCTTAAAACAGCTCAGGCAGATATGCGATGAAAAGGATATCCTGCTGATATTTGATGAGATACAGTGCGGCATGGGAAGATGCGGAGATTATTTCGCATGGCAGGGCTACGGCGTGAAGCCCGACTGTATGGCTGTGGCGAAGGCCATAGGCAATGGTATCCCCGTTGGTGCATTTTTGATGACGGATAAGGTGGCAAACGCTTCCTTAAAGCCCGGCGATCACGGGACTACCTACGGAGGCAATCCTTTTGCGGCAGCGGCAGTGCGCACCGTGATCGAAATATTTGAAGAAGAAAAGATAGTCGAAAATGTAAAGACTCTGGCTCCTTATCTGGAGGCTGCAGTGGAGGAACTTAAGGCTGCGCATCCCGATGCCATAAAGGAAAGACGCGGCAGGGGATTTTTGCAGGGGATAGAGCTTAAGGTGCCTGTGGGAGAGGTGATAGCCAAGGCTCAGGCAGCGGGACTTCTGACCATATCTGCGGAAGGAAACGTGTTAAGGCTCCTTCCTCCCCTTGTCATAGGCCGGGAACACATCGATGAGATGAAAAATATTCTTGATAAAATTTTAACTTGAAAAATTCCCGGTTTGTAAGTAGAATAAAATCTGAGATCAGCGAAGGGAACCCCCGTAAGCATCCGCGTTATTGAACGCGGGATTATCGGAGGGCTGATTTATGAAATTAAATATTTTTCTGTTTATGATCTTTATGATGACGGCAGTTTACGGCTGTGGGCGTTCCGTGACAGGAGATGACAGTGCGGTGGAGCTTGATCTGAGCGAGGCCGGTGATGATGAGTTATCCGTGGTGGATGCATCTGAAACAACTCAGTCTGACGAAGATGATAAAGAGAAGATGCGGACCATCATAGTTTATATCTGCGGCTGTGTGGTATCCCCCGGAGTTTATGAACTACCGGAAGGCAGCAGGCTATATGAGCTTTTGGACAGGTGTCAGGGACTAAGGGACGATGCGGCAAAGGACGTGCTTAATCTGGCTATGCCCATAGCTGACGGAGAGCGCATATATGTGCCTTCAGCCGATGAAGTAAAAGCTTCTATGTCTGCGGAGGGTTCATACGATCCGGCTTATGAGACGGGGGCGGCGGATGATGACAGGATAAATATCAATACCGCAGATGAAGCGCTTTTGCAGACCATAAACGGTATAGGGGCCAGCAGGGCGGCGGATATAGTGGCGTACAGAGAGGCTAACGGTCCTTTCGCATCTTTGGAGGATATCATGAAGGTCTCCGGGATCAAGGAAGGGCTGTATTCAAAGATAAAGGATCGGATCAGGATTTAAAATGCCTAAAAAGATATTAGTGGTAGATGATGAAAAACTCATAGTGAAGGGACTTAAGTTTTCCCTGGAGCAGGACGGCATGGATGTGGACACTGCCTACGACGGAGAGGAAGCTCTCGGAAAGGTCAGGGCAGGCAGTTATGATCTGATACTTTTGGATATAATGCTCCCCAAGCTTTCGGGATATGAAGTGTGCCAGAGCATCAGGGAGTTTTCCGATGTGCCCATTATCATGCTCACCGCAAAGGGTGATGTAATGGATAAGATACTGGGGCTTGATTACGGTGCGGATGATTACATGTCAAAGCCCTTTAACGTACTGGAGGTCAAGGCCAGGATAAAGGCCATATTCAGACGTACCGAGAGCGCGGATAAAAAGAACAGGGTGATCGACAGCAGAGGCATGCATATCGACTGTGAGAGCAGGAGAGTGCATGTGGGGGACAGAGAGATAAATCTGACTGCCAAGGAGTATGACCTTCTGGAGCTTCTGGCGCTGAATCCTCTTAAGGTATACACCAGGGAAGATCTCTTAGATACCGTATGGGGCAAGGATTACCCCGGGGATGTGAGGACTGTGGATGTCCATATCAGGAGGCTGCGCGAAAAGGTTGAGGACTCGCCCAGTGAGCCCAAGTATGTTCAGACGAGATGGGGTGTAGGTTATTATTTCCAAAATTAAGGATTTAATCCGCGAATCTTTTATCGTAAAGAGTTTAAAGTTCAGGATCATCCTTTTGCTGCTTTTGACGGGTATCATCCCGGTCATCATCACAAGAGGCATCATTTTGAGATATTATGAGAAGAACGCCGTATCTTCCCGTAATTCCGATCTTTCGATCCAGTGTAATATATTATCAAACTATCTGCTTTCATCCGGATATCTCGACGGAAATATGTCCGATGAGGTAAATGCGGAGATAGAGCAGATGGCAAATCTGTATGACGGCAGGGTCATCATCATTGACAGGGATTTTCGCGCCGTCAAGGATACCTATGGTATCTATGAATCCAAGATCATAATTTCAGAGGATGTGCTTAAGGCTTTTTCTTCAGGTGAGTCTTCCAGCGGATATGATGCGCCAAATCATTATGTGGAAGTGGTCACTCCGGTTTCGGACACGAACACCGGTGAAGGGTGCGGCGTGATCATAGCCTGCGCTTCCACGGATTCCCTCATGGCCACCATAGATGCGTTGAGACGTAACGCTCTGTTGCTGGAGGTCATAATCACCATAATCATAATAGCCATTTCCATCATATGCTCCAGACTGCTGATGCGTCCTTTTGACAGGGTGACCCAGGCCATAAACAAGATAGAGGCAGGCTATGAGCAGGAGGTTATCGACGTAAAGGGCTATACCGAGATGGAGTCTATTGTAGGCGCGCTGAACCAGCTGCTGTCCAGGATGAAAAAGCTGGATGATTCCAGACAGGAATTTGTGTCAAACGTGTCTCACGAACTTAAGACTCCCCTGGCTTCCATGAAGGTTTTGGCTGATTCCCTCATCACCATGGGGGATGGTGCCACCAGTGAGATGTACAGGGAGTTCATGGAGGATATCACCCATGAGATCGACAGGGAGAATTCCATTATCACGGATCTCCTTTCCCTGGTGAAGATGGACAAGACCGCCGGAACCCTGAACATTAAGGAAGTGGATATCAATGAGATGACGGAGGCCATATTAAAGCGTCTTAAGCCTCTGGCGGACCAAAGCGGCATAGAACTCATCTTTGAATCGGTGAGGCCGGTAAAGGCCGAGGTGGATGAGGTGAAGCTAACCCTTGCGGTTTCAAATCTCATAGAGAATGCCATAAAGTACAACAATCCCAACGGCTGGGTGAGGGTCATGCTGGATGCGGATCATCAGTTCTTCCTCATCACAGTCACGGATTCAGGAATAGGAATACCGGCTGAAGCTCAGGATCATGTGTTTGAACGTTTTTACAGAGTGGACAAATCCCATTCCAGAGAGATAGGCGGCACCGGACTGGGCCTGGCCATAGCCAGAAGCGCGGTCATAATGCACAGGGGCGCGATAAAGGTTTCATCCCTGGAGGGCCAGGGTACGGAGTTCGCTCTGAGGATACCTCTTACATATATCACGCCGGCGGCAAAATAAAATCCGGTATTGTCTGAATTCAGGATCAAACAGGTTGAAAAATGAAAAACTACGGATGCATAAAAATATATATATCATTCCTTTTTATCATACTCCTGGCAACGGGTATGCTCTGCGCCTGTTCCTCCGATAAGAACAGGATAAGAGGCGAGGTTCAGGATGACGGGGCTTATGAGGATGAACCGATCCTGATCTACTACCTTACCAGAGATGAGGATCGTATAGAAGGCGTTCCCTATGAAGGCGTCATGACGGAACAGCTTCTTTTGGAATCCATGTCCGCAGAGCCGTCGGAACCCACCTTGAAGGCGGTACTGGGACATGAGGTAACCTTGAAGAGCGTCACGAGAAATGATAGGAGTCTGACACTGGATTTTGATTCCGAATATAATACTCTGCCTAAAAATACAGAGGTGCTGTTTCGGGCTTCCCTGGTCAGGACTCTGTGCCAGCTCATCGACGTGGACAGTGTGCTCATAAGCGTGAATTCTTCTCCCCTGGTGGATTCCAAGGGCATACCTTATCCGGGTATGAGCCCCGAGAATTTTGTGGACGGCAGCAGAAGTGATACCAACTCTTATGAAAAGACCACCATCACACTTTATTTTGCGGATGTGACGGGGACCTATCTGGTGCAGGAAAAGAGGGATATAGCTTTTTCCTCCAACGTACCCGTGGAAAAGATAATCCTGGAGGCTCTGCTGGCAGGACCCAAGGTGGAGGATCATAACGCAGTGCTTTCCTCCGACAGGCTGATAAATTCGGTTACGGTCAAGGACGGTATCTGCTATGTGGATCTGACGGATCCCGTGCTGGAGATCAAGAGTCCGGTGCCGGAGGAGCTGTCTTTGTATTCCATAGTCAATTCCCTTACGGAACTGGGATATATCAATAAGGTCCAGATTTCCATAGACGGTGACACCAACAGGAATTTTAAGAGCACTATTTCATTGATGCAGCCCTTTGAAAGGAA
>Ga0247608_10005048_pt1 | contig 14455 bp, 6 predicted proteins | sample 176DNAGHGlowgp2_FD_193490 | JGI IMG/M metagenome (GOLD analysis project Ga0247608, IMG submission 193490) | Sheep rumen microbial communities from Palmerston North, Manawatu-Wanganui, New Zealand - 1766 DNA GHGlow gp2 | ecosystem: Host-associated > Mammals > Digestive system > Stomach > Rumen ...
CGGCTCTGCCGCTTCAGGCGGAATGAGCATTGTACCTTTCGTATGTATTTTTGTAGCATCTGCACTGATCGCAGCAGGTGCAGCCTTCTACTTCTTAAATAAGAAGAGCGGCCTCGAGGATGATGTGGATGCCCTGCAGAGAAGAAAGCTGGAACTGGCCAGCATCGAGCAGGTTATTGCCGAGCATGACAGGGCACAGGCAAACCTGACTGACCTTCTCAGCATGTCTAAGTCAACATACAATACGAATGAGCAGTGTCTGGAATTCATCAACAACCTTGAGGAAAAGATTCCTTCCAACGTAATCGTGCAGTCCTTCTCTGCCAGTGCATCCGGCATTACCATGCCCTGTACGGCAGCCAGCTATGATGATGTTGCTGACTTCATCATCCAGCTTAAGACGATCAGCTGCATCGAGGATGTTTATATTGGTGCTGTATCTCAGTCTATTGATGAGACAGGAGCCTCATCATTTGTATATGTCTTGAATTGCGTATATACAAATCCGATGGCCGAGGAAGAGGCTGAGGCGCCGGCGGATGGCGAAGTACAGTAAGGAAGGAGGATACTAAACTATGAAGAAGACAGATTTAATTGCCCTTTTGGTTGTTCTTTCCATCGGCGTACTTGTCATTACCTATATGTTTGTGATCAAAGACGCCAGGGATGATATTGATGAGCTGGATATCCAGAAGAGCCAGCTGGAAGCAGAAGTAAGAGATCTGGAAGCAAAAGAAGCAAATCGTGCGCAGTATGAAGAAGAAACGGCACAGTTCAAAGAGCAGTTCCAGGAGGAGCTGAAGAAGTACCCGGCAGACCTGAATCAGGAAACCACCGTTATGTGGATGAAGGGCGTTGAGCAGAATTGCAATATTCAGAATATGTCCTTCTCCATGCCGAGAGATACCGAGTACTGGAAGCTGGGAAGCACCTATTCCACAGCAACAGAGGTTACGACCGATACCACCTCCGGCGGCGAGACAGATTATGTAGCGATCACGGATGCGTATGGTGTTACATATCAGGGCTCTTATGAGAATCTGAAGAATTATCTGAACTATGTAGCGGAATACAAGTACAGAATGAACATTTCTTCTATTACTATTGCCTACGCAAAGGATGAAACAAATCCGGAGGGGCTTTGCACCGGTTCTGTAATCCTGAATGCATACGCTGTATCCGGACCTGACCGTACACCTGACACTGTACAGGTAGACGTAGAGGAGGGTGTAGATAACATCTTCGAAGGAAACGGCAGCCTTGTAGCAGCTTCTACATATGACGCAGACGGCGGACAGGCAATCGTAACCAAGCACAACATGACAATCCTTCTGAACAATGCAGCAAATGACACCACTTCCGGTATCATCGCAGCAACAAACGAGTCAGATACAGCATCCTTTGTAACTTCTACAGCAAACTCTGTTGAGAATCTGGATGTTCATATCTACAGTGCAGACGGAAAGAACATGCTTGCATACTCCATGGGCGGAAAGTCCTATGAGACAGAGATCACAAGCAACGATGTCACCATCTATGTTAACTCTACAGCAAGAGTAGACGCAGACGATGCAAATGGTGTTAAGGTAAATGTAAACAATGAGACATCCCTGAAGGTATACTTCAAGGTAGTCGGTGACGATACTACAAGCCCGAGATTCACACTTGGCACAAGGACAGGTACCATTAAGGTGTACTAAGATCGGAGTGAGAAAGAATGAAAAGACGCAATAATAAGGGTTTCAGTTTAGTAGAGCTTCTGATCGCGGTTGCGGTTATGGCGCTTCTCATTACACCTATTATTGTTCAGCTTGCGCACACGCTTGAAACGAGTGCGCAAGCAAAAGAAAAGCAGTATACAGATGAGAATGCTGAGTATGTCATGGAGTATTTCCGTAAGACAGAAAAGGCTGTTCTGGATAAGGGCGGCAGCGTGGATGGTCAGATCGATATCACGTCTCTGGTGGAGCATAAGACAGACGATGTCACTCCGGTTTCCTGTGATATCCTTGCTGACGGAACCACAACGGTTCTGGATGTCGTGAACTACAACGTAACAGACTATACGCTGGATTCTGTAAAGCTTGGAAGGAAGAACAATACCTACACAAGAAAGGTAACCATGGATGATCTTGCCAACAAGATCATGGATGCCGGATACCGTATCGACTACGGTATGAAGGGTAAGGATGTTGAAGAGGGTTATGAGATTCAGACGGATGGCTCTGCCATTAAGTATGATGATGACGGCCATGTTGCCGGCATTTACTGCAAGGCAGGATCGGATGATTATCAGAACCCCAACGACGTCAACCTTGGTTATGTCCAGAATCTGGATTCCTCTACCATGGCTATCGTTGAAGGTAATGCGGCTACACTGGATACCCAGTTCGAGGCAGATATTGTAAGTGCGATTACGGATATTGATACCCGAGTCGGCATCACCGCTAAGAACACGATCAATTCTGATATCGCAAGATTTACAGATGAATCACCTGTATACAGGACTGTTATCATTACTACTTCCGGTATTGAGGACGTAGGAGGTAATCTTACAGGATATAACGTTAAAGTTGATATTTTATATGTTATAACGAATCTGTATCGTGGAAACGCTCTTCCCGAAAGAACGTATAATATCTACGATCAGAACTTTAATACAGATGAGGCGCCGGATGTGTACTTCATCTATGAGCCTTATGTAAAGGCCAAGTCCAATCTTTCCATTGCGCAGTATGCATCAGATGAGTATATCTTTGTCAGTGCTGATGATTACACCAATGGTGCGGACGGGAAGGATCCTGCAAAGATTTATCTGGTCAGACCCGAGACGACATGGCTTTCGGCAAATGGCGTAACACAGCCGGGTACGGATAACAGCTCCTTCTGGTATCAGGCCGGTGGTACATACAGGCGTGTGAATATCCATGTCAACCAGCTGTATGACGGAGTTGACAGCACCAGACCTCTGAAGATGTATACCAACGTTTCCATGTATTATGATGAGGATGATAAAGAATGGTATATTTCCGATGGAACAAGGACCCAGTTTGATTCAACACCGCAGACGACGAACGGCGGTACTGTCGGACAGACTGTTTGTAACAGGGTTACAGCGGTTGTGCCCAAAGCCATAGCGGCATATGGAAACGGCGTGGAAAGATGCATTTATCCGATCTATAATGATCCCCGGTATGCGGGACGTCTGTATTCCATCACAGTAACACTTACCGATCCCAAGGGACGGACAACACACTATAAAGGAACAAAGGGGGCTGACTGATTTGAAGAACAAGCTTCAGAAAATGAAAAATCGAATTCAAAACGCCGGCTCCGGACTTGTTCTGGTCATTGTAGCACTTGGCTTTGTCGGCGTTCTGGTCGGTGCGCTTCTTACGGCTGTCGGCTATGTATACCGGATGAAGCTGTATGATTACAATGCCCGTGATAACTTTAACTACATTGAGCAGGCGATGGACGAGGTCTATGCCGGGATCGGCAGCCGGACAACGATCTACATGCAGTATGCTTATGAGGATACTCTGGAAAAGGCCGTTGAGTATGACCCGGTCATGAAGACCTACAAGAACATTGGTGATGATGCAGCTAACCTGTATTTTAAAAACAAGTTCATGCAGTATCTTCAGGAAGGTGATGATCCGGCAGACCCGGACGACGACTTCCTTACAGTCGGATATCTGACAACAGCGATTCCGGAAATGATCTCCAATGATTCTGTTGTATTTGACTCCAGCAATCTGAATGTTGTGAAATACAATCAGAACGGAACGGTTTATTCAGGCGGTACGGATGAGGTTCTTGACCGCATCGTGATCAAGAATGTTCGTCTGACAAGAACAGCTGAGTATAATCGTTCTACGGCAAACGGCGAATTTAAGCAGACGCTTTCAACGGATATTGTTGTTTCCCGTCCTGACTTTGATGTAAAGTTTAACGGAACAGTTTATGATATAACCAATCTGTTCAGCTATGTCATGATCGCTGACTCCGGTGTTGAGTTTAACGGTAATGAATCTGATGGTTCTGTTACAGTAAACGGAAACATGTATGGTGCTTCCGATTTCTATGATAAGACCTACAATAACTATAATGGTTCTAATCCTGACAGTTATGCAAATGAGCTCAGCTATCAGGATGGTGCAGGAGTGAATCACCGGTTCAAAATGAACAAGGTATCCAATTATACCTGGGCCAATGACGGAACCAGCACTCTGTACAACAAGAATGCAAAGACAGCTGATCTTGCAGCAGGTATCACCCTTACAGATGATAATTATGCATATAACGGTAATAACGACAGAAGCCGTTATTCCGGTATCTATGTAGACGGAAGAACCGTTAACCTGATCGCTGACCGGATCATTGTACCCGGCACGATGGCTGTCATGAACCGCGGCAATCTCCGTGTTTACGGAAGAAGCGGCGCTACGGTAACGGATTCCAATGTCTGGGCAGATAACGTCCTGATCGGCGGCGATTCTTATCGTACACTCACTCAGGGACAGGATGGTTCGACCATCACCACAAAGCTCGGCGGACAGGCTTCCTTTACGGCAAACATGTTCATCCGGGATGATACTACAATTGAAGCAGATGGCGCAAAGTTTTCCGTTGCAGGTTCCTACTTCGGATACAGCAACAGCCTGTTTGCGGATAACCGTTCCTTTATTCCTCCTGTAACACAGGATGCAAACAGCATCAATATCTACAAAGAGGATCCGAATAAGGATAAGAACGGTAGTGATGCAGTAAACAGAGGACATTACAACTCCAGTGCGATCATCGTAAACGGACAGTATGCTTCTCTGGATTTCAGAAACACCTTGAACCTGTATATTGCGGGACGTTCCTATATCGAGCTTTCCCGTCAGAGACTTACCTCTGAAACAACCGAGACAGAGGATGAAATCAACGGTGGATATATTGACGATGTGGTAGAGACCTATCAGTACAATTCTCAGACATCTGATTATAAGACTGGTGAATCTCTCTCCATCAGGAGCACACAGCTTGCTTATATCCCCTTCAAGCCGGCAACGGTTGAAATGGGAATCAACAATGAGGAGCATTATGTATCCGAGCTTCCCGAATCCATCAAGGGACAGTCTCTCTTCGAGAAGTATTTCGGCGATGGCTGCACAAAGGTACCTGTTGTATATGTGACAGATACAGTAGATGGCAAGGAAAAGCAGTTTACCTATTTCGACTTTGATTATGCGGCAAGAGCAGGACTTTATGATTCTGCGAAGATCACTCCTCTTGCGGGAACCACTGTAACAGGTGATGATCTGTCATCTGAGTTTATTAAGGATTACTTTGATTATCTGACTTACAAAGAGTCTTATGATGATGACACCTTTAACCCGGCTCTTCATCCGGATGTAGATCGTGAGATCCTGGATGGAAAAGATATGACCAGTATGCTGACTAAGGTTACCAACTACGAAGCCTTCAGAGCGGGTCAGATCGCACTCAATAATCTTACTACAGCTAAGATGTACGCTTCAGGCGCTATTACGAAGTCTGATGTATGGGCAGATACACTGACCTCTACATCTGCGAAGAACGTCACCTTCAGCGTGATCACAAAGAGAGATGATATTGACAGCATGGTTGTTTCCTCTGCAAATGCAGATGGTTCTGTTACCTACAGTGCACGGAAATCATCCAGCATCAATACCGATGTGAATGTAATCGACTATGCGAAGGAATACAGCAGACATTACAGATATCTGAAGTGGACACTTCAGGATCTGCCTACTGATTATTCCGCATCCAATATGGGTGGTAACATGCAGAATGATGCCGGCTTCATTGACTACGTAGTGAACCAGCCGGGATATGATGAGTCCCTTACACCTATCAACTACTACATGAATTACGATAAGATCACCGCAACGACCAACGTGAATCCCGGTAACCTTGATCTGGGTACCTATAAGGTTTGGGTAAGCGGATCTGATGTAACAGTTGAAGATGGTGATAATGATACGGTTACCGGTATCGTCATCTGCAAGGGTGATGTATACTTCGGACAGAAAGTAAAGACCTTTAATGGATTCATTATCTGCGGCGGTAAGGTTTATGTCAGAAATACAATGACAAGCCTGAATGCTTCCGAGCTGACGATCAATGTGATCAATCAGTGCATGACAGCTCTGAAGTCCGGTGATGAACAAACAGTTAATAATGCCAAGACTGTACTTTCTGTATTCAAGAACTATGAAGATCTTGCAGTAAGTCCAGACGAAGAGAATACCAGTGACGAAGCTAAGATGATCACAAACATTGATTATTCAGATGTTATCCGTTATGACAACTGGATGAAAAATGTAGAGTAGGAGACAGGTATGAAAAGATCCGGAGCGAAAAGGGATAAGGGTTATTCACTTGTTGAAATGATCATTGTATTGGCCATCATTGCGGTTGTGTCCGGAATGAGTATGCTATCCATTACGATGATCCATTCGGCGAAGGTGAAGAACGCATCCATTACGTTCAACTCTGAGGTATCTACGCTGATCACAAAGTCCAAGAATATGAACCCCGTTTACAACGGTCCGTCTGGTGCACAGACGTTCGACGGCTTTGCGCTCAAGGTGTATAAAAAGAGTTCAGATACCAACTATTATTGCAATTTGGGATACTATAATGAGGACGATACCGGAAAACGTGATTATTTCATGTTTGAGGAGAATGAAGTCAGTCTTTCCAAGTATGCAGAGATCAAGTTTACTGGCGACCTCTACGACAGCAATGGAGCAAAATCCACTGTATCGCAGATGGTGATCGGCTCGAGCGACGGATCTGGTGGTTCAGCGCAGGATGTGGTATACATCGTGTTTGATAAGCGTGGCGTCTGTCTGGAAGGATACGGTGAGTATGCTTTCTGCAAGAAGAGAGGCGGCAATCAGGTAGCAAGAGTAGTGATTCGCCAGAACGGCAGCCATTTTTCCAGGTAGGAAAGGGGGAGCAACGTGCGTAGATTAAAACGAAATGATAAGGGTGTAACCCTCATTGAGCTTGTGATCTCCATTGCGATCCTGGCTCTCCTGATGGTCGCTGTTATCGGCGTGATGAATACGAATGTCGTGATCTTCCGGAAGTCCAAGGCGGATCTTGCGGTACAGAGTTCGGCACAGGATGTATACAATCACATCACCGATTCTATTATGCAGGCCAAATATGTGGAGATCGAGGGATATACTTCCGACACTCCGTTAAGCTTTGTTACAACCGATATCGGCGGGGAACGTACAGCAACACTTACCTTTAATAAGTACCTGAAGGCTTCCGAGATTGCTAAGCTGCCTGCAGGTTCTCAGGCCGAGTATACAGAGTTTAAGACGTTAAAAACACTGGTGGCCGGCACAACCGACAAATTTGAGTATAAAGATGTATACCTGACAAAGCTGAAGGTTGTATATGCCGTTCCCCTTCAGAACCATTACGTACCGGATGGTGTGGATACAACAGGACTTGATAAGGATGAATGTACGGTTGAATACACATTTGAAGGCAATGTAATGAAGATGCATATGTCTTATAAGTATATGCAGAAGTTAAACACCGGCGATGCTGATGATGACAGCAGAGTTTATGCGAACCAGCTGAATTATGTAACGGTAGGTTCCGGCACCGGTGAAAAGAAGATTACCGGTGCTGTTGCACAGGTAGATGCAGAAGATAACAGCATTGCAGTTACGCTGTATTTTGCAGACAAGAGTATGAGTTACAAAACGGTGGGCATGATGAATATCCGTAATTCCTATGTCCTGTATGATGCGAAGTAGAAAGGAGGGTGAGATAGAGTTATGAAATTGATGAAGAAAAAAGTCATTTTTATCATAATGGCTCTGGTCATGATCTCTGTGACCTGCTTCGCGGCACTTTCCTTTACACTTGCAGATGTACCGGGAGATACTCAGCAGGCACCTGAGGCTGTTGAAAGTGCGGATGAGGTAGTCAAGACAAATATTGATTACATTGTTGAAAAGGCTTCTCCTTCTGAACCCTACGCAATTGTGGAGATTGGTTCAAGCAGCACTCCTTCAGCACTTCAATCCATGGTGCAGGAAGCTGAGAAGAAGTTTGAAAACCTTGTAATCAATGGTTACAGTGTGACCGGCGATATGAAGGCAGACAGCATTTCTTATGCCTATTATTATTTCAGCTCTGATCAGTGGTATTGTATCAATGCGATCGGCAATAAAGCGGCTGCAGTTGAGGAGAGCGATGTTGTCAGTGCAGTATCGCATGCAGATTTCCTTTATGTAAGCAATGATCCGGATAAGATCTATGATAAGAGTAATGATATTCCGGAAGCGGTAAAGATCGCTCTTTCTTCCGCGGCAACCGGAACATATACGCCGATGATGATCGACAGTCATGAAAAGACGATCATCAACCAGAAGACAGCTGCGCTGACTATAAACACACTGGCATCCCAGATCTTCCGTGGAAGCGGTTCATCCTATGCAACCTTTTCCTTTGATGGTACAAAGGGTGCAGGAGACTTGATGAACCTGGCTGTATCCTCGAGATCTTTCTCCAAGATCATGGGTAACAACCAGATTGCCAATGGAATCTGGCAGAGCTTCCCGAAGGGCACGGTTTCCGGCACAACCTTTACGCCGGATGAAAATGCTGCTCCGTATTACGTAGCCAAGATTCTTTCCGTAGGAACCGGTACTTCCAACTTTACAACAAGTCTGAAAACCGGTCTTTCCGCTGTAACAGCTAAACCTGCGGATATCGATCCCAACGCGGTTTTCGATACGACCAACCTTTTTGCTTATACTGATTCCGCAACTATTCAGCTTGCATACTATAACAGATATGAGAAGCCGGATTTTGTACGTTTCGAAACAGTAGCGGCAGATGCACTTTCAACAGTTGATCTTGAGTCTTACGATTTCGTCATCTTCGAAGATGGTACCGGATCGACAACACTTACTGAGGATGATTACAACGCAGCCCAGGCTGCCATGATCGGTAATGTTCATATTCTGTATGATGAAAAACTGGCTACACAGGCCGTGATCAGCGGAAACGGCGGACTTTCCGATGCAGCCAACTATAACTATGTTTATAACAAGGTAGCTACAGCAACAGGTTCTGCACGCTTTGGTAATATCCTGGTTCTTAGCCGGGCAAAGACAGAAGCTTATGCAATGGCTACAAAGCCAAAGACGGTTAAGGCTGTGGCGGACATCATCATCAATGGTTCCTTCAGAGGAATCAAGGGTAATGATAGCGGTGACAGTGCTTCTAATGTATATACCGTTCTTGAAATTGAACCGGCTTATCCGATTGATACAACCCTTGCAGCACAGCTGGGCGTTGTAAAGGGTTGGGAGGATCCGGATTCAACTGGTAATGTAAGTTTTGCAGCTGGAAGTGCCCGGAACGTAAAAATAATGGGGCGTGGTTTTAACAGCGCTGAGGGTTATTATTTCATCCGTACAGCAAGTACGTCGAATCAAACGGCGGATGAAATATCCTTTAATGGTACTACGCCTCTTTCTGAAATGTTAGAGAGTGGGGATTATGAAGGATCAATTGTTGAGGCCAACAAAGCAAATATTACGGATTATTATAAATGGACACTCTCTAAAGCTAAGGTTGCGCATGCAACGGGAAAGAATTACAACGAAGTTAATGTTGTTCATATGTCTTCGATAGAGTTCAATTCTTCTAAGAAGACGTTGATTGATAATTATGATGCTATCTTTATCGGTGGAGACACTTCCGGGATTAAACCTGCCAGGGATTGGACCAATAATACTGAGATGTACAGAATGTATTTCCATAACGGAGATACATATTCATATCCTTCAGGTAATTATGGATATATGTTCGGTTATAACGGAGCTCTTGCCGGAAATGATATCACAGGTGATAAGAAAAGAGAGCTGCTTGACTATTTAGCAGCTGGTATGCCTATTATTATTACAGATGATGTTACAGCTGCATATAATAATGGTGGTGCTGATCATATGATCGATCCGAGTTCCAATATGTGTGCTTTCCTGAAGGTTGCTTTGGATCCCTCTAATCAGTACGTTCCGGGGGCAAATGATTCTGGTAATGTTATTTCCAACTTTGATGATGTTGTTATTCGAGTACCCAACGTAGATAATCAGTATGGAATTACTTATGGTGGTTACGCGACTGTTTTTGCAGGCGTTGAAACAGAAGACTATAAGGGCGCAGATGTTACAAAGAATGATCCGAATCGTGTAGATGAGCAGCAGCTCAGTCTGCTCCTGGCTAAGGTTTCGCGTCCGAAGCTGGCTGTTACATCTATGCCTAAGACCTATGTAGAAGGTGATCAGGATTCTTGGGTTTCATCATCTGATCTTGTATTCAAATATGAAGCATCAGGTGGTACTGGAAGTTTCAAAGCGGAACTTTTCTATGATGAGAATTCCAACAGCCGTTTTGATGATGAAACGGCAAAAGATACAGTTAATGGAAAGACTGGAACACTTAGTGGGATTCCCAGTGATCCGGATTTCTTTGGACCACTCTATTGGAAGGTAAAGGTTACTGATACTAAGACAGGGGCTGCGTGCTCTGTAACCGGACTTTCAAAGGTTAAACGCACAACGCAGGATAAAATGCGTGTAGAGCTGCTGGAGATTGTTCCTGATTCACAGTATATGAATACCAGTGATAATGACTGGTCAACACTCTTCCTCTGTACTGAGTGTCAGCAAGCAAGTATGGCATTGGATAAACAAAGATGGACATCTGTTGGTAAGTATTCAAAAGATGCAATGGTTGGTCTTTCCAGCGGATTTAAGACTTCTGATCCAGGGAATAATACTGCTGATTCTTTGGTGTCTACAGATGATGTTGTTTCAATGATTCAGAAAGATGATTCATCATATTCTTACCCGGGTGGTAAGACAGGTGTTCATTCTCATAAGTTTGGAATCGCAAAGTATGATGAGCATTTGGATGCATATGATGAGCATGGTGTAGGCGGTTTAGATGATTGGAATGATGACTGGTTCGATGAAGTAACGCAGGATTATGATGTTGATGTAACCATTATGTCCACATCTATGTTTGATGAGCTATGTGGACGTGTTAATAATTATTATGCATCATATTATAATTCGTCTGATTCAGAGACTGCTAATATGGAAGCCTTGACCAATGCCCGTGCGTCTTTCTACGCTGATAAGAGTAAGTATTTTAAATTATATCAGGCCATGACTAAACTGATTAATGGTGAAATTTCTTCTGGTTCGGAAGAATATTCATTATTATCCGATTGGTTTACAAGTGTAGGTGCTGATTCTTCTCTTATGACGTTGTATGCCACAGCGGGACCTAGTTTGGACGATTATCTTAAAAATACTATTTATCCGGCTTATGAAAGCGGTGATTTTAAGCCTGATAAAGTGAATGATGAAAAAATGAAAGAAGAAATTGAGTTTGAAACTTCAGATTCGATTTCATATTCAAGAAGAAGTTATTATGATTTCTTTTCATTAGCAAATGCTGTTCAAAGCTATGGTTCTTATTATGCTGGATTTTGTGATATTTACAGGTATTGGCGTGATGCTAAAATAGTTGAGCAGTATTTCCGTCAAAAGTATATGGAAAGCAGTTATATGTCAGGTGTAAACTTTGACTTTACTGATAATAGTAAGAATGATAAGTCTTATCCTGCGCTTATTAATCTTTCAAATACTTTTAATTGCATTTGTATAGGTGCTGCTTACCAGTTTGGTGGAGATGGCGATATTTCTGTACGTGGTTGTAATGCGCTCCTTGATTATGCGGATGATGGCGGAAGCGTCTTTTTATTCAATGATTCGATTACGCCGGGAGATAATTCAACCTCTAACATGTCTGTCTTGCTTCGAACCTTCTTCGGTCAGAATAATAGGCATGACTACCTGAATGATGAGAATGGGCGTACTAAGATTGATCATAATTTTACTGTAACCGTTGATGGTCAAAGTTTTGATTATACAATGACCTCTGGTAAGGAATCTGCCGAGATTCAGATTGGGCAGAACGCAGGTTCTATTACCGCTACGCAGAATTCAGTGACTTTCTCAACTCCGGATGGAACATCCTATAATATGCCGGCTGGTTTCTCTAATTCGACAGCAGGTTATAATTATGAGTTTGAGAGGACGGAGCAGAACGTTGCAGCGGTTACATTGGGTATCAGCTGCAATGGATGGAATAATGCTAGTGAAGGAAGCTACAATTCTTCAATCGTTAAGGAACTTAATATTTCACCAGCAGTAACAGATGTTGTTATTGATTGTAAATACGGTTCGTGGAATGGTGATAATCCTTCGGCTACACTGGTTTCTTCTTCCGGAATGAATCTTGCTCCGCACAATATTAATATTAAGTTTAACATTTATTCAAGAATTAATGAGTCGAATCGTGGCAGAGGTTGGCTTTACAGGATAAGCGGTGGCGCTGTTGCATCTGTGGATGACGGTCAGACTGTGACTGCTTCCAGTACGAATACTGGTAGCGGTACTTCCAGGCAGATCACCTATGAAAAAACCGGTGAAACACCGGTTGCCGGTACACTCTCCGGGAATGGCCAGCAGGTATTTACGGTTCATATGACCAATTCTGCGAATGGTAGTGCTGTAGCCGGAGAAACCATCAATTATGTGGTCAATGGTACATCTGGTTCTGTTAAGACTGACACTTCAGGTAATGCTGTATTTACCAGAACCAATTATGCTGTATCTGGTATAACATCTGATGTAGCGAGCGAGACCACACTGACAGGTGACTGGACAAAAAATCAGGCTGTAACGTTTATATACAAGGATGTTAATGGCGATCCTGTAGTAGGAAAGACTATTTCTGTATTTGATGCTACAACAAGTGAAACTTATTCGGTTACAACGAATGCGGAAGGTAAAGCATCTCTTAGTGGACTTTATAACTATACTGTGAACAGTTCAGCTTCATTCTATGACATAGACCAGAGAGGAACAGATGGTGATGATTATTATCTTAGTCCTAGTTCACGTAATCTGACCCCAGTGACTTTAACAAATGGTTATGTTATGACCGACAGTGACAGCTACACAGGTGGAGCGCCGACCAATAATCAGTTTTTATACAACTACATAGGTTGGAAGAGTAATGTTCCGGCAAATAACCAGAATTTCTATGTAAATGCTGATGAACGAGGGTTTTATGATGGGTCACATATTCCCACAGACCGTGCTGAACAGAATAATGAAGGAATTGTTACTTTGTATCCGTTCAACATTGGCTCAAACCTGAAGATAGCGAATACCTTATCGCAGGGGTTTGCATTAGATACTGAGGATCCTGATCTGGTTTGCTATTATTCACTCGCAGGCGGTAATCAGGGTACGGTTTCATCACAGTATTCAGCAGATCCGCATGATGGTACAAATAATTACTTTATCTATCAGAAGGGTACAGTAACTTACACCGGTGCCGGTCATGGTAATGTAACCGGCCGCGGACGGAACAACAATGATGAGAGACGTCTCTTCATCAACGTTATCCTGAACTCCGCAAGAAAGAGCACAGCAGGAACATCGCTGAAACTGTACGATGTAACCTCTACCTATGATGGAAAAGACACGAAGACACTGACCAACGATGTTGTCAAAGAAGACGAAACAGGTCTTGCTGATTACTTCATTACCATTACCGACACAAGCAGCCTGCCGACCTTCTCCTTCCTGCCGAAGACAGATACAGCTTCGGGCGTGAGCGTACAGAGTGTAAGGATCTACTACGATCTGGATCATGATGATGAATACGTGATCGCAAGGGATTCAAGCGGCAACAAGATCTATGATGAGGATGCCAACGGCAAGAAAACGATACCCAGATACCTTCTGGACAGTGCCGGAAATAAGATACCGTGTAAGAACATCTATAGTGATACATACGGCGATGTGCTGATCTTCACTTCTGCAGCAGATTCCGCAAGGAATATCGGTTCCAACCTGCTCCGCAGGATCGATCATAACAGCACCGACATGTTCGGATTCGTAGGTCTGCAGAATGTTCTGACACAAAGCGGTGTAACTACATCCGCTCTGAATCTGAAGCCTGAATACTTCAATGAACTTGGTTATTGCTACATTGTAGTCGAGGTAACAGATTCGAAGAACAATACCATTAAGAAGACTATTCGTCTGTCGCTTTCACCTGAGCTTCAGCATCTGAACTAATCAGCTGAAAGCCGGAATGGTAAAAGAATAGTTTTACGATCCCTCGCTGGATTTCCGGCGGGGGATCGTTTTTGTTTAGATATTTTACTTAACATTTCCCTTAACATTTCCCGTTTTGTCGGGTATAATAGAAATTGGATTATTGTGCATTATTCTGATCATTATTGATGAGTGGGATGCTTTTTTCCGGGAGAGAAAAAACGAACCGGAAGGGCATA
>Ga0247608_10005054_pt1 | contig 14440 bp, 6 predicted proteins | sample 176DNAGHGlowgp2_FD_193490 | JGI IMG/M metagenome (GOLD analysis project Ga0247608, IMG submission 193490) | Sheep rumen microbial communities from Palmerston North, Manawatu-Wanganui, New Zealand - 1766 DNA GHGlow gp2 | ecosystem: Host-associated > Mammals > Digestive system > Stomach > Rumen ...
GGTTCTCGCAATGAATGCCACAGAAGTCAATCTCCAGACTGGGATAGTCGGCGGTGACATCGTCGGGATGGATACTGCGCAACATCTCTTTCAGACGAATGGGCCAGTCGTAGCGGATGCAGGCCTCTTCGGCAGCCTCCAAGTCGGCATCGCTACAGTCAGCCACCCACCGTAAGGCTGGCTTGTGGTTGTCGAAACGTATGGCACGCACGGCTCGGGCGGGGTCGCCGGTCTTACATGCCACCGTGCATGGAGCCTCCTGACACAACAGGCACCTACTGGCCTCTTCATAAATGTTAACCTGCTTCATTGTTCTGCTCTATTTAATTCACTTATGGGATGATGCAAACAGTCGCATGCCGAAGAAGGCACGGGCGCGCCATTTGTTCTGATTCACAGTCACGTTGTCGTCTTGGAAGAGAGAGGTGTTCACCACGGCGGTGGTGCCCACGAAGTAACGGGGAGAAATGTTATAGAGGATAGCGGCACGCTCATTGAAGATCATGTTGAAGCGTATGTGCTCGGCCTCCTTACGCACATCGTTCACCGTCATGTTATTGCGGTTGTAGACAACAAAAGTTGGCAGCAAGGAGAAGTGGAGCAACCACTTTTTGCCAAGGACCCAATTATAGCCGTAGCCACCGCCGATGCCCAAATGACCGATGTAGATACGGACATCGGGCGATTCAGGATTCCTCAGTTTCAGCTCGTCGGTGGTCTTGATGCTACCACCCTGATAGCTGATGCCTGCGAGCCAGGAGCCTGCCGAACGGCGCTGAATATAGCTCTGAGTGAAAGCGGCAGGATAAGAGAAACGGCGGTGATTGAAGGTGTAATAGCCTGCCACGTTCAACACTTTCAACGTAGCTTCGCCCGACTCCAGACGCTGGTCGCCCCTGTCTCCTTCAAAGTCACCCGCCAGCGATTCCGACCGCTGATAGCTGAGGTCAAGACTCAGACGACTGCTATAGTAGTTGAAGTTGAATTCATAGTCTTTATACACCCCACTCCATTTACTGGGATTGATGGCCAGTCCTACACCTATTCCACGGTAGACGGCACCCACCGAGAAAGTGGTCTTATGGCTGGTGTGGAGATCCGACTTTGAGTAAACGCCGTCAACCGTCCCCTTCGCATGGAAATCGTTGCCAGTCTGGTTCACCCTGAGCTTCAGCGTGAGCTTTCCCTCGGGTCTGACAACATAGTTGGTGTCGTAAGGCGAACGGTAATAGCGGGCAGCAAGTGCGCTGTCCAACCTCGCCCTCCGCTCAGCCCGGGTCAGTTTCTGGGCTGATACTTCACCCGCCATTGCGACTAACAGGGCTATAAGCAAGCAATAACTGAATCGTTTCACGGATGCAAAGATACAAAAAAAACAGAACAACCGCACGATAAACCCGAAAATTCTTAGCTGAGAATTAAAAAAGTGTCCCTCGCGGAAGCTTTATTTGTTAACGGTGCGTAAGAAAATCCTACCTACTGCATACAAAAATTCTACCTACTGCGTCAGAAAATCTTACTTGATCAAAAAATAAAGTCTTTTTACGTTTTCAAAAATATCCTTAACGCTCGCGAAATTAAATCTTAACCGAAAATATCCCGAAACTGCACAATAATTAATTTTTGCGTTAAGAGTTTTTGTTTTTTGCGTAAAGAGTTTTTGAATTTCGCGTTAAGAGTTTTTCGTTTTTCCGTTAAGAGTTTTTTTTACGAGCGTTAAGAGTTTTTTGTTTTTCCGTTAAGGTTTTTTCGTTTGCGCGTTAAGACTTTCTTGTTTTGATGTTAAGGTTAGCGGTTTGATGTGTTAAGGCTAGCTATTTAATACGTTAAGGTTTGCTGTTAGCTTTGTTAAGATTTGTTGTCCTTCTGTTAACATGTATTTCCGTTGTTGTTAAGATTCGGTTCAATGCGTGCGAAGGATTTCTGCGCCCACATCGCACATTTTTTACCGGAAAATTTGGAACTTTCAAATAAAGTTCGTATCTTTGCACCCGGATGAGAGTTGCATATAGGCGCGATAACATCAAGCTCCGCAGCCGTCTGAATTATAAAGCCGCAGGTTTCGACCTACGGCTTTAGTTCGTTTATAATGGCTTCAATCTCCCTTCGGGCCTGTTTTTTTGCATTGACAACTACGACTTCACCACCGAAGACCACATAACATGCTTCTATCATTCCGTTCACAAAATCAGCTTTGCGTCTGGCGATATATTTGGAGAGTTCGAAGGGGCGAACCTGCCAGATATGCTCATCGAGGTCAATGACCACAACTTTACATCCTTGCTTCTTTGCAGACTTAAAACCTGCAGTGACGCCCTTTTCCGACATGATTCCCTTCCTGTCACCAAGTTTACTGTCGATAGTATATTCGGGGTTCTTGTTCTCAAACGAGATGGTATGTGGATTGATGATAATATATACATCTGGAAATGAATGCAAGATGGCGTAGGCTGCCCTCATATTGCCTTTCAGATCCCGTTGGTCTGCCCTAGTGCTGATAAGCAACCGCTCACCATACACCTTATCCATAATGAATTCCACATTCTTATTCATATCACATCTAGGTTGTGTCCCATAGTAAGGGATTTACGTTTTAATTCTTGCTGCAAAGATAGTCATTTTGGCTTATATAACAAAACATTTTGGCAGTTTTTCTCTCAAATTCTTGGAAGTTTGGAGATTTATTCCTAAATTTGCAACGTCTTCACTTCTGAAGCAAAAGCTATAAGCCGAAGTGGATGCGTGGAGATGCTTTATATGGAAAGGCGTTATCTAACGCTTTGTCTTTGACTCTAAGGAATCTGGCAGTTCCAAATTGGTCGTCAAAAACAAAGCAACGGGTGATGCTCATTGGATGTGTAATACCTATGGTATTTACATATCGCGTGGGCTTCGGCGTTGCTCGTTCTTACGACCAAGGCGATGCCAGAGCCTCTTAGAGTGGGACGAGTAGCAGATCTGACTCCCACGCTTTTTTTGTATATTAGCATAATATCTATTAACAACCCGCCATAAAAGGGAGTGATTGGCAAAAATTATCAATATGGAACAAAGGACTAAAACAATTATCGGACGAGTAGGTGATATAGTTAGAACTCGGACCATTAAGTATTACCGACCAAATATTCATGAGCAAGAGTTAACAGAAAAAAGGAAGATAATAAGGGAATTTGAAGATTTGGGAAATTCAGAAAAGGATGTCGTATTTGATAAATAGGAAATTTCAAATCATGGCATCTGTCTGCTTGTCAAATATGCTATTGGTGATAACTATATCTTATATTCGTTGCTCTCAATAGGGGTATATAAATGCTAAATAATAGCCTGTGTTATTCAATAAACAATAATGCAAGATGAAATTATCTGAGAATCTCAGATTATTAGTTAAAAGATCTCGAGGGACAACAAACTTCTTTTAGAATTCACACAATTAAAAAAAACTGATTATAAAAATAAAAGTATGAAAGTAAATTATAAATATCTGCTTGCTACTATATATACAATCTTTTTTGTGGAAACAAATGTATTTGCATATGATTGCGAAATAGATGGTTTCTATTATGACCGTATTGGTGAAACAGAATTTAGTTTTGCTAAATGTCCATATGATTATAAAGGACATGTTACGATACCATCAATTGTCACCTTTAAAGGTAAGAGTTTTGTGGTTGTGGAGATTGGAAGCGGTGCCTTTTATAACTGTACTTCTGTTACTTCTGTATCCATACCTAATAGTATAACAAGAATTATGCCTCAGGCATTCCAACAATGCACTTCTCTGACTTCTATCACTATCCCGAACAGCGTAACTCAAATTAAATGGGATGCATTCAAAGACTGTATATCTCTGACAACCATCACCATCCCGAATAGTGTGACTATTATAGATCGTTCAGCATTTGCAGGATGTACTTCACTATCTTCGATATCTCTTCCCAATAATATACAAAGTATTTTTTCTTTGTTTTGGGGGTGTACCTCACTTGCTTCAATCACAATTCCCAACGGCGTAGAGTACATAGATGATTCTTCATTTTCAGGTTGCACCTCATTGTCCTCAATTATAATTCCCAATAGCGTTATTTCTATTGGGAATGGTGCGTTTCGAAATTGTACTTCACTTTCTTCAATTAGTATTCCCAATAGCGTAAGACACCTTTATGCTAGCGTATTTGAGGGATGTACAGCACTAACCTCAATAACAATTCCTAATGGCGTGACAGAATTATTAAATGGCTTGTTTAAAAATTGTACTTCCCTGAAGGAAGTGACTATAGGTGAAAATGTTAAAGAAATAAGTGCTGATGTCTTTAAAGGCACGAGTGCCCTCAGTACATTGATTTTAAAATGTGGAACGCCTCCAGCTCTCGATCTTGCTTCTTTGGGCCATGATCCTTTCGAGCGAGAACATTATACTTGGACTGACGTCTATGTCCCTAAAGGAACAAAAGAAATATATAAAAAGGCAGATATATGGAAAAAATTCTATTCTATCAATGAATATGATTCAGATGATATCGCAGGGGGCGATGAAGTACAATATTTGACAATCGAAGTTCGGGGCAAGCCAATTATTTTTGCCCTATTGGAGAAACCTGTGATCACTTATCAAAATAATCAGTTGGTGGTGGCTACTTCGAAAGAAACTGTTAAGATTCCTGTTGGAGACATTTCGAGCATAGTTTTTAGTGGGACATCTACGGCTATTCATAACCTAATGAGTGAAGGTAAACCTCAGGTGAAAGGAGGTCTTGTATACTTCTCAGATTTGGAACCTGGCACTTTGGTTAATGTCTTCACATCAGATGGGAAAAATATAACGAAAGTAAAAGCGGATTACAACGGGACAGCTCAGGTGAGCCTATCAGATTTCCCCAAAGGAGTTTATCTGCTCAAAGCAGGAAAACAAACAATTAAGATTATAAACAAATAAAAACGATAGAAGATTATGAAAAAGATTAGTGTTTTTACAATTATGATGATGCTGATGGTTGTTGTCAGCGCATGGGCTCAGTCCAATAGTTATAATATGGTTATTGAGATGGCCAACGGTACTAAAATCAACATTGGTCCAAACGATGTGAAGAACATCTACTTCAACGATGGCCAACTCGTAATCAGTGGTGAGACTATTGAACAAATAGCTCAAGCCAACAGTGACAAAATGAGGTGGGTTGAGGAACGTTTGGAAACTCTGTCGAATGATTATGCTCGTTTAAAGGAAAAGGTGGATAACATTCCGCAAGGTGAAGGCAATGGTGACAGTGGCGCCAACGGTGAGCAGATTGCAGAGATTAAGGCCACAATTGCAACTATACAGTCACAACTTCAGAGGATAGGAAAAGCCGTTGATGATATCCGAGTTCCTAGTCTTGATGCTTATTTGCGGACTGCTGATTTGCCAGATGCTGTTAGAAATTTGCTTAGGGATTATTATACAAAGGCAGAGATAGATGCACTATTACAGAGTATAAAGAACAATTAAGTCACAAAGGGTCTACTGCAATTTCTCCGAAAGTAATCATCAATACTTTCGGAGTAATTTTCAATACTTTCGGACTAATTCCTTTTTCTCCGAAACAATTATAATCTAAACAGTAGGAACCACTCTACTGCCCCTGCTGAGATAAAGAAGAAGAAGGCTTTCCTCGTAAAAGTCTTTTTGTGCGCTACGCGTAAAGGAAAACCACCTTGCAAAAATAATAAATCAATCCTTGTATATCGCGCAATCTTGCCCACAATATGTGCGAGACAAGCCTAAATCTGAACTGGAACAGGCCTAAATCAAAATTGAGACAGGCTCAATAATATTTTGAGACAGGCTTGAAATTTTCTCGAGACAGGCTCGAAAAAAAATTATTGAGCCTGCGCCACTTTTTTATTGAGCCTTCGCCATTATTTTTTTGAGCCTTTGCCAAAATTTTATTGAGCCTGCACCGATTTCTTTTCAAGCCTGCGCAAAAAACATATTAGGCCTGTGGGAAATAAACAAGAATCCCCGTTCGGCTGAACGGGGATTCTTTTCATTTATTTTTCATCGAGGACAACGTCCTCGGCGAAGTCTAGCACATTCTTTCGATTCGCCTGCATGCGCTCGTACTCTTCCTTAGAGCCGACGATAATCTTCTCAAACTCACGCAGACCGGTACCAGCGGGAATCAGGTGACCGCAGATCACGTTCTCCTTCATACCCTCCAGATAGTCGACCTTACCGCGGATAGCAGCCTCGTTAAGCACCTTCGTGGTCTCCTGGAACGAGGCAGCCGACATGAACGACTTGGTCTGCAGTGCAGCACGAGTGATACCTTGCAGGATCTGCGTCGACGTGGCAGGTACGGCATCGCGCACCTGAACCAGCTTCATGTCGCGGCGCTTCAGCATCGAATTCTCATCGCGCAGCTTACGGGCTGTTACGATCTGACCCTTCTGCATGTTCTCGGAGTCACCGGCATCGATAACCACCTTCTTACCCCAGATGCGGTCGTTTTCCTCAGAGAAGTCGAGCTTGTCGACAATCTCCTGCTCAAGGAAGGACGTGTCGCCCGGCTCATTAATCTGGACCTTGCGCATCATCTGACGGACGATGATCTCGAAGTGCTTGTCGTTGATCTTCACACCCTGCAGACGGTACACATCCTGCACCTCGTTGACGATATACTCCTGAACGGCAGTGGGACCCTTGATAGCCAAAATGTCGGCAGGTGTGATGACACCGTCACTAAGCGGTGTACCGGCACGCACGGCATCGTGCTCCTGCACCAGAATCTGCTTCGACAACGATACGAGGTACTTGCGCTGCTCACCGGTCTTAGAGGTAACGATGATCTCACGGTTACCGCGCTTCACCTTACCCATGGTGACCTCACCATCGATTTCACTGACGACAGCGGGGTTCGACGGGTTACGCGCCTCGAAGAGTTCAGTGACACGGGGCAGACCTCCGGTGATATCACCACCCTTGGCAGCGGCACGCGGAATCTTAACAAGCGTCTCACCGGTCTTGACGGTCTGACCGTCCTCAACCACAACGTGACCACCCACAGGGAAATTATAGGTTCCGAGGATTTCTCCATCAACACCAATAATATCGCAGGTAGGCACCTTCGACTTATCCTTTGATTCGGTAACAATCTTTTCTGTCAGACCCGTTGTTTCGTCGGTCTCAGCACGGAAGGTGATATTCTCGATGACATCATTGAACTTCAGACGACCAGCATATTCAGTCACAATGACGGCATTGAACGGATCCCACTGTGCAATCTTGTCACCCTTCTTCACCACATCACCGTTCTTGAAATAAAGTGAAGCGCCATAAGGCACGTTCACGGTAGAAAGAACGATCTTCGTGTTCGGGTCGACAAAACGGAGTTCACCCAGACGGCTGACGACCATCTCGCAGTCACGGCCATCCTCATCGAACGGAACGGTACGTACCTCCTCCATCTCGATCTTAGCCGTTTCATACTTGCAGACGATGCTGGCATTGGCGGCTGCGTTGGCAGCCACACCACCGGCGTGGAACGTACGAAGCGTCAGCTGCGTACCCGGCTCACCGATAGCCTGAGCGGCAATCACACCGACAGCCTCACCCTTCTGTACCATACGACGGGTAGCCAGATTACGACCGTAACACTTCATGCAGACACCCTTCTTCGACTCACAAGTGAGTACCGAACGGATCTCGACGCTCTCGATGTCGGCCTTCTCAATGGCCTCAGCCAGCGGTTCGGTGATCTCCTCACCGGCAGGCACGATAATCTCTCCTGTTTTGGGATTGACGACATCGTGTACTGACACACGGCCAAGGATACGCTCTGAGAGGCTGGAGATGACCTCGTCGCCATTCTTCAGGGCGGTGCAGACTAGTCCGCGCAGGGTTCCGCAGTCCTCCTCGTTGATAATCACGTCGTGAGAGACGTCAACGAGACGACGAGTCAGGTATCCGGCATCGGCCGTCTTCATGGCGGTATCGGCAAGACCCTTACGGGCACCGTGGGTGGAGATAAAGTACTCCAGTACCGACATACCCTCCTTGAAGTTCGACAGAATCGGGTTCTCAATAATCTGGTGTCCCTCGGCACCGGCCTTCTGAGGCTTAGCCATCAGACCACGGATACCGGAGAGCTGTTTGATCTGGTCCTTACTACCACGGGCACCTGAGTCAAGCATCATGAACACAGCATTGAAGCCCTGGTCGGCCTCGGTCATCTGTTTGAGAAGGATGTTACCGATATCATTGTTAACGTGCGTCCAGGTATCGATCACCTGATTGTAACGCTCATTGTCGGTAATGAAGCCCATGTTGTAGTTGTCAGTAATCTGCTGAACCTCCTGGTTACCTTTCTCAATGAGTTCTGCCTTCTCTTTCGGGATGATGATGTCATCGAGGTTGAACGACAGACCGGCCTCGTAAGCCATACGATAACCCAGATTCTTGATACCGTCGAGGAACTCACAGGCCTCAGCGAAACCTACGTGGTTGATCACGTCGGCGATGATATCGCGGAGACTCTTCTTGGAGATTTCCTTATTGACATAGCCCACCTGCTCGGGGATAATGCCATTCACGATGACACGACCGACAGAGGTCTCAACAGTATGCTTATAGGGCTGACCGTTCTCGTCACGGTCGTCGACCACCACCTTCACCAGGGCGTGCAGGTCGCACTTACCCTCGTTGTGGGCGATGATGGCCTCCTCAGGACCATAGAATGAGAGGCCCTCACCCTTGGCACCCGGACGGATCTTTGAGATATAATAGAGACCCAGCACCATATCCTGTGAAGGCACGGTGATAGGTGCACCGTTGGCAGGATTCAGGATGTTGTGGCTCTGCAGCATCAGCAACTGTGCCTCAAGGATAGCTTCGTTGCTCAGGGGAAGGTGGACAGCCATCTGGTCACCGTCGAAGTCGGCGTTGAAGGCCGTACATGCCAACGGGTGCAACTGGATGGCCTTACCCTCGATGAGCTTCGGCTGGAAGGCCTGGATACCCAGACGGTGCAGGGTTGGTGCACGGTTCAGGAGCACGGGATGACCCTTCATCACATTCTCCAGGATATCCCAGATTACCGGCTCACGACGATCGACGATCTTCTTGGCGCTCTTCACCGTCTTCACAATACCGCGCTCGATGAGTTTACGGATGATGAACGGCTTATAGAGCTCGGCGGCCATCAGTTTCGGCAGACCACACTCACCCATCTTCAGCTCAGGACCGACGACAATCACCGAACGTGCAGAGTAGTCGACACGCTTACCGAGCAGATTCTGACGGAAACGGCCCTGCTTACCCTTCAGAGAGTCAGACAGAGACTTCAGCGGACGGTTGGAGTCGCTCTTCACAGCCGATGACTTACGGCTATTGTCGAAGAGTGAGTCGACAGCCTCCTGAAGCATACGCTTTTCATTGCGGAGAATCACCTCAGGTGCCTTGATCTCCATCAGACGCTTCAGACGGTTGTTACGGATGATGACACGACGATAGAGGTCGTTCAGGTCGGAAGTAGCAAAACGGCCACCATCCAGTGGTACCAAAGGACGGAGCTCGGGAGGTGTGACAGGGATTATCTTCATGATCATCCACTCGGGACGGTTGATACCCTTTTCCACACTCTGACGGAAGGCCTCCACCACCTGCAGACGCTTCAGAGCCTCGTTCTTACGCTGCTGTGAAGAGTCGCTGTTAGCACGGTCACGCAACTCATACGACAAGGAGTCGAGATCGAGGCGCATCAACAGATCGTAGATGGCCTCAGCACCCATCTTGGCAATGAACTTATTGGGATCGTTATCGTCCAGATAGTCATTATCGGGCGAGATCTTGGTATCGACAATCTCGTTGTACTCATCTTCTGAAAGCAGGTCAAAGACATTTGAGCCAATGGCATCATTGCCTTCAGAATCCTTCTTGCCAGCCATTGCACCAGGCTGGATTACCACATAACGCTCATAATAGATGACAGCGTCGAGTTTCTTGGTGGGCAGTCCGAGCAAATAGCCAATCTTATTGGGCAGGCTACGGAAATACCAGATATGTGCCACAGGCACCACCAGCTCGATATGCCCGGCACGCTCACGGCGCACCTTCTTTTCGGTCACCTCTACACCACAACGGTCGCAGACGATACCTTTATAACGGATACGCTTGTACTTACCGCAGGCACACTCATAGTCTTTTGTCGGACCAAAGATGCGCTCGCAGAACAAACCGTCACGCTCTGGCTTGTAGGTACGGTAGTTGATGGTCTCGGGTTTGGTTACCTCGCCGAAGGAGTTCTCCAGGATCTCCTCAGGTGAAGCAAGTCCGATGGTAATTTTGGTGAAATTACTCTTTGTCTTTGTATCTTTTTTGAAAGCCATAATCTTAATTCAATTGCGGTAGCAAATTATTCACTTTTCACTATTTACTATTTAGTCCATCGTGATGCTGAGTCCCAGTCCACGGAGTTCGTGTAGCAGCACGTTGAGCGACTCCGGAATACCGGGCGTCGGCATGGACTCACCCTTGACGATGGCCTCATAAGCCTTCGAACGGCCTACGGTATCATCAGATTTAATCGTCAGGATTTCCTGTAGCACGTGGCTGGCACCAAAGGCCTCCAGTGCCCAAACCTCCATCTCTCCAAAGCGCTGGCCACCAAACTGGGCCTTACCACCGAGCGGCTGCTGGGTAATCAGGCTGTACGGGCCAATAGAACGGGCGTGCATCTTATCCTCAACCATGTGACCAAGTTTAAGGAAGTAGGTGATACCTACTGTAGCAGGTTGGTCAAAACGCTCACCAGTCTCACCATCATAGAGGTGGGTAGAACAGAGACGCGGCAGACCGGCCTTGTCAGTCCACTCAGCCAGGTCATCAAGTTTAGCACCGTCGAAAATCGGCGTAGCAAACTTCACACCGAGACGTTTACCGGCAGCACCGAGGATTGCTTCGAAAATCTGACCGAGGTTCATACGTGAAGGCACACCCAGCGGATTCAATACCAGGTCGACGGGACGGCCATCCTCGAGGAACGGCATATCCTCCTGGCGTACCACTTTCGACACGATACCCTTGTTACCGTGACGACCGGCGAGCTTGTCACCCACACCAATCTTACGTTTCTTAGCCACATATACCTTAGCCATCTGCAGGATGCCAGAAGGCAGTTCGTCACCAATAGTGATGGCAAACTTGCGGCGCTTCATCTCTGCATCCAGCAGCTTGTATTTCTTCATAAAGTTGATAATCAGCTTGGCTATCAACTCATTTTTATGCTCATCATTAGTCCAGTTGCTGATCTGAATATCACCATATTCCAGGTTCTTCAGGGCAGTCACAGTAAACTTGCTGCCCTTGGTGATGATCTCAGCACCGGTATAATCCTTCACACCCTGTGAGGTCTTACCCTTAGTCAATTCCACAAGCTTGTCGATAAGTATATCCTTCAGGTCGTCGACCTTAGCCTCGTATTCCTCGTCAATCTTGGCCAGCGTGATCTTATCCTGCTGCTTTGACTTACGATCCTTGATGGCACGGGCAAACAGTTTCTTATCAATCACGACACCAGTCAACGACGGGTTAGCTTTCAGTGAAGAATCCTTCACGTCGCCGGCCTTATCACCGAAGATGGCGCGCAACAACTTCTCTTCAGGAGAAGGATCGCTCTCTCCCTTAGGTGAGATCTTACCAATCAGGATATCACCCGGCTCCACACGGGCACCCACGCGGATGACACCATTGTCGTCAAGGTCCTTTGTGGCCTCCTCACTGACATTGGGGATATCAGCAGTGAACTCCTCAACACCGCGCTTCGTCTCACGTACGTCAAGTGAATACTCATCTACGTGGACAGAGGTCAGGATATCCTCACGGACGATGCGCTCATTGAGCACGATAGCATCCTCATAATTGTAACCTTTCCAAGGCATGTAAGCCACAAGGAGATTACGACCCAGTGCCAGCTCACCATTCTCGGTGGCATAACCCTCGGTCAGAATATCACCTTTCTTCACACGCTGGCCCTTGATACAGATTGGGCGCAGGTCGATGGTCATGTTCTGGTTCGTACGACGGAACTTAGAGATACGATACTCCTTAAGAGCCGGTTCGAAGCTTACGAACTCCTCATCCTCAGTACGATCGTAGAGGATACGAATCGTAGTAGCATCAACATATTCCACCACACCGTCACCTTCGGCGGTAATCATCGTACGGGAATTCTCGCAGACCTGCTTCTCGATACCAGTTCCCACGATAGGAGCCTCGTTGTGGAGCAGGGGCACTGCCTGGCGCATCATGTTCGATCCCATCAGCGCACGGTGAGCATCATCGTGCTCGAGGAACGGAATCAGAGATGCTGCGATAGAGGCAATCTGCTGCGGAGACACGTCCATCAGGTCCACTTGTGCAGGTGGCACAACGGGGAAGTCGGCATCCTGCCGGCACTTCACCACCTTACGGATGAATGTGCCATCGTCGTTCAGCGGTGCATTACCCTGACCAATAATGTGATTCTCCTCTTCCTCGGCAGTCAGATAGACGATCTCATTATTATCCAAGTTGGCGACACCATTCTCCACCTTTCTATAAGGGGTCTGGATGAAGCCCAGGTCATTGATCTTTGCATAGACACACAATGACGAAATCAGACCGATGTTAGGACCTTCAGGGCTCTCAATCGGGCAGAGTCGGCCATAGTGTGTATAATGTACGTCACGCACCTCGAATCCGGCACGCTCACGGCTCAGGCCACCAGGACCCAGAGCGGAGAGACGACGCTTGTGAGTCACCTCAGCCAGCGGGTTCGTCTGGTCCATGAACTGCGACAACGGGTTGGTACCGAAGAATGAGTTGATGACGCTCGAAATGGTCTTGGCATTGATCAGGTCCATTGGTGTGAACACCTCATTGTCGCGGACGTTCATACGCTCACGGATGGTGCGGCTCATACGGGCCAGACCAATAGAGAACTGATTCGACAGCTGCTCACCCACGGTGCGCACACGACGGTTCGACAGGTGGTCGATATCATCGACGGCAGCCTTCGAGTTAATCAACTGAATCAAATACTTGATAATCTCAATGATATCCTCCTTGGTGAGCACACGCACGTCCATATCAGTGTTCAGGCCCAGTTTCTTATTGATACGATAACGGCCTACGCTACCCAGGTCGTAACGCTTGTCCGAGAAGAACAGGTTCTGAATGACCTCACGGGCACTGGCGTCATCGGCAGGATCTGCATTACGCAGCTGACGATAGATATAGAGCACTGCCTCTTTCTCTGAATTACTGGTATCCTTAGCCAACGTATTGAAGATGATGCTGTAATCTTGAGCCGAAGTCTCATCCTTATGTACCAGAATGGTTTGAGCACCACTCTCGAGGATATCAAGCATGTTCTCCTCGGTAATCTCCGTCTCGCGCTCCATAATGACCTCGTTACGCTCGATAGAGACCACCTCACCGGTATCCTCATCGACAAAGTCCTCATTCCAGCTCTTCAGTACACGAGCTGCGAGCTTACTGCCAACGACAGCCTTCAGGGCTTTCTTGTTGACCTTCACTTCCTCAGCCAAGTTGAAGATCTCGAGGATATCCTTATCAGCCTCAAAACCGATGGCGCGGAGCAGAGTTGTCACGGGCAACTTCTTCTTACGGTCGATGTATGCGTACATAACATTATTAATATCAGTAGCGAACTCGATCCAAGAACCCTTGAACGGGATGATACGTGCCGAATAGAGCAAGGTTCCATTAGCATGTACGTTCTGACCGAAGAACACGCCAGGAGAACGGTGCAACTGCGAAACGACCACGCGCTCAGCACCATTGATAACAAATGTACCATTGTCCGTCATGTAAGGAATTGGGCCCAGGAACACATCCTGAATCACCGTTCCAAAATCCTCATGATCCGGGTCGGTGCAATACAGTTTCAGCTTAGCCTTCAAAGGTACGCTATAAGTCAGACCACGCTCAAGACACTCATCGATGGTGTAACGGGGCGGGTCAATATAGTAATCCAGAAACTCAAGAACGAAATTATTACGTGTGTCGGTGATAGGGAAGTTCTCTGCGAACACCTTATACAAGCCGTCATTCTTGCGTTCCTCAGGCGGAGTGTCCAGCTGCAGGAAGTCTTTGAACGACTTTAATTGCACATCAAGGAAATCCGGAAATGGCATGGGATTCTTGACGCTGCCAAAGTTTACTCTGTTATCAATTGTTTTTGAAGCCATATTATCTTCATTAATTGTTTAAGACAAGAAAAGGTTAGGGACCACCGACCGGGAAGTCCCTAACCAAATGATATAGATTTGTAACTGATTACTTCAGCTCAACCTCGGCACCAGCGGCCTCGATGGTCTTCTTCAGGTTCTCAGCCTCTTCCTTAGAGAGACCCTCCTTAACGGTAGCGGGAGCACCGTCAACGAGATCCTTAGCCTCCTTCAG